>Ga0268263_1001720_pt1 | contig 17348 bp, 9 predicted proteins | sample Biomet5_FD_190358 | JGI IMG/M metagenome (GOLD analysis project Ga0268263, IMG submission 190358) | Microbial communities from bioreactor (seeded with sewage sludge) at LBNL, California, USA - Biofuel metagenome 5 (SPAdes) (version 4) | ecosystem: Engineered > Bioreactor > Anaerobic >... | reverse complement strand
AGTGGTAGTAAAGGTTGTATTTTATTCCAGAATTCATCAGATATCTCGTAGTCGTGTCCCGTTTTGCGTTTTCTCACTACCAAACATTACCAGGAATTGTAATCCAAATACTTTTCGGATAGGCTCTTAAGATCCTGTGCTTCACTATTCGCAGGATAAAACAGATAATAAAACTATTTTTTGGAAGTTGTCTTTTGACCAAGTGAAGCAAACCAAAGTCAAAGTTGGTGTATTATTTCAAAGACGTGTATTTGAATCAAACATTGATATCTTCACAAGAATCTTAATTTCTTTTTATCCTCTTGAAGGTAGTAATCAGATTGTATTATAAATTGCTTTTTCTCATAAACTGCTTTTTCTCATAAATTGCTTTTTCTCTTCCTGAATTCTTGAATTGCACATAGCATTTCATTGCCTTTTCATTTCAAGCATTTGGAACCAGATTGTAAAGATGGTATCGTAGGGCTTTATGGATTTGAACCACTCCCTTGAACCAGAACTCTTTTTTCAGTGAGTATTTAAGCCATTTTAAGTCGTTTTCTCAGGTGAGCTTTGTATACGTGCCGGTAGTTTATGTCAGTAGAATTTAGAATTTGCTTGATACTATGCTTAGATTTCAAAGTATATCACAAGCTGTATTTTTGAATAGATCTATCGATTGACTAATTTATCGTTAAAAAAGGATTTATTAACCATTTTCTCGCTAAAAAGGGACTATTTTGAAAGCGATGATCTGGTCACATAAGAGAGTTAGATAAGAGTACCTAAAAAATTTGACTTTGCAGATAATATAGAAAAGTTAATATCTATAAAAAATAATAGAATTTATCAAGGTAATAATAGAAATTTTTTAATTTTGTCTTATTGAAATCTTCTTAGAGTCTTCCGAAAAGTCAACAACGGCATATTAATTTCGAATTTTTATAATATTGAGTGTCCACTCCATTTCTGAATATGCCATTGTAAAGTCAGTGATTAAAAGTCAGTAATTACAACACTTTTCGAATAGGTTCTAAGTTAAACAGGTTTAAGAGGAATCTTTAATGAAAAATTTTAAAAATCTTATGACAATACTTATCCTTACTCTTTTTTCTTTTGCGTTAATTAGCCCTGCAGCTTTAGCGGCAAATATCGTAATTGACAAAGAAGCTGGATCAGCTGAACCAGGTTTTTTTCATACACCTAATTACGCAAACGACGCAACTTGTATTCAAGCGGCACTGGATTACTCAAAAAGCGGGGATACAATAACTATACGCAAAGGGGACTATTATATCACAAAAGGAGTATATCAAAAAAATAAAAATCTGAATATAATAGGTGAAGGAAAAGTAACTTTTCATATTCAAACTTCTGATAAAGTATATAACGATATTTATTTCGGTGGATCACAAATCACAAGCGGAGCCCTGAGTGCTAATGCTAAGGAGGGTTCGTCTCAGGTGGTTTTAACTGACGCTTCCAAGGTTCGCAAGAACGACTTGATTAAGATCTGGAAAAATGTTCCGTGGTGTCCTTTAAATTATCCTGACAATTATCCTGATCAAATGACAGGAGAAATTTATGCTGTTAAAAGTGTGAATGGAAATGTTGTTACTTTAAATCAACCACTCCTTAGAGACTACAAATTATCCGAGACTGTAAAGTTCGAGGTATACAGACCTGTTCAAATACATATAAAGAATATAAGGCTGGAGGATACAGGTGCGTCGATGTCTCATCATGGACTGGCTATGCAATATTGCAAGGACAGCTCTCTCACTAACTCCTGGTTCAATGAATGTGGTTTCGGTGCTATTTGTCTGTACTCCTGCTTTAATGTGAGTGTTAATAATAATGAGATTTACAATTCAATTCGCCCCAATTCTGGATACGGTGTAAACGTAGCTAGCGGTACGGCTTTTGTCAACATCAACCATAATCACATAGAGAATTGCAGACATGCTATAACAGGCAATTCAGCTGAACTCAAGTCTTTAAGTCGAAATGTTTCTATTGCCGATAATACTCTAATAGGGGCAAGTATCACCGGCTCTAATGTTATTGATGCTCATGCTGATACCATTAATTTTGTTGTAACTAGAAACAAAATATACCCGCAAATAACATCCGAAACCCTATATTATTGTACATTTTTAGAATACAGGTCACCGCAAGAGCTTCCATTCTATTTTGCATTTTCAGACGGCACACAACAGTCTACGTTCTCTAACAATGAGGTTTTTGGCGGATATGGAGGGATATTTTCACGCGGCGCTGTAGGTAACGGAGTACACGTTTACGAAAATAACATGTTTAATGATATGTTAGGTAATATGTATGAAGGTGGAAATGGAACCGATGAGACGCTTATAATCAGAAATAATACTCAAAACAGTGGGACGCGTGGAGTTATTTTCCCATTCTATGGAGGTTTCAAGAATATAGTAATAAGTAAGAACACTTTTAGCAATTTATCTCATCAGGGAGTGTATCAGAAGTTTCTAATCAACGGGGTAAACTTAGATATTTCTAAAAATAATTTTGAAAATCTAGGACGGGAAGGAATATATATCGATGGAAATTCCTTGAAAAATGGTGCTGTGAAAATACAAAATAATATCTTAACAGATGTAAATGCCTCAAATTCCTCTTCTGGAATCACAGTAAAAAATGTTAAAAATCCCGACATTAGCGGAAACAAAATATTCAAAAATCAGATAGTTCCGGTTGCTGCTTTTTTTGTCTCTCCAAATTCAGGAAAGGCCCCATTGAAGGTACAGTTTACTGACAAAAGCACTGGCTCCCCAACTTCCTGGTTCTGGAATTTTGGAGATGGGTCAAAGTCATACCTCCAGAATCCGACTCATAAGTATTCAAAGGCAGGGGTATATACGGTTAGCTTAACAGTAAAGAATGCTAAAGGCAGTAATAAGGTAACAAAAACAAATTATATAAAAGTGATAACAAAACCTGTTGCAAGCTTCACCAGTAGCGTTACATCAGGAAAAGTACCATTAAAGGTTACCTTTACTGATAAAAGCACAGGGATACCTGCTGGATGGAAATGGAACTTTGGAGATGGGTCAAAGGCATTCCACCAGAATCCAACTCACAAATATTCAAAGGCAGGGATATATACTGTTAGCTTAACAGTAAAGAATGCTAAAGGCAGTGACACGGTAACAAAAACAGGATATATAAAAGTTGTAACAAAACCAGTTGCTGCATTCTCTGCAACTCCAACTTCTGGAAAAGTACCACTGAACGTTCAGTTTACTGACAAAAGTACAGGAGTTCCTACTTCATGGAAATGGAGCTTTGGAGACGGAACTTATTCAACAGCCAAAAACTCTGTACATAAATACAGTAAAGCAGGAAAATATACTGTTAGTTTGACAGTAAAGAATGCAAAAGGTAGTAGTACTAAAACTATGTCTGGATATATTGTAGTAAGCAAATAATGAATGCCCGAAATTAAAAACAGTGATAAAGCAAAGGATAAATGACAGTGAGAGTCATCGAGCAAGTCTGACTAAAAAAGCAAAAGTATTTTTTTAGTCAGACTTGAGAATTACCTTTTTTACAATTTTCAGGAACTGACTCTCATAATCCAATTTATTAATTTATTTTTATCTTATTAAAATTTTTAAAATTTCCCTTCTTTGCACCAGTGCAGCCAGATATTTCTTTACAGATTTGCCTCTCTTCTATCCTTATTCCTTAACAACTTTTTTTAGAATTTTTATTAGAATTGCCTGATTTTTATAAATTTATGATTTTAATGAAAAAGTTTATAAATATAAACAAATTAAAAATATTAACATTTTTTATATGAAAAATATATAAAAGAAAAGGAGTAGGATAATGAAAATTAACAACAAATTATATTCAGTAGCTTCAGTATTAACAGTTTTGATTTTATTTTTAATTCTGGTTTCATCTACGGCATCAGCAGCTTCTCCATCTGCAATCACTGAAACTCGGATAACCAACCATGGAACGGCATCCAATCCAGATATCTATGGTGACAAGATAGTGTGGCAGGATAACCGCAATGGAAACTGGGATATATATATATTTGATCTCGCCGCTAAAACAGAAATTCACACTACCAATAAAACAGATCAGATAAATCCTGCTATTTATGAAAATCTGGTAGTATGGGAAGATGAGCGCAACGGAGGTCATGACATTTACGCGGAAGATCTCTCTGCAAAAATACAAACTCGTATCTCTAAAAGTGGAGAAGCACATAATCCTGCAATCTACGGTAATAGAATAGTATGGCAGGACGAACGTAATGGAAGTTCGAATATCTACATGTATGATCTATATACTAAAAAAGAAACTCAGATTACTACCAGCGGATCAGCATTTTATCCTAAAATCTATGGGGATAAGATTGTATGGATTGATACGCGCAGTGGAATCGTTATGTACGATCTTTCCAATAAGAAGGAGACTAAAATATCAACAACAACTGAAATATCAACAACAAAATTCACCATTGATAGTCATTACTCGCCTACAATTTACGGAAACAGGGTAGTGTGGGTAGGTGCCACTGATGAGTATGGTGACGTTTCCGGTATTTATGTGATGGATCTCTCTACTAAAAAGCAAAATATAATTATTACCTTCACTGATGAAATAAGCAGGCCTAATATTTACGGTGATAATATTGTATATTCTCTTGCTGTAACTGGCGGCCATTACCCTGATATCTATATGTATAACCTCTCCACTTCCGAGATTAAAGAGATATCCACTAGTGGAACAGCGAAAGAGCCTGATATCTATGGTAACAAAATAGTATGGATGGACTGGAGAAATGAAGGTCCTGATATTTACATGGCTACTCTCGGTTCAGACCTCCCTGTAGCTGCTTTTTCTGCATCCCCAACTTCCGGAAACGTTCCACTTAAAGTAACATTTACCGACAAGAGCACAGGCTCTCCAACCTCCTGGAAATGGAACTTTGGAGATGGAAAAACTTCAACATCCAAGAATCCTGCACACACGTATGCTAAAGCCGGAAAATACACTGTCAGTCTAACAGTAAAGAATGCAGCTGGGACAAACACAAAAACAATAAAGAACTATATAACTGTAAAAACCGCTCCTGTAAAACCTGTTGCTGCATTCTATGCCTCTCCAACCTCAGGATATGCACCACTAAAAGTAAAATTTACTGACAAAAGCACAGGCTCCCCAACTTCATGGAAATGGAACTTTGGAGATGGAAAAACTTCAACATCGAAGAGTCCTACATATACCTACAGTAAAGCCGGAAAATATACTGTAAGCTTAACAGTAAAGAATGCCGCAGGAAGCAGTTCGAAAACAATAAAGAATTATATTGTCGTAAATACGCTGAAAGCTCCGGTTGCCGCTTTTTCTGCTTCTCCAAGGTCAGGAAAAGCCCCACTGAAGGTACAGTTTTATGACAAAAGTGCCAATAGTCCAACTTCGTGGAAATGGAGCTTTGGAGATAAAACGTATTCAACAGCCAAAAACCCTGTACATAAATACAGTAAAGCAGGAAAATATACTGTAAGCTTGACAGTAAAGAATGCAAAAGGCAGTAATACTAAAACTATTTCTGGATATATTGTAGTAAACAAATAATGAATGTCCTAAATTAAATGAAGTGAAAAAGTAAAGGCTAAAGGATAGTGAGAGTCATCGAGCAAGTCTGACTAAAAAAGCAAAAGTATTTTTATTCAGACTTGAGAATTACCTTTTTTACAATTTTCAGTAACTGACTCTCATAATCCAATTTATTAATCTATTTTTATCTTATTAAGATTTTTAAAATCCTCCTTCATTTCTTTGCGCCAATGCAACCAGGTATTTCTTTGCAGATTTGCTTCTCTTCTATCCTTATTCCTTGACAAACTTCCTATAAAATTTTCTTTATAATTACCCAATATTTATAAAGCTATGATTCAAATGAGAAAGTTTAAGAATGTAAATTAACCCAAAATACTAATATTTTTTAGATGAGAACGCATCTCAAAACTTGATTTAATTCGGTATTGCTGCCGACATTACAACTTCAAAGTATGATTTGTACACTGCTTAACCTTAGTAATTAATTTTTAATTATATTGATTAAAGTGTTAATTGTTAGAGACTTTGGTAATACAACTTATATTGATGTTTAGAAGTTGTAAAGTTTGGAATTCAGTCTTGTGTAAAATTAAAGATTGAAGTCCAGAATCCAAAAGCTCGCTTAGTTACTTACAAGAGATCTAAATAAGTAATTTTGAGTTTTGGGATTAGTTCTGAAAATATATAAGAGAAAAGGAGTAGGGCAATGAAAATTAACAAAAAATTACATTCAGTAGCCTTAGCATCAATAATTATGATTTTATTTTTAATTCTGGTTTCATCTATGGCATCAGCACAAACTGAACCAGATCATCATAACATTACCCCACCAGAAATCACAAGTGGAACCGGGAATACATCAGATGACCAGGTTCTGTCCGAGGGTGTATCTGCAGAAGGAAATGCTACAGAATCTATACAAGCTGCCACACCAAATATTCCTAAAACCCGGATAACCACCCATGAAACAGCATCCAATCCAGATATCTACGGTGACAAGATAGTATGGCAGGATAACCGCAACGGAAACTGGGACATATACATATTTGATCTCTCCGCTAAAACAGAAATTCACACTACCAACATAACGGATCAGATAAATCCTGCTATTTATGGAAATCTGGTAGTTTGGGAAGATGAGCGTAACGGAGGTCATGACATTTACGTGGAAGACGTCTCTGCAAAAACACAAACTCGTATCTCTAAAAGTGGAGAAGCACATAATCCTGCAATCTATGATACTAGAATAGTTTGGCAGGACGAACGTAATGGGATTTCGAATATCTACATGTATAATCTATCTGCTAAAAAAGAAACTCAGATCACTACCAGTGGAACAGCATACAAACCTGATATCTATGGAAACATAGTAGTGTGGGAGGATGAACGTGATGGAAACAACGATATCTTCATTTACGACATCTCCACTCAAAAGGAAACTCAAATTTCCACTAGTGGAAAAGCAGATGATCCTAGGATCTATGGTAATAGAATAGTGTGGGATACCATTTATGACTATCCTTCGGCAATCTACGCATACGACCTCTCCACTCACAAGGAAACTCGAATTTCTGATGGGATTTCATACAAGCCAGACATTTATGATAACAAGATTGTGTATGAGGATAACCGTAACGATGCAAGTGGAAACACGGATATTTACATGTATGATCTCTCAACTAATAAGGAAACCATGATAACCTTTGAGGATCTGGAAGATCCGGAAAACAATCCGTATCAGGTAGATCCAGCTATATATGGTAATAGGATCGTGTATACAAAACGGTATCCACAAGGCGACATCTACATGGCTACTCTCGGTTCAAACCTCCCGGTAGCTGCATTTTCTGCATCTCCAACTTCTGGAAATTTACCCCTTAAGGTTCAGTTTTCTGATAAGAGTACAGGCTCCCCAACCTCATGGAAATGGAACTTTGGAGATGGAAAAACTTCAATATCCAAAAATCCTGCATACACGTACGCTAAAGCCGGAAAATATACCGTCAGTCTAACAGTAAAGAATGCAGCTGGAACAAACACAAAAACAATAAAGAATTATATAACTGTAAAAACAACTCCTGTAAAACCTGTTGCTGCATTCTATGCATCCCCTACCTCAGGAAACGCTCCACTGAAAGTAACATTTACTGACAAAAGTACAGGCTCCCCAACTTCATGGAAATGGAGTTTTGGAGACGGAAAAACTTCAACATCGAAGAGTCCTACTTATACCTACAGTAAAGCAGGAAAATATACTGTCAGCTTAACAGTAAAGAATGCTGCAGGAAGCAGTTCGAAAACAATAAAGAATTATATTGTCGTAAACACACTGAAAGCTCCGGTTGCCGCTTTTTATGCTTCTCCAAGGTCAGGAAAGGCCCCATTGAAGGTACAGTTTACTGACAAAAGTGCCAATAGTCCAACTTCATGGAAATGGAACTTTGGCGATAAAACGTATTCAACAGCCAAAAACCCTGCACATACATACAGTAAAGCAGGAAAATATACTGTTAGTTTAACGGTGAAAAATGCAAAAGGCAGTAATACTAAAACTATTTCTGGATATATTGTAGTAAGCAAATAATGAACGTCCTAAGTTAAATAAGTGAAAAATTAAAGGATAAAGGACAGTGAGAGTCGTTAAGCAAGTCTGACTAAAAAAGCAAAAGTACTCTTATAGTCAGACTTGAGAATTACTTTTTTTACAATTTTTCGGTAGCGAGCTATAACAATTCAGTCTTTTAATTTATTTTAAACTAATTTTAAGATATTCAAAGTTCTTCTCTTACATTTTCGTAATGGTACAACCCTGGTGTTTCTTTGCATAGGTTTGCTTCTCTTCTAACCTTATCTTTAGATAAATTCTCTCAAACGACCTGATTTTTATAAATTTGCGATTCAAATGAGAAAGTTTAAGAGTGTAACTAAGTTCAAAGTGTTGATATTTTTTGCATTAAATATAATATAAATTTAAGGAGTAAGATAATGAAAAATAGAAAAAAATTGAATACACTAGCCTTAGCATCAGCAGTTCTGATTTTATTTTTTATTATATTTTCATCTGCGGCATCCGCAGATACTGAGCAAAATGCTTCGTCAGTAGTTTCGCATGCATATATTGCAAACAATCCCGATACTACTGTCTCTGTAATTGACACAGCAACAAACAAGGTTACAGCCACTGTGCCTGTAGAATACGGTACTGTTGGCGTTGTTGTCAACCCGACAGGAACAAAGGTGTATGTGACGAACGTTTATGGTTCTGTCTATGTGATTGACACTGCTACAAACAAAGTTACAGCCACTGTACCTGTAGAAGGTGGTCCTTATGGAGTTGCAGTCAGTCCGGATGGAAAAAAAGTATATGTGACAACAGATGAGGACAATACTGTCTCTGTAATCGACACAGCAACAAACAGGGTTACAGCCACGGTGCCTGTAGAAGGTGGTCCTTATGGAGTTGCAGTCACACCGAATGGAAAAAAGGTATATATAACGAACCGTAGAAGCGATAATTTCTCTGTGATTGATTCAGCTACTAATACTGTTACAGCCGTTGTGCCTTCAGGAAATCATTCATGGGGAGTTGCAGTTAATCCTGATGGAAAAAAGGCATATGTGACTAACGGCGGTTGCGTCACTGTTTCTATAATTGATACTTCTACAGACAAAGTTACAGCCAAGGTAAAAGTAGGAACTTGTCCTCATGGAGTTGCAGTCAACCCGACCGGAACAAGAGTGTATGTAGCGAACAATTGGGATAACACTGTCTCTGTAATTGACACTGCTACAAACAAAGTTATAGCTACTGTCCCTGTAGGAAGCAGTCCTGAGGGAGTTGCGGTCAACCCTACTGGAACAAAGTTATACGTGACGAACTACTACAGTGACACTATTTCTGTAATTGACACTACCACAAACAAGGTTACAGCCACGGTGAATGTAGGTAATGGTCCTATAGGAGTAGCAGTTAGTCCAGCATCAGGACCAATGCATCCTGTTGCGAACTTTTCTGCGAATCCTACCTCTGGAAAAGCACCGTTAACGGTTGCCTTTACTGACAAGAGTACAGGAGTGCCGACTAAATGGAAATGGAATTTTGGAGACGGAGCTACTTCAAGCAAGCAGAATCCAGTCTATAAGTATTCCAAGGCAGGAACATATACTGTTAAGTTAACAGTAACGAATACTGCAGGCAGTAACACGGTAACGAAAACAGATTATATAAAAGTGATAGTAAAACCGGTTGCAAACTTTTCTGCGTCTCAGATCTCAGGAAACGCTCCACTGAAAGTAACATTTACTGACAAAAGTACAGGCTCCCCAACTTCATGGAAATGGAATTTTGGAGATGGAAAAACTTCAACAGCCAAGAGTCCTACATATACATACAGTAAAGCCGGAAAATATACCGTAAGCTTAACAGTAAAGAATGTCGCAGGAAGCAGTTCGAAAACAATAAAGAATTATATTGTCGTAAATACGCTGAAAGCTCCGGTTGCCGCTTTTTATGCTTCTCCAAGGTCAGGAAAAGCTCCATTGAAGGTACAGTTTACTGACAAAAGTGCCAATAGTCCAACTTCATGGAAATGGAACTTTGGAGATAAAACGTATTCAACAGCCAAAAACCCTGTACATAAGTATAGTAAAGCAGGAAAGTATACTGTCAGTTTGACGGTAAAGAATGCAAAAGGAAGTAACACTAAAACTATTTCTGGATATATTGTAGTAAGCAAATAAATATAGTAAACTCACAAATTAATTGAGGAAATATAGTAAACTCACGAATTAGTTGATGTTTTACTATATTCCTCAAAATTCCTTTTTTAATAATATTCCTGGAGTAGTCGATTTAGAAAATTCAGATATGCTTGGCCTGTACTTGTAGGCATTCTTGTTCCTCAATTGGACAAATAGTAAGTTATGTGGGATTAGAAGTTCCTTTTTAAAGTTGTAAAAAACTGGAAAAAAGCAGGTAAATTTAGCTTCGTGAAAACGCTTAGAAAAATTTATTAATGTTGCTTTTTATTGTAATTATATAAGGTGCATTGAAAATGTGGTTACAAACCTTTTTCAAAGCTTTGGAGGAGGAATATAGAAGAGAGTTTATGAGCAGTTCTTTTACTGATGATAATTTTAAGTTAGCTATAGAAAAGCATGGATCAGATGTAATTGATTTTCTAAGAGCTCGTTTCGATGTGTTTGATATAATTGTTCTAGTTTTCTTCTTGGGAGTATTATCTTGAATAACGATTATTTGTCATCGGCTAACTAATTTATGCAAACTCTTTTTTGGAAGTGTTGCTTGTGTTCTTCATTTAAGTTCTTGACAAATTGCACATCGCATTTTATTGTCGTTTCGTCTCAAGCACTTGAAGCTAGATTGTAAATTCGGTATAGAAAGATTTTGTGAGTTCGAATTGTACCATTCGGCACTGAGTTCATAATAACCCATGATAAGAAGCTTGATTTATCGTTCTAAATTTGAGATTCAAGGAATAAATTTGGAATTTTGAGTTAGCTCCAAATTAATTGTTTAGATATAGATAAGTATTAAGAGAGATTAATTACGTAAATAAGGATACCTTATGGTAGAAGAAGATTTATTAAAACATCTAGAATTTATCCAATATATTATCAATAGAATGGCAAAAAATTCTTTTTTACTAAAAGGCTGGACAGTTACAATAGTAGCTGCTTTTTTCGCTCTTGCAGCACAAAATCTAGATATTAAATTCGTGATTTTGTCAATTTTTCCTGTTGTGACTTTTTGGATTTTGGATGCTTTTTATTTAAGGCAGGAACGGCTATTTAGAGCTTTGTATAACGATGTTCGAAAAAATACAGATATACAGTCTAAAGACCCATTCTCATTAGATACAAGTCCCTATATTAGTAATGTGCAAAGCTGGCCAAGAACGGCGGTTTCAAAGACATTAATTATATTTTATGGAATGATACTTGTCACTATTTCTATAGTAATAATAATACTAGAATTTACTTTATGAATAAAATTAAGAGAAAAAATGCTTTCCTAATTAATTCTATGATTATGGTAAAATGTTCTTGTTAAAAATTCAACTTCAATTATAATGTCTCTTAACTTTTTGATGGCGCAAAAAGTTAAGGAGAAATTTATAATTTATCATATAAAATGACTCAGTACCAAAATCCAGTGATGAACATAAAATTAAAAATCACTAGATTTTGTAATCGGTTATAATCCTTGAGATACAACTTAGGGGTTGAAGTCTTTAGATATCGAATATTGATTTTGATGAAAACTGGATTCTTCTTGCGAATTCAGATTTTCAATCAAAAAATGCAAAAATCACTAGATTTTGGAACAGAGTCTATAAAATCTTTGGAATATGAAAAGAATTTAGAGAATTTCTGCAAAGTTTATTTCCCCAACTAAATGATTGTATGCCTAATCTCTGTGTTAAATCGTCACAGAAGAGATAAATTCTTAAGTTCTTGCTTTTTAAATAAAATAGGTGTTTTACTGTGGATTCTGATGACTATTATTCTTTTAAAAATAAAGGAATTAATTTTGTCAATCGAGGTCTATATAAAGAGTCTATTGAGTGGTTTGATCGAGCCTTGAAAATTAAACCTGATGACTGCAATTCTTTGAGAAACAAAGGCATTTCTTTGGTTTGGTTAGAGCGCTATAAAGAAGCTATTGAATGCTATAACCGAGCCCTTAAAATCAAGCCTGATGACTATGATTCTTTGAGAGACAAAGGTATTGCTTTATTCTGGCTGGAAAGATACGAAGAAGCTATTAAATGCTATGATAGAGCCCTCAAAATCAAACCTGATGACTATGATTCTTTGAGAAACAAAGGCGTTTCTTTATTCCAATTGAAAAAATATAAAGAAGCTGTTGAATGCTATGATCGAGCCATTAAATTGAAGCCTGACGACTATGATTCATTGAGAGGGAAAGGCGTTGCTTTAAGCAAGATTGGGATGCATAAAGAATCTATTGAGTTTTTTGATCAAGCTCTCAAGATCAAACCTGATGACTATAACTCTTTAAAGCATAAAGGTGTTTCTTTACTCTGGTTAAAACAATATAAAGAAGCTGCTGAGTGCTATGATCGAGTCCTTAAAATCAAACCTGACGACTATCAATCTTTAAAAAATAAAGAGACTATCTTGAAAAAAATCAAAAAAGATAAAGATACTCAAATCAAAGCTGAGCGCATGAATAAATCGAAACAAGATGGTTTTAAATACGACATAGCTTTGTCGTTTGCAGGGGAAGATAGGGAAATTGTAGAACAAATAGCCAAGAAATTAACAGAGAATAATATTCAGGTCTTTTATGATGAGTTTGAAAAAACAAAGCTATGGGGAAAGAGATTATCAACACATTTCCAGAAAATATATGGGGAAAATACCTGCTTTGTATTAGTTTTTGTCTCTAAAGAATATTCATTAAAAGACTGGACAAACTTTGAATTTTCTATTGCACGGGGCGAAGCAAAAATTAGGGATACTGAGTTTATTTTGCCTGTTAGGTTGGATAATACTCCCCTGTTCGGTTTGCCAGAGGACATGGCCTACTTAGATCTAGAAGCAGAAGGTGTTGATGGTATAGTTAACGCAGTTATAGATAAACTAAAAAGTTAATCCATAGGTTCCTAGTAAAACTTATGGATTTATTAGCTTCAGCCAGAATTAGAAAAGTTTTACCAAAGTTTGAGTAATATCTGATTATTTATATTGTAAAGTCAAATATCTGCCAAGAAAAATTCTCTCTTAATATAATAATTTACTATTTTTATTCTAATGTGAGAGGAAATTCAGTTTGAATTTTCTCAGCAATTTTACTACTCATTTTTGCATTTTCTCTAAGCGCTAGAGTTTGCCTATATTGCTTTGCTTCGGCCATCTTTGTGAATTCAATATTTCCATGCAGCTCTTTGACTGCTGTCTCAATCTCTTGAAGAGATACATCGTAAAACTCTTTTCGGCTATTAACTAAGTTCAATCTTTTATCTTCAAAACGCCTATGTAATTTAGTCTCTAGCTCAGGGGCATTTTCAGAATGAATCAAGGCATGTACGTCAAATTCAAAAGGAACGGAGGAACTAAATTCTCGTATTCTCTCTTCTGGTTGCAGTCTTCGTGTCATCCCGATTTTATAGATATCTTCTCCGAAAGAACCAATATTTGAAATTACGTAAACGTATCCACTTTTTGTTACTTGGGCAAGTGAGATGGTTCTCCTTTTTTCCTGGGTTTCTTTAAGTTGCTTTTCGAGATTTAAGATCTTTTCGTTCAATTGTGTTACTTCTTCGCTTTTTGCCGTTTCACTTTCTTTTCGTGCTTCATCTAGGGCTTTTTGATATTCTTTTTCTTCATTTTCTGCCGCTTTTTTTGCAGCCTCAAACTCTCTTATTGCTTTCTCCTCTTCTTTTATTTTCTCTTTTACTGTTCTTTGCTCTTCTTTTTCCTGATACAACTTTTCCTGCCGTTCATAAACGAGATGTAACTCTTCCAGTTTCAAGCTAAAATACTTATTCGTAATTTTTATATTCAATGGAGCAACCATCTTGTTGATTTCCTCATATGCTCTTTCAATCCTTTCTTCCATTTTTGATACGTTGTTCCATTTTACTTTTAGTATAGCAGCATCACATTCACTATTGAAGGCGCGCAATGCAAGTTTCTTATTCCGAGCGATCATTTCTGCCCCTTTCTTTTTATCACCTTCAAGAGTCCATTCTTTTGAGCACACTGAAGCTACCTTATCTTTTATGAGCTGCTTTTGACGTTGATGGTTAGTCAGTATCCGTTTTTGATATTCGCTAGATGTATCAAAATCAAAATGGGGCTTGTACAGCCCGTAAGAAATAATTTCTAAATTTTCTTCTAGTGAGTTGATTTCACTTAATAATTTGTCATATATAGTTCGTTTGTTTTTGTAGTCTAAAACCATATCATTAGTTTTAGCCTGTATTTCATTCATTTTTTGATTTTCTATAGTAATCTCTGATTGAATATCGGATAGGTCTTTAAAATCTTTTAACGTCTTTTCATATGCCTCTTTTCTGTTTTTATAATCTGCATCAGTTTCGTTGATTTTAGTTTTGATTTCTTCTAGTTTTCTATTTTCTTTTGAGATTTCGGAATCGATATCTGTGACATTTTTAAAACGTTCATATAATTTATTATATTTTGAATTTTGTTTAATGTAAAAGTATATAACTATGATTAACAAAGGCAAAAAGATAAACGTTAAATCCATTAGTTCGACCTTCTAACTCCATGTGATTTTTCAAATATTATTATAAAATCAAATGTTACAAATGTTATAAAAATAATTCGAAGTCTGTTCAAACTATTAGAACTACATTGGAATTTACATTGAATTATTTCTTTATTTAAATAACAATAAATATTTTAAATATCAATAAATATTAAAAATTAAAGGGCTATTTTCTAAAAATACTTTCTTATTAAACATCGGGAGATTCAGATTTGCTTTTCTAAAGTTCACTTGTTTACTAGAATTTAATTCCTTTAAGCCTTAATCTGATCCACCGAAACTAAGCTCTTCCAAGCCTGAGCTCTCTCTAAAACGTGGCTGTTTAGGGAAAAAGGCTTCTCACTTTTGGCTTTCTGCTTCATGTAGTGCATAGCTACTTTAGAAAATCTCGTTTTTCCAAAAAACAAAGAAATATTAAGAATCTTTTACCGAATTCCCCGAAAATCAACCCCCTCAACTCCATATCCACACCTAAAAAAATTCAGAATAAAAAGCTGAGAAACTTTCAAATAACTACACTTACATATTATTTTTTTACAGTTGAGTTGGGTTTATAGCATAATTTCTGTTTTTAGGGGGGTGCACTTTTGATTGATGCTGATATTTCACATACAATCGCCAGGCTAGCCAAGCTAGCCGTAGTTCTTGTTGTTTTGTATGGGGCTGTTCACAGGCTCAGGTTCAATTTTACTACTCCGGCAATAATAATTATTGCTCTCTGTGGGGTAGGGGCTGTTATTGTGGATTTTGATGGAGACGGATTAAATACCCCCAGTGAGATTCAGCATGATACCAGTATATTCGCATCTGATTCGGATTCTGACGGAATTTCGGATGGATATGAGGTCAATACACTCCATACTGATCCTGCAAACGGTGATACTGATTCCGATAAAATCTCGGACTTTGACGAGGTAAACAAGTATAAAACCAATCCGTTGAGTGAAAATTCTGATGGGGACTTATACGGAGATTATCAGGAGATCTTTGAGTTCGGTACAGACCCTAATTCCAGGACAGTATCAAAGCTAATTGTCAAAACTTCTCCTGTAAGTGGTGATATATTCATAGATGGAGAATTTCAGGGTAATGGGCAGATATCAACAGAGTTGAAGCCTGGTACATACAAAGTGCAATATGGTACTGTAAACAATTATCATTCTCCTCAGTCCCAGTTAGTGACCTTAAAATTTGGACAACAAATGAATATCGTTGGGGATTATGAGTCCTACTCCCCTTCAAAACTGGCGATTTCAAGTGCAGTATCCGAGATGTCTGGTGTGAGTCCGGCAGTATACAGTTATTATGTGAATAACAGAAAGCAGTTTTTCCAGGTGACTATTGCTAACAACGGAGAGTCGTCTGCAGAAAATGTTATTCTGTCTACCTGTGTTGAAGGTGGGGATTGGGTCTCATCATCCATCAATGAGATCTCTCCGAAGAAAGTGTCAAAAATAGGGGTAACCCCAAACATACCCGAAGAGGTATTTGAAAAGGCTGGCAAAGAATCAACGAAAAATCTGTACTTGAAACTAGAATACAGTTCATCAGGAACAAAACAGTCTGTTGTGGAAAGCACCGTTCCCCTCAAGGTATATGGTAAAAATGCGCTTCCGTTAGCAGATACTTCCAGGTTGGCATCTGCAGATGCAGGTATCTCATTAAAATCGTTTTATTCTTATTACATCGATCCACACGACCCGAATGTGAGGTGTATTGCTGCAAATGCGACAATGGGTACCGATGACGATCTGGAAAAAGCCAAACTAATTTTTGATGCACTTGGTCGGTACGGAGTGTATTACGTCTCCGATCCCAATGACCCGCTGGGAACAGGTATAGATTATATCCAGACCCCATCCGAAACGTTGTCCCTCAAAGGGGGAGATTGCGACGATCTGGCTGTACTTTATGCGTCTGCACTTGAGTCGGTAGGTGTGGATACGGCACTGATCCATATCCCTGGTCATGTGTTTGTTGCATTTAAAGTGGATGGGAGCTGGAATTTAATTGAAACAACGATGATTAAAGCTCCGGAGATTACTGACGGCTATGAAATTTCATATTTCGATCAGGCGACATCCTCTGGATATGATACGTATACAGAAAATGTAAATTCAGCACTAATCGTGATGACTGAGGAAGCCTGGGAACAGGGAATTACGTCGTGAAGGTCTCCAAAAGTAAGATTATTATGAGGAAGTAGCAATGAAGTCTCGTGAGGAAATAGCAATGAAGTCTCGTGAGGAAGTAGCAATGAAGTCCTCAATGAAGTCATGAGGAGGTCATATGATGGTATGCTGGCATGAGTATCAAACACTATATCAGGATTATGTAGGAGAGTTATCGTTCTGAAAATCTTTCCCTCAAAATATTTGGTTGGCAAAATGTTTTTTGGTCACTCTTACATGTTTTCATTCTAAAACTCCAATCTCACACACAAATTTGTTTTCTGGATGCCATGTACTGC
>Ga0268263_1001713_pt1 | contig 17439 bp, 15 predicted proteins | sample Biomet5_FD_190358 | JGI IMG/M metagenome (GOLD analysis project Ga0268263, IMG submission 190358) | Microbial communities from bioreactor (seeded with sewage sludge) at LBNL, California, USA - Biofuel metagenome 5 (SPAdes) (version 4) | ecosystem: Engineered > Bioreactor > Anaerobic >... | reverse complement strand
ATGGAATGGGGCAAGAACCCGCGAGTCGGTCACTGTAAGGCTCTCGAAAGAGAGATGAGCCAGGAACATGCAGGGGCGCGTCAGTTTCCGCCGAAACCGGATAACGATGCACCATTGCTGTCATTGGGCGTCTGCTGGTCTCGGCCGGCAGGCGCTTTTCAATCGCCTGGCGGCCGGCCGCAGGGGCCGCCCATATGCCATCGATAGCCATCCTCCGTCACGGCGGATGGCGTTTTTCTTCAGGAAGGGGGCGATGGCATGATCATCGGAGGGATGCAGAAGCTCACGCTGCTTGATTATCCCGGCCGGGTGGCCGCGACGGTGTTCTTCGCCGGCTGCGACTTCCGCTGCCCCTTCTGCCACAACGCCTCCCTGGTGCTGCCGGAGCGTATCGGACAGGGACCGACAGTGACCGCTGACGACGTGCTGGCTTACCTAAGGATGCGGAAAGGGATGCTGGAGGGTGTATGCCTGACCGGCGGCGAGCCGCTGGCCCAGCCAGGGCTTGACGGCTTCATCAGGGATATCCGATCCTTGGGGCTGGCCGTCAAGCTTGATACCAATGGCTCGTACCCGGACAGGATGAAGGAACTCGCCGGGCAGGGCCTGATCGACTATGTGGCCATGGACGTGAAGAACGGTCCTTCGCGATATGCGGCCACGGCGGGCACGGCGGTGGACATGGGGGCCATCAAGGACAGCGTGTCATGGCTGCTGGCCGGCCGCGTGCCGTTTGAGTTCAGGACCACGGTGGCGGCTCCGCTGTTCGACGATGGCTGCTTCGATGAGATCGGCCGTTGGCTGACCGGGGCCCCGCGTTATTGGCTGCAGGGGTTCAATGACTCGGGCGACCTTATCGCCGACGGACTGACCGCCTATGACCGGCCGGCCATGGAGCATTTCCTGGAGATCGTAAGAAGATATATCCCGCAGGCCGCCCTGCGGGGCATGGATTGAAACAAAAGAAGACAGGAGGAAGAAAACCATGTATACCGTCATCAAGAGGAATGGGCAGGAGACGTCATTCGACATCGACAAGATACGTCAGGCGCTGACCAAGGCCTTCACGGCCACCCAGCAGCCCTACGACCAGGACGTCATCGACTTCTTGTCGCTGAAGGTCACCAGCGACTTCTCGGCCAAGGTCAAGGATGGCCATATCGCCGTCGAGGACATCCAGGACTCGGCCGAGGCCGTCCTGGCCAAGGCCGGCTATGCGGAAGTGGCCAAGGCGTATATCCTATACCGCCAGCAGCATGAGAAGCTGCGCGAGGTGGGACGGACGGTGCTGGATTATGCCAACGTCGTCAACAATTACCTGCATGTCAGCGACTGGCGCGTCAAGGAGAATTCGACGGTCACCTATTCGGTGGGCGGGCTCATCCTGTCCAACTCCGGGGCCATCACCGCCAACTACTGGCTGTCGGAGGTCTATGACAAGGAGATCGCCGACGCGCATCGCGACTGTGACATGCACATCCATGACCTGTCGATGCTGACCGGCTACTGCGCCGGCTGGTCGCTGCGGCAGCTGATCAAGGAAGGGCTGGGCGGCGTGCCGGGGAAGATCTCCAGCGCTCCGGCCAAGCACCTGGCCACCCTATGCAACCAGATGGTGAATTTTTTAGGCATCATGCAGAACGAATGGGCCGGTGCCCAGGCCTTCTCCAGCTTCGACACCTATCTGGCGCCCTTCGTGAAGACGGACGGCCTGTCATATGACCAGGTGGAGAAGTGCGTCGAGAGTTTTATATACGGTGTGAATACACCGTCAAGATGGGGTACACAGGCGCCATTCTCCAACATCACCTTGGACTGGGCCTGCCCGGCAGATATGGCCGAGTTGCCTGCCATCGTCGGCGGCCAGGAGCAGGCCTTCCGATACAAGGACTGCCAGGCCGAGATGGACATGGTCAACAAGGCCTTCATCAACGTCATGATAAAAGGCGACGCCGAAGGTCGTGGTTTCCAATATCCCATCCCGACCTATTCCATCACCAAAGATTTCGATTGGTCTGACACGGAGAACAACCGCCTGCTGTTTGAGATGGCCAGCAAATATGGTACGCCTTATTTCTCGAATTATGTCAACAGCGACATGAAGCCATCCGATGTCCGTTCGATGTGCTGCCGGCTGCGTCTCGATTTGCGCGAGCTGCGGAAGAAAGCCGGCGGCTTCTTCGGCAGCGGTGAGTCGACCGGTTCCATCGGCGTGGTGACCATCAACCTGCCGCGGCAGGCCTATCTGGCCACCGACGAAGCCGACTTCTATAAGCGGCTCGACCACGTTATGGACCTGGCCGCGCGCAGCCTGAAGATCAAGCGCGGCGTGATCACCAAGCTGCTCGAGCAGGGCCTCTACCCATACACGCGCCATTATCTGGGAAATTTCGACCATCATTTCTCGACCATCGGTCTGATCGGCATGAACGAGGCCGGGCTCAACGCCAGATGGCTGCGGGCCGACCTGACCCACCCCCAGACACAGCAGTTCGCCCAGCAGGTCCTCGACCACATGCGCAACCGGCTGAGCGACTATCAGGAGCGCTACGGCGACCTGTATAACCTGGAAGCGACGCCAGCCGAGAGCACGGCCTATCGCCTGGCCAAGCACGACGTGGCCAAATACCCCGACATCATCACCGCGGCCGTCAAAGGCGGGTCACCTTATTACACCAACTCCAGCCATCTGCCTGTTGGCTACACCGACGACATCTTCACGGCTCTGGACATCCAGGATCCGCTGCAATGCCGCTATACGTCCGGCACGGTCTTCCATGTGTTCCTTGGTGAGAGGCTGCCGGACTGGCAGGCGGCCGCGGCGCTGGTCCGCAAGATCGCCCAGAACTACAAGCTGCCCTACTACACCCTGTCGCCGACCTATTCGGTCTGCCCCACCCACGGCTACATCGCCGGCGAGCAGAAGCATTGCCCGCAATGCGGGGCCGAGACGGAGGTCTACAGCCGGATCACCGGCTATTACCGGCCCATCAAGAACTGGAACGATGGCAAGGCCCAGGAATTCGCCCAACGCCGGACCTATGACGTGACCGGTCATGACCGGCCGCTGGCCGCGGCGCCGGCCGCACCGACGGCGGCCGATGCACCCACGGCCGCCGGGAAGCCCTCCGAGACGCTGCTGTTCACCACGGCAACCTGCCCCAACTGCCAGGTCGCCAAAAGGATGCTGAAGGATAAGGGCATCGGATACAGGCTGGTCACGGCCGAGCAGTCCCTTGACCTGGCCCGGGCATATGATGTCGCTACGGCACCGACGCTGATCGTGCCGCAGGGCGTCGGCTATGCCGCATATGCGGGCCTGGGGGCCATCGCTGGCTATCTCAACAGCTGAATCCATCCGGACGATGGACAGGACAAGCCTGCCACCATGTGCTAAAATAAGTAAATGTGAGGCAGGGTGATGATAATGTATGATGTTGTGATTATCGGCGGGGGGATCGTGGGATGTGCGGCTGCCTATCTGCTGGGCCGCTATCAGATCTCCTCGCTTTTATTGGAAGCGGAGAATGACGTGGCCGATGCCGGTACCAAGGCCAACTCGGCCATCCTCCATGCCGGCTACGATCCCGCTCCGGGGACGCTGATGGCCAGATACAACGTCGAAGGCGCGGCGATGGCCAAGGAGATCTGTGCCAAGCTGGACGTGCCCTACAGCCAGATCGGCGCTTTGGTCGTGGCCTTGGCCGCCGACCAGCTGCCGACGCTGAACAAGCTTTATGAACAAGGCGTGGCCAACGGCGTTAAGGACCTTGAGGTCATCGACGGCATCCGTCTGCATCAGCTTGAGCCCAACCTGGCCCCGCAGGCCTGCGGGGCGCTGTGGGCCAGGACCTCGGCGATCGTGTCGCCGTGGGAATACGCCCTGGCGATGGCGGAGACGGGCGTGCGCAACGGGGTGGACGTCAGGACGCGCAGCGCCGTGACCGCCATCACCCGTACGGATGACCATTTCACGCTGACCACGGCTTCCGGGCAGTACCAGGGCCGGTACATCATCAACGCCGCCGGCACCCATGCCGACCAGGTCCATGAGCTGGTCGGTGCCAAGGAGTTCACGATCAAGCCGGTGCGGGGCGAGTATTACCTGCTGGACAAGAGCGAGGGCGGCCGCGTGTCACGGACCATCTTCCAATGCCCGACCGCCAGCGGCAAGGGCGTGCTGGTCTCCCCGACGGTCGACGGCAACCTGATCGTCGGGCCCAACGCCGAGCCCAGCGGCCGGGATGATACGGCGACCACCGGCGACGGCCTGGCCTTCGTCAGCGCCACCGCCCGCAAATCGATCCCTTCGATCAACTTCCGTGACAACATCCGCAACTTCGCGGGCATCAGGGCTCGCAGCGACCGCAGCGACTTCATCGTCGAGCGCAGCGCCAGCGTGCCCCATTTCTATAACCTGGCGGCCATCCAGTCGCCGGGTCTGTCAAGCGCCCCGGCCTTGGCCCAGGCGGCCATCGCCATGGCCCAGGAAGATGGTCTGAAGCTGACGGAGAAGGAGTCGTTCGTCGACAGCCGCCATGTCGTGCGCTTCAAGCAGCTCACCGCCCAGCAGAGAAACGAGCTCATCGCCAAGGACCCGCGCTATGGCCGGGTCATATGCCGCTGCGAGACGGTCACCGAAGGTGAGATCGTCGCCGCCATCCACAGCCCCATCCCGCCGGTGTCCATCGACGGCATCAAACGCCGCACCACCGCGGGCATGGGCCGCTGTCAGGGCGGCTTCTGCGGCCCCCGCGTGCTGGACATCCTGGCCCGCGAGTCCGGCATACCCTATACGCAGATCATCCAGGACAAGGATGGATCCGTGATCCTGGACCGTCCGCTGAAGGAGGACCGTTGAAATGTACCAGCTGATTGTGATCGGCGGCGGCCCCGCCGGGCTGGCCGCGGCCCAGGCGGCTTACGACAAAGGGCTGCGTGACATCTTGATCATCGAGCGCGACAGGGAGCTGGGGGGCATCCTCAACCAGTGCATCCACAGCGGCTTCGGGCTGCATTATTTCAAACAGGAGCTGACCGGACCCGAGTATGCCGGCCGCTTCATAAAGATGCTGAAAGACACCACCGTCCAGGTGATGCTGGACACCATGGTGCTGGACATCGACGCCGATCGGACCGTGCATGTCGTCAACGGGAGCCACGGCTACCAGGCCCTGCCGGCCAAGTCGGTCGTGCTGGCCATGGGCTGCCGGGAGCGGACCCGGGGGGCCATCGCCATCCCTGGCGCTAGGCCGGCCGGTATCTTCACCGCCGGCACCGCCCAGCGCTATGTCAACATCGAAGGCTACATGGTCGGCAAGCGCGTGATCATCCTGGGCTCGGGCGACATCGGACTGATCATGGCCCGGCGCATGACGCTGGAAGGCGCCCAGGTGCTGGCCTGCGTGGAGGTCAATCCCTTCCCGGGCGGGCTGGCGCGCAACATCGCTCAGTGCCTCAATGACTTCGACATCCCGCTCTATCTCAGCCATACCATCACCGACGTACGCGGCGACCGCCGGGTGACCGGTGTCACCATCGCCCAGGTCGACGAGCATTTCTGCCCCATCAAGGGTACCGAACAGGACTTCGACTGCGACACCATCCTGCTGTCGATCGGCCTGATCCCGGAGAACGAGCTGAGCCGCCAGGCCGCCATCGAGCTGGATCCGCGGACCCGCGGGCCGGTGGTCTATGAGAACATGGAGACCTCGCTGGCCGGCGTGTTCGCCTGCGGCAACGTCGTCCATGTCCACGACCTGGTCGACAACGTCACGGCCGAAAGCCAGCGGGCCGGGGCGGCAGCCGCCGAATATGTCCTGGGAAATAATCCCGCCAGCCCGGCGGTGACGGCGATCCACAGCGGCCCGGGCATCGGTTACACCGTGCCCCAGCATATCCGTATCGGCCAGATCGATAAGATGGTCAACGTGTTCTTCCGGGTCCGCAAGGCTTATGGCGTCAGCACCATCGTGGTCGATGACGCCCAGGGTCAGCAGATTGCCCGATTCAGCCGGGACTACATGGCCCCGGGGACCATGGAGAGCATCGCCCTGCCGAAGGTCCTTCTGGACAGGGCACTGGGAGACATTACGATATCGGTCAAGGAGGGTGTATGATGAAACAGCTGACTTGTATCGTCTGCCCGCGCGGATGCCGGCTGCAGGTGGATGAGGAAAATAACTATAAGGTGACTGGCAACCACTGCCCGCGCGGGGCGGAGTACGGCGCCAACGAGCTGCGCCACCCCACCCGCGTGCTGGCCACCACGGTGGCCATCTCCGGGGCGGCACACAACCGGCTGCCGGTCAAGACCAGCGCCCCCATCGGCAAGGAGCTGCTGTTCAAGGCGATGGACGTCATCCATGGCGCCCAGGTCCAGGCCCCGGTCCATGTCGGCCAGGTCATCGTGGCCGACATCCTGGGCACGGGCATCGACGTCGTGGCGACCCGCGACCTGTGACCTCATCCATCTATTCAATCAAAAAGACGTATAAATAAGACACAAGACGCATCACAGGCGCAGGCCGGCATTATCTCGATGCCCCGCCAGCGCCTGTGTTTTTATTTCGATATTCACGAGGCGTGCATCCCAGCAACCTTTTGAACAGCATCGAAAAGTTGCTTGGGCTGTCGAAGCCGCAGGCAATGGAAATCTCCGCGATGCTGTCGGAAGGGGCGGAAAGCAGGCGTTCGGCGCCATGCATGACACGGCAGCGCAGAAGATACTGCAGCGGTGAGAGCTGGATGGTGCGTTTGAAGCAGCGCAGGCATTCACGCGGCCCGATGGCGGCGGTCGCGGCGATCTGGTCGAGGGACAGCGCCTCCGCATAATGCTCGTGGATATAATCCATCATCTTCTGGATACGTTTATCATCCGCCCCGCGCCCCATTGGCGCGGCTTGCGGATTCCTTTTGTAAGCCCGGGCGAGGAAGCAGCATAGCGAGGAGAGACGTTCCCTCACGGTGAATTCGAAATCAGGGGCGTCGTGTGCAAGCGCGGCGAAGGCCTCCGTGAAATCATGGATGGGCCCGGCTTCTTTTTCCCTGTCGAATTCATAGGCATGGAAGGCCGGATCGGACAGCAGCGGGTCCAGATATTTCTTGGCGTACACGGAATCGTGGCTTCCCGTGACCAGCAGCGGGCTGAAGACCAGGGAACGCAGCTTGCATTTGGGTCGGGCCTCGGCGCTGTGCAGGACGCCGGGGCGGATGGCCAGGCAGCCGCCGGGTGGCAGAAGATAGGAAGAGCCTGGCACATGGACATCCAGCGTACCTGAAGAGACGTAGATCACCTCGATGTCATCATGCCAGTGCCAGGGGATGGCGTCGCCGGCGGCCGCACCGCGAATCTCGAGATAGCCGGCGCAGGGGAAGTCCATCGTCCCATGCACCTTCAGTTCCCGCCCTGACGCATTCATGTTAAGGCCGCATCGTTCAAGTCCCATTGTTTCCACCTCGTCGGGCCTCGCATCATGCCATCGACACGTCCGTCGACCAATGAGGTCGCTTTTTTATAGTGTATGTCTTGAAACAGATTGAAGCAAGGACCCGAAAGGCGATATTCTTTTATCGTTAAGACGGATCGGGGGATATCGTGATGATTCATCTGCTGCTTGCCGTCATCTATCTGGCGTTCATCAGCCTGGGGCTGCCGGATTCGCTGCTGGGCTCGGCGTGGCCTTCCATGTATGGGGGCTTCGGCGTGCCGGTCTCGTATGCCGGCATCATATCCATGATCATCGCGGCCGGGACCATCGTCTCGAGCCTGCAGAGCGACCGTCTCACCAAAAGGCTAGGGGCCGGCAAGGTGACGGCCATCAGCGTCGGGATGACAGCCCTCGCCCTCCTCGGCTTTTCCATCAGCTCTGCCTTTTGGATGCTGTGCCTGTGGGCTATCCCCTACGGGCTCGGCGCCGGCAGCGTCGATGCGGCGCTGAACAACTACGTCGCCCTTCATTTCAAAAGCCGGCATATGAGTTGGCTGCACTGCATGTGGGGCGTCGGTGCCTCGCTTGGTCCATACATCATGGGCTTTGCCCTTCTTGACGGGAAAGGCTGGAACATGGGCTATCGGTACGTCGCCATCATGCAGGCCGTCCTTACCGCCATCCTGATCGTCAGCCTGCCGCTCTGGAAGCGGACGACCGGTCCGGCCGCGGAGGCGGCCGCGTCCGGAAACGAAGCGCTGGCGCTCCGAGCGGTGGTGGGCATCCCGGGGGTCAAGGAGGTCATGGTAACCTTCTTCTGCTACTGCGCGATTGAGCAGACGGCCGGGTTGTGGGGAAGCAGCTATCTGGTCCTGCATGAAGGTATATCGGGACAGGAGGCCGCGTCCCTGGCCAGTCTGTTCTACATCGGTATCACGGCGGGGCGCGCCGTCAGCGGTTTTCTGACGATGGCGTTCGATGACACGAAGATGGTGCGCATCGGGGAAACCCTGATCCTGGCCGGCCTGGCGCTGATCATGCTGCCGCTGCCTCCCCTGTCCGCGGAGATCGGCCTCATCATGACCGGCCTGGGCTGCGCGCCGATCTATCCCAGCATCATCCATGCGACGCCATCCCGGTTCGGGGTCGCGAGGTCGCAGGCCGTCATCGGCATCCAGATGGCCAGTGCCTACATCGGCACCTGCCTCATGGCGCCGCTGTTCGGATGGATTGCGCAGTGCGCCGGCATCGCTCTGTTCCCGGGTTATCTGCTGCTGCTGTTGGCCCTGATGTCCTTCATGAACGAAAGAACGGTCATCAAGACGCGGAAAGCAGGATGAATCATACGACGGTCTACAGGTCGTTGGCTCGGACAAGGAGATTGGATTGGCAGATGACGGGCGCCCCGGCACCCGTTTTCTGTCGCATCGGATTCAAACGGCACATGAAGGCCTTAAATCAGGCCGCTAATAGCAGTCGGGGGCAGTGTATAATGAGAATAAAGAATAGGATGATCGATATGGATATCAAGAAGCTGTCAGAAGAGAAGGTGCTGCGCGATCCCATCCATGGCTACATCCACGTCACCGACCAGGTGGTGTGGGATGCTTTGGGAGCCCCGGAGGTCCAGCGGCTGCGGCGCATCCATCAGTTGGGCTCGACCATGATGGTCTACCATACCGGCGAGCATTCACGCCTGGGCCATTCGCTGGGGGTCTACGAGATCGTCAGACGCATGGTGACCGAGGTACCCGACATCGCCGGGGCCCTGGATGAGCAGGACAAGCTGGTCGTGCAGCTGGCCGGTCTGCTGCATGACATCGGCCATGCCCCGTTTTCCCATTCCTTCGAGCATATCCTGGGATGCCGCCACGAAGACTATACGACCCAGATGATCCTGCATGACAGCGGCATCCATGACGTGCTGGCCGCGGCCGATGTCAAGCTGCCTTCGATGGTGGCCAGCGTCATCGACGGGACCTATCCCAACCAGCTGCTTCATCAGATGGTCTCCTCGCAGCTGGACGCCGACCGTATGGACTACCTGCTGCGGGATTCGTACTTCACCGGCACCAGTTACGGCCAGTTCGACCTGGAACGCGTCCTGCGAACCATGCGTGTCCGGCAGGGCAAGCTGGTCGTCAAGCAGAGCGGCGTCCATACCGTCGAGGATTACATCATGGCCCGCTACCACATGTACTGGCAGGTCTACTACCATCCGACCGCCCGCAGTTTCGAGGCGGTGATGCACCTGCTGTTCAAACGCCTCAAGGTGCTGTATGACTTCGACCCCAACTGGGCGGCGGCGCTGCCGATGTTCAAGGACCTGCTGTCGCAGCCTGTCATGACCAACGCCGCCCTGACGCGGCTTGACGAGCCGGCCTGCCTGTATGGTTTCGCGCAGATGCGGGCGATGCCCGATCCCGTGCTGGCCGACCTGGCGGGCCGTGTGCTGGACCGGCGGCTGTTCGATTATGACAGCCCGGAATACCGCAACGAGATACAGGCGGCCGTCATCGCCGCCGGCTGGGACCCCAACTACTACCTGTACCAGGACCAGCAGCGCCAGGATCCGTACCGTCCGTACAAGGGAGACGACGACACCCGTATCTGGGTGCTGCGCGACGACGGGGCCATCGCCGAGCTGTCGACGGTGTCGGCCATCGCCGCCTCGCTGGCCGCCACCGCCGACCAGCAGGACACCAAGGTGTTCTATCCCAAGGGGGTGTGGCACCGTGACTGAACAAGCCTTCATCCTGGAGACGGCCAACATCAGCCCATACCATAACCTGGCCGTCGAGAAATACCTATGCGACCATGTCGCCAAAGGCCAGATGATCCTTTACCTCTGGCAGAACCAGCGTACGGTGGTCGTCGGTGCCAACCAGAACGTCTACAAGGAATGCAACCTGAAGGACATGGAGTACGACCACTGCTACCTGGCCCGTCGGACAACCGGCGGCGGGGCGGTCTACCATGACCTGGGCAACCTCAACTACTCCTTCGTCGCCGGTCCCGACGTCTATGACGTCAAGCGCCAGACCGGCGTCATCCTGGCAGCCCTGCAGTCGCTGGGCCTGGCGGCCCAGGCCGACGGCCGCAACGACATCACCATCGCCGGGTCCAAGATCTCGGGCAACGCCTATCTGACCACCAAGACCTTCGGGCTGCAGCATGGCACCCTGCTGTACGACGTCGACGTCAAGCGCATGGCACGCTACCTCAACGTCGCCCCGGACAAGATCCAGGCCAAAGGCGTCGACTCGGTCCGCTCACGGGTGGCCAATATCGTCGACTTCGACCCCGAGCTGACCCTGCCGCAGCTGCGCCAGGCCCTCAAACGCCAAGCCCGCCAAGCCTACGGTCCGCTCAAGGCGATGACGGAGCCAGACGACCTCGACGACCTTTTGGAACAGTTCCATTCATATAAGTATCTCTACAACCGCAACAGCGGCTATGCCCTGATCGTCCATGATTATTACAGCTTCGGCGAGGCCCAGCTGTACTTCGATATCGACCGCCGGACCATCCGTCACGTGGACATCTACACCGACGCCCTGGATGTCGAGATGACCGACCGCCTGAAAGCCGTCTTCCAGGGGCTGCGGATCGACGACAAGGATTTCGCGGCCCGCGTCGCCAAGCTTGATCAGCCGGAGCTGACCGCCGACCTGGCGGCCATCTACCGTAAAGTGAAACGGCAGCTGCGCGCCTAAGATGATAGAATTGAAGAAACAGACACAGGAGGCAGAGATGGAAGACAAGAAGACGCCGCTTTATGCGGTGCATGAGAAGTATGGCGGCCGCATCGTGCCGTTTGCCGGCTGGCTGCTGCCGGTGCAGTACGCCGATGGCATACTGGCCGAACACAAGGCCGTCCGGACCGGCGTCGGCATGTTCGACGTCTCGCACATGGGCGAGTTCACCTTGGCGGGGCCGACGGCGCTGGCCGACCTGAATCGGCTATTGACCAACGACTACACCTCCATGACCGATGGCCGGGCCCGCTATGGCATCATGTGCTATGACGATGGGGGCGCCGTCGACGACCTTCTGGTCTACAAACGGCACGACGGCGACTACCTGATCGTGGTCAACGCGGCCAACATCGCCAAGGACTTCGCCTGGATGCGGGACCACGTCAGCCCGACCAGCCGATTGGCAGACATCAGCGACACCCTGGGGCAGATCGCCCTGCAGGGGCCCAGGGCCATCGAGGTCATCAGCCGTCTGACCAGCCGGATCCCGGAGAAGAACTACACGTTCATCGACGGTGTCGACGTCGGAGGCGTCACGGTCCTGCTGTCGCGGACCGGCTACACCGGCGAGGACGGTTTCGAGCTGTACTGCCCGGCCGCCGACACCCCCGCGCTGTGGGAGATCCTGATGGCCGCCGGTCATGACCAGGGCATCAAGCCCTGCGGGCTGGGGGCCCGCGACACGCTGCGGCTGGAGGCGGCCATGCCGCTGTACGGCCATGAGCTGTCTGCGCAGATCAACCCCATGGAGTCTGACCTGGGTCATTTCATCAAGTTCACCAAAGACTTCATCGGTGCCAAGGCCCTGCAGGCCCCGCAGCATCGGCGCCGTATCGGCCTGAAGGTCGTCGACCGCGGCATCGCCCGCGAGCATTGCGACGTTTATCAGGCCGGTGTCAAGGTCGGCCAAGTGACCAGCGGCACCTTCGCCCCGACGCTGCAGCAGGCCATCGCCATGGCCCTGGTCGAGTCGGAAGCCGATGACGCGGCAGACTATGAGATCGACGTCCGCGGACGGCGCCTGAAAGCCCAGGCCACGCCGCTGCCCTTCTACAGACGCAGCAAGTGATAAAGAAAGGAAACACATAGATATGAAGATTCTTGATGATCGGCAGTATGCCAAGACCCATGAGTGGGTCAGATGGGATGGCGCCGACAAGGCGACCATCGGTATCAGCGACCATGCCCAGCAGCAGCTGGGTGACCTGGTCTTCCTCAACCTGCCGCAGGTCGGCGACAAGGTGACGGCCGGGACGGCCTTCGGCGACCTTGAATCCGTCAAAGCCGTCAGTGACGTCTATGCGCCGGTCAGCGGCGTGGTGACCAAGGTAAACACCGAGCTGCTCGACGCCCCGGAGAAGATCAACGCCGATCCATACGGATCATGGTTCATCGAGGTCGGCCAGATAAGCGGCCATGATGAACTGCTCGACAAGCAGGCATACGAGGACCTGTGCGCCAAGGAAGCCGCATGACGCGCTACGTGGTCAACACCGCCGCCCAGCAGCAGCAGATGCTGACGGAGTGCGGATACAAGTCCTTCGACGACATGTTCGCCCAGGCCGGCGTGGCCAAGCGCCTCGACGGGCCGCTGGCCATCCCGGCCGGTGTCTCGGAGTTCGAGGCGGCCGAGCAGATGCAGGCTTTGGCCGACCAGGACCACGTCTTCAGGACCATCTTCCGCGGGGCCGGAACCTATCGTCATTACATCCCGGCAGCCGTCGGCAACCTGGTAAGCCGCAATGAGTTCGTCACGGCCTACACGCCTTATCAGGCCGAGATCTCCCAAGGCGTGCTGCAGTCGATCTTCGAATACCAGACCATGGTCTGCCAGCTGACGGGCATGGACGTCGCCGACGCCTCGGTCTATGACGGCGGTTCGGCCGCCGCCGAGGCCGCCGCGATGTGCGTGCAGCGCGACAAGGATGAGATCATCGTGGCCCAGGAGGTCGACCCGCAGTACCAACAGGTCGTCATGACATACCACCAGTTCGGACATATCAAGGTCCGCTTCATGCCCCTGGATAAGCTGCAGGTCACCGACCGTACTGCCGGGGTCATCGTCCAGTATCCCGACTTCTATGGGACCATCACCGACCTGGCGGCCGTCAAGGCGGCCATCGGAGCGGCCAAGCTGGTCGTCATCGCCAATCCCATCGCCCTGGGTCAGCTGGAAGCCCCAGGAAACCTGGGGGCCGACATCGTGGTCGGCGAGGGCCAGCAGCTCGGCCTGCCGCTAAGCTTCGGCGGCCCGTACCTGGGCTTCATGGCCGCCCGTCAGGAGCTCATGCGCCATCTGCCCGGCCGCATCGTCGGCCAGACGATCGATAAGGACGGCAAGCGCTGCTACGTCCTGACGCTGCAGGCGCGCGAGCAGCATATCCGCCGCGAGAAGGCATCCTCAAGCATCTGCTCCAACGAGGCGCTGTGTGCCCTGACCGCCACCATCTACCTGGCGGCGTTGGGTCCGCAGGGCCTGGCCGAGGTGGCCGACACCGGCTATCAGATGGCCCATCTGCTGCAGCAGCGGCTGCAGGACGTCGGCTTCAGTCACGTCGAAAAGGGACCATTCTATAACGAGTTCGTCACGACCTGCCCGCAGGACGTCACCGAGCTGATGGCCCGTCTGGAGGCTCATGACATCCTGGGCGGCCTGCCGTTGGCCGACGGCACCATCCTGTGGGCCGCCACCGAGGTCAACACCCCGGCCGAGGTCGACGCGCTGATTTCCGTCATCAAGGAGGCGCATTGACATGGCCCAACTGATATTCGAGAAGAGCGCGGCCGGCCGGCGCTGTGCCGTCATGCCGGACCGCGGCGTGCATCAATACAAGCTGCCTGAAAAATATGCCCGCAAACAGGCCCCGGGCCTGCCGGAGGTCGCCGAGGTCGACCTGGTCCGTCACTACGTCGGCCTGTCGCGGATGGCTTTCGGCGTCGACGACGGGTTCTATCCGCTGGGCTCGTGCACGATGAAGTACAACCCCAAGGTCGACGAGCAGACCGCCGCCTTCAAAGGCTTCACCGATATCCATCCGCTGCAGCCGGCCCATACCGTCAAGGGGGCGCTGCAGGTCATCAAACAGCTGTCGGACGACCTGTGCGCCATCACAGGCATGGATGCCTTCACGCTGCAGCCGGCCGCCGGCGCCCATGGCGAGTTCACCGGGATGCAGCTGGTTCACGCCTATCATAAGAGCCGCCATGACGAAGGCCGTACCGAGATCATCATCCCGGATTCCGCCCACGGCACCAATCCGGCCAGCGCGGCCATGAACGGCTTTGCCGTCGTGTCGGTGCCGTCCGACGCCGACGGCGGCATCGACATCGCCAAGCTGAAGGAGACGGTCAACGAGCATACGGCCGCCCTGATGCTGACTAATCCCAACACCCTGGGCCTGTTCGACCGCAACATCGAACAGATCACGGCCATCGTCCATGGCGCCGGCGGCCTGTGCTATTACGACGGGGCCAACCTCAACGCCATCATGGGCATCTGCCGGCCCGGCGACATGGGCTTCGACATCGTCCATCTCAATCTGCACAAGACCTTCGCCACCCCGCATGGCGGCGGCGGCCCGGGCAGCGGCCCGGTCGGCTGCAAGCATTTCCTCGAGGCGTTTTTGCCCTATCCGCTGGTCGATGGCCAGGGCGGGGACTGGCAGAAGGTGTCCCCCAGCTCCATCGGCAAGGTTCGCAGCTACTATGGCAACTTCCTGGTGGCGGTGCGGGCGCTGACCTATATCAAGACCTTGGGAGCCGCGGGGCTGAAGGAAGCTTCTTCCAACGCCGTGCTCAACGCCAACTACATGCGTCTCAAGCTGCGCGACCTGTATCCGGAGCCTTACGACCGGACCTGCATGCATGAGTTCGTCGCCAGCCTGGCCGGGATGAAGGAGGAATATGACGTCTCGGCCAAGGACGTCGCCAAGGCCCTGCTGGACTGCGGCATCCATCCGCCTACAATGTACTTCCCGCTGATCGTCCATGAGGCCTTGATGTTCGAGCCGACCGAGACCGAGAGCCGCCAGACCCTCGACGGGGCCATCCAGGCCATGGTTGACATCCACGCCCAGGCCCGGACCGACGGTCAGACGCTGCGTACCGCCCCGCATACGACCGTCATCAGCCAGCCTGACGAGGTCACCGCGGCCCGTCATCCCATCCTGTGTTATAAAGACGAATAGCCTCATGTCAGCCGACCGGTCCACCCCGGCCGGCTTTCATTCGCGGCGGCCATGATATAATGAAGGCATGAAAAACAAAAGGAAGCTGTTCCGTATCGTCGCGGCCGTGGCGGTCGTCGGTCTTGCCTATGTCCTGGCGGTCGACCTCTGGGTGGCCGGCCGCGGCGGTCGGTACGTCGAATCCGCCGACCAGGCAGCGGACGGTAAGGCCGACTGCATCCTGGTGCTGGGGGCCGGGCTCAACGAGCAGGGCCAGCCGGACTTCACGCTGGCCGACCGGCTGACGGTGGCCATCGACCTGTACCGTTCGGGGGCGGCCGCCAAGCTGCTGATGAGCGGCGACGACGGGACCGTGGGCTACAACGAGGTCGCCGCCATGAAGGCCTACGCCCTGGCCCGCGGGGTGGCGGAAGAGGACATCTTCATGGACCATGCCGGCTTCTCGACCTATGAGAGCATGTACCGGGCCCGGGACGTCTTCGGGGCCCGCACGGTCATCGTCGTCACCCAGGGCTACCACATGGGCCGCGCCCTGTATGACGCCCGGGCGCTGGGCCTGGACGCCTACGGCGTCACCAGCGACCTGCGCACCTACGGCGGGATGACCGGCTGGCGGCTGCGGGAGGTGCTGGCGCGCAACAAGGACTTCATCTATGCCATCGTCAAGCCGGCCCCGACGTATCTGGGCGACGCCATCGACCTGCAGGGTGACGGCCGGGTCACCGACCCGGCGTCGGCCGGCTGAAGACGTCCGATAGGCCGGGAGCCCATGGTATAATATGGACGAGGGGATATCCCGGTAAAGGAGGCGTGAATCATGAAGGTCGTCTTAGTCAACGGCAGTCCGCATAAGACGGGATGTACGTATACGGCACTCAATGAAGTGGCCAAAACGCTTGATGAGGAGGGCATCGATACCGAGTTCTTCTGGATTGGAAACCAACCGATCTCCGGATGCATCGCCTGCAACGGCTGTCATGAGACCGGCCGCTGCGTCATCCAGGACGCGGTCAACCAGTTCAAGGAGGTCGCCGCGACGGCCGACGGCTTCGTCTTCGGCAGCCCGGTGCACTATGCCGCGGCCAGCGGCAACATGACCTCGTTTCTGGACCGCGTCTTCTATTCCGACAGCTCCATCTTCTATCTGAAACCGGCGGCCTGCGTCGTCTCGGCCCGCCGGGCCGGTACGACCGCGGCCTTCGACCAGCTAAACAAGTATCCGGCGATCAGCCAGATGCCCATCATTACCTCACAGTACTGGAACATGGTCCATGGCCACAACCCCGCCGACGTGCTCCAGGATCAGGAAGGCCTGCAGACGATGCGGACTTTGGCCCGCAACATGGCCTGGTTCTTGAAATGCAAACAGGCCGGCCAGCAGGCCGGCGTCCCCCTGCCGCAGCAGGAGGAATGGGTCGGGACCAACTTCATCCGCTGATCATCATCATGGATAACAAAGACCGGCCCGTTGGCCGGTCTTTTGCTGCCCGGCGAGCCGGCGGGTGAGGTTTTACGTCGATTTAACGTCGGAATTCTCTGCGTTTAACATGCCGGCGCTACCATGACGGCGTGAAAACAGAGAGAGGGATATGAAATGAAGAAGAAGTTGACAGCATTGCTGGCCGTGATGACGCTGGCCCTGGCCCTGGCCGGCTGTGGGTCGCGGCCGGCGGCCACCACGGGCTTCGACAAGACCCAGGCCATCGGCGTCATGACGCGCGAGGAGGGATCCGGCACGCGCGGGGCCTTCATCGAGCTGTTCGGCATCCAGTCCAAGGACGCCGCGGGCAAGAAGGTCGACAACACCATCGCTTCCGCCGCCGTCACCAACTCCACCGCCGTCATGCTGACGACAGTGGCCGGCAGCGAATATGCGGTCGGTTATATCTCGCTGGGCTCGCTGAATGATACCGTCAGGGCCCTGGCCATCGACGGGGCGCAGGCGAGCGTCGCCAACGTCAAGGCCGGCACCTACAAGATCGTCCGTCCGTTCAACGTCGCCTATAAAGGCACCCTGTCGGCGGCGGCACAGGACTTCCTTGACTACATCATGAGCGCCGACGG
>Ga0268263_1001710_pt1 | contig 17479 bp, 18 predicted proteins | sample Biomet5_FD_190358 | JGI IMG/M metagenome (GOLD analysis project Ga0268263, IMG submission 190358) | Microbial communities from bioreactor (seeded with sewage sludge) at LBNL, California, USA - Biofuel metagenome 5 (SPAdes) (version 4) | ecosystem: Engineered > Bioreactor > Anaerobic >... | reverse complement strand
ACTGGCGTCTGAACTGGATGACATGTGTTCTGCCGTTAAGGAAGTCACGGCGGCGGACGTATTGGGTACGCCCCTCACCCGCGATAAAATCATCGGCATGAGTCTGGATGAATTACGCGAGGCTTCCCACTCGCCTCAGCGCTTCGGCTTCCCCGGCCACGTTATGCCCTCCCCCCAGCTCGGGCGGCTGTTTCTCGCCCTCAATTACCTGCGTACGCAGATCCGTGAAACCGAATTGGTCGCAGTCCGCGCCTATGAGAACGAGCTTCCGATGCGCGAAACCTCGCTTCGGCAACTGAACCGTCTCTCGTCCGCGGCATATGTTCTGAGTCTCAAATATGCAGCCAGACGATGAATTCCGTCAATGCGCAGCCCTCTTATTTGCCTACTTTATTGCCTTTTTTCAAAGTGCAGTTGCACATTTTTGCATAACGTAAAAGGCAAAATTTCATTTTCATCAATTTTTGTTCATATTTTATTCAAAAAGTGTTGACAGGGTCCTTGTCCATCAGTTATACTGAGCACAAGTTAGCAGAGGCGCTTTCTGGTGTTGTCACCATGAAAGCGCTTTTTTGTTAATAGGAATACTGTGCATAATGATGTGCATTCGCCTAATCGAATGCGCATTTTTATTTTTAAAATAATTATTTTAAGGAGGAATCATAAAAATGACTGAAATTATGGATGCCGTAAACGGAACTGTATTCCCGGTATGGTTCCTGATCGGCGCGGCGCTCGTGTTCTTCATGCAGGGCGGCTTTGCGATGGTCGAGACCGGCTTTACCCGTGCGAAAAACGCCGGCAACATCATCATGAAGAACCTGATGGACTTTTGCATCGGCACCGTGGTGTTCATGCTCATCGGATTTTCTCTGATGATGGGTGAAAACTATTTGTTCGGCGTGATCGGCGTCCCGGATTTCCAGATCTTCACCGACTACGCACATTTCCCCTGGTCCAGCTTCGTGTTTAACCTGGTGTTCTGCGCCACCGCCGCCACCATCGTCTCCGGCGCCATGGCAGAACGCACGAAGTTCTCAGCGTACTGCATCTACAGCGCGATTATCAGCCTGGTGATCTACCCAATCGAAGCCGGCTGGGTGTGGAACTCTCATGGCTGGCTGTTCAACCTCGGCTATATCGACTTCGCGGGTTCCACAGCGATCCACATGGTAGGCGGCATCACAGCCTTTATCGGCGCGGCGATCCTGGGCCCCCGCATCGGCAAGTACGCCAAAGACCTTAAGACCGGCAAAAAAACCTCCCGCGCGATCCCCGGCCACTCCATCACGTTGGGCGCCCTGGGCGTATTCATCCTCTGGTTCGGTTGGTACGGGTTCAACGGCGCTGCGGCGCTGAGCGTCGAGCAGTTGGGCACTATCTTTGCAACAACAACGATCGCTCCCGGCGTGGCTACCGTCGTCACAATGATGTTCACCTGGATCAAGAACGGCAAACCTGATGTATCAATGTCCCTGAACGGTTCGCTGGCCGGCCTCGTCGCCATCACGGCTCCCTGTGCGAGCGTTGACGGCTTGGGCGCAGCCATCATCGGCGCCGTCGCGGGCATCCTCGTCGTCATCGCGGTTGAGTTCATCGATCTGAAGCTCCATGTTGACGACCCGGTGGGCGCCGTGGCGGTTCATGGTGTCAACGGTATGTGGGGCGGCTTGTCGGTTGGCTTATTCGCAACCACGTCGGCGCCTGGCTCAACAGTCAACGGCTTGTTCTACGGCGGCGGCTTTCATCAGTTGGGTGTACAGGTGTTGGGTGTGCTCGCCATCGCAGCCTGGACGATTGTCACGATGATCCTTATCTTTAAGGCTATCAAGAAAACCAACGGCCTGCGCGTCTCTGCCGAGGAGGAAATCCAGGGTCTCGACATGCCGGAGCATGGCCTCGCAAGCGCTTATAACGACTTCATGATCTCCGTTCCGACAGCTGATATAGGCGCTGCCGCGGCGATCCCCACAGACGCTGTGCCTGAAGAGATCGCCGTGCCGGTCGTGAACAACGCGCATCCGGATGCGAAGATCACCAAAGCCACGATCGTCGCGAACCAGAACAAGTTCTCCGCTCTGCAGAACGCGCTCGACGCAATCGGCATCACCGGCATCACGGTTACCAACGTCATGGGCTACGGCATGCAGAAAGGTCATCCGGTGAAGTACAGAGGCGTTGAGATGGAAACCAAGCTTCTGCCTAAAGTGCAGGTGGATATCGTCATCTGCAAGGTGCCGACCGACCTGCTTGTCAAGACGGTCATCAAGGCGCTCTACACCGGCAACGTGGGCGACGGCAAGATCTTCATCTCCGATATCGAAAACGTCATCAAGGTGAGAACCGGTGAAGAAGGCTACGCAGCCCTGCAGGATGACTAACAGACAACTTTGCGTATCCATATAATTAAATAAGCAAGAGGCTCCCAAACACTTTCTGCTAACCTGGGGGCCTCTTGCTATATTTTTATTGCTATTATACAGACGCTTTTCGGCGCTGCTTGGAGATCGCCAGCGTCACAATCAGTATTGCTGCGGCAAACCCCAGCTGGATCAGCATGCTCTCGGCCACCGGTCTCATCGTCGCTGTGTTAAACGCCGTGGCATTGCGGATAGCCTCCTCCGCGCGAACATACCAGTAGCTCGGCGTAAGGCTTCCAATAGTCTGCACCGTCTTGCCCAGTAGCTCCTGATCCACAAACACGCCGCTGATAAAGCTGAACCCCAGGGAGATGACATTGGTTACCGCCGCCTGAACGCCATGGTTTTTGATAAACTTGCCGGCGAGAAAACCAATGCACAGACTGACGAATGTGAATATCAGCGCGTTAACGCATAGCAGAATTGTTGCCGTATCAAACGTAACCCCACCGCACATGATAAAAATGAACACGCACATGATCGCCCAGGTCGCCAGCGCAAACACCGCATTTGCCAATACCAGCTGTAAGTTCATCCGAAGTGGTTTCAATGGCGCGCACAACGTCCTGTTATTGATATTCTCCTCATTAAAGGACATCATCACCATGGAAACACCCATCATCATCATCGCCAGCAGGCTGTAAGCAAGAAACCGGAAGTAATAAGGCAACATACTAGGCTCCGCGGGTTCGCTGCCACGCTGATAATCAACTGTCGACGTGTTTTTTAAATCAGCCGCCACATAATCCGCAATGTTTGCCTGCGTCGCCGCTGGCATGCTTTTCTCATATAACGCCGCCATGTTCAGATATTTATTTATCAGGAAGTCCATATATATTCCCGCAGGCTTGCCGGCCGTCGCCATTTTTTCCACCTGAACGCCGCTGTCGCCCTCCATAAAGCTCTGCGCGAACCCTTTGGGTATTGTGACCACGCAATCGGCCTGTTCGTAAAATAGCGCATCCTGAAGGTCCTGTGTGCTTCTGCCGATTGTAACGATCTGCGCATTTTCCTCCAGATAATGAACGAGTCCTTCAGTCAAAGATTCCCCATCATTATTAAATACCGCAAGTTTGTATTTCGTCTCAGAGAATGATATCGGTGTACTTTGTTCGCCCCCCATGTTTGTAATAATCACTGACAAAGCCACAAACACGATCAAATATATCAGTATGGTCATGCGGTGCTTCTTAATAATTTGAAAATAAGCTCTAAAGACTTGCATATCTCTGCCTCCTTGTGATCAGGAATGCGATCAGTGTGAACACCGCCGAGAAACCCAACAGCAGACCGATGTTCTCAAAGAATTTCGTATATGAACTATAGTAATACAGCGAGTAAAACGCGTCAGTGATCAGGTTGGCCGGGTTCAGGTATGCCATTGCCGGAACAGCGTGGACCACTGCATATTTGACATCCGTCACCATCAGCCCCGCAAGGAAAGACAGGAACAAACTGGCTGTCAAAAGTACCGCTGTTTTGATGCTGTCCCCGCCTTTAACAACCGCGCCTATCAATGCGCCGAACGTAACGCCCGTGAGGCTGCCGGCGAGGCAGGCGATGATGATAAACAACAACTGATTCCCAAAATCCACGCCCAAGACAAAGTCCAGATAGACAACCAGCAGCAGGCAGGATAGGAACTGGATCAGAATGGCCGCTGGGAAAGAATACGCCAGCATTTTCAGTTTATGGACCGGGGCCACGTTCACTCGCGCGCCGCATGGCGAAAGATCCGCCTGAATATCGGTAATCTCCTTAATTCCCCAGAACCCTCCGAACAGCGACGCCATTGCGATCAGTGCGTAATAGTATATCAGCCAGCTTTCCGGGTCCGCATTGCCGGGCGCAACCGCTTTGACATAGTTTGCTTCGCCGTCATACTGCATCGTCGTCAGCAGTGATGGGTTATATTTCGCGATGCGCATAAACGCCGATCCCGTCTGCAGATAGCTGTCCATGAACTGTTTGATGATTGTCTGGTCGATGCCGGACTCTTTGACCACCACATGCGCGCCGTCGTTCTTAAGGATATATCCTTCAATTGTCCCCTCGTCCAGCTGCTTGTCAGCTTCCTCCCGAGACGTCACGGTTACCGTGAACAGCGCCTGGTCCGCGCCGCTGCTCTTCGAGACGGAATCCAGCGCGCCCTGTAAGGCGGTATCCGCCTGATACTCAGCCGTGTTCACCACCGCAACCGGGATGCTCGCAAACGCATCGTTGCTGTCGATATTGGAAAACGCAAGGCTGAAAAACGTACCCAACACCAGCGGATAAAGCAGGGTCCAGAATATCAATTGGCGATCTCGCAGCAGACATTTGAACCTGTTTGTGAATACATGTAAAAACATTTCTCCCGCCTCCTTAATCGCGAAGTTCCTTGCCGGTTAGTTCCAGAAACACATCGTTCAATGTCGGCGGTTCACAGTACACCCGGCCATAGGCAATGCTGTGGTCGCTCAAATAAACCAGTATCGACGATAAGTTGTTGTGCCCGTGTTCCGCATTGACTGTCAGCGTCTGCCCGGAGGCCTCGGCAGATTGCACATACGGCAGCCGCTTCACCGCATCCAGCAGGCCATTGTGATCGCCAAGCAGTTCCACCGTGATCTTCTCGCCCTTTTTGATCATGCCTTTCAATTCGCTGTTTGTGCCAATGGCGATTGTTTTACCCTTATCCATAATGGCGATACGCGTGCAGATCTGCTCCACCTCTTCCATGTAGTGCGAGGTATAGATCACCGTCGCGCCCGCCCTGTTCAGTTCCTTGATGCCTTCCAGTATTTTGTTACGGCTCTGCGGATCTACCGCCACCGTTGGCTCGTCGAGTATGATGAGCTTCGGCTTGTGCGCGATGCCGCACGCGATATTCAGCCTTCGGAGCAACCCGCCGGACAGTTTCTTGGGATAGAACTTCCTGAAATCCTCCAGCCCAACAAACCGGATCGCCTCCTCTACCAGCTCTGCGCGTTTTTCCTTGTCTTCCACATACAATCCGCAAAAGTAATTAATGTTCTGCTGCACGGTCATCTCGTTAAAAACCGCCACGTTCTGCATCACGATGCCGATATTCCGCTTTATGTCATAAGCGTCAGGACGCATCGGCTTGCCGAATACCTCAACCTCTCCCTTGTCGTATTTGAGAAGCGACAATATGCAGTTGATCGTTGTCGTCTTGCCGGAACCGTTAGGCCCCAGCAAACCGAATATCTCGCCTTCCTCCACATCCAGACTGAAATGATCCAACGCGATCAAATCGCCGTACCTTTTAACCAGATTTCTCACACTGACTACCATAGTAAACCCTCCAAAACTTTGTTGTCTTCATTGTAAACGGAATGCGTCGGCAGTCACAGTGAAGCGCCTCACGATTTCAATATGACATTTGTCACTATTCCCGTTGCCATACGTCATGGGGAATGATAGAATTTGGTTAGTATTTTTCCGCATATGACGGTGTTAAAAGGTGATTTATGCTAACATTCAAGGAACAGGCGGAGGTTTGCCGCATTGGTCTCATCATAGAATTGCTCACGCAGCAGGAAGTGGTCCGGTGGGCAGACAATATTATAGGTACAGACGATCATCCTGACTATGCGGTTGTTGATATCTCACTGACCGGTAACTCAGGCTTACCCTCTTTAGTGTCATTACTATTTGAAATAGCAGGCGACGCCAATTCAGACAAGGTCATTAATACGGTACTGGGCCTATGTTCCGAAAGGCTTAATCGCGGTGTGTTCGACGCAAACAAATCCATTGCGGTTCTAAGTCGGCTTGTCCCCGAATCGTCATGCCGCCGGTGCAGCATCATGGCCGAATATGAGATATGTATAAAAACTCAAACCGCCGACATGATTCGGACAGTCTTAGATAGATCGGATTCGGATGTTGTAAATACAATTCATGCATTTCTGATGCCGTATTCCGGATATGCGCAGGAAATCACGTTGGAAAGTATTTAAATTATGAGCAAGCTGATCGACAAGCTGATATTGTTCATCATCTGCGTTGCCGTTCTGGCGCAATACCAGGCGGATATTTATATCGTGGTGCCTGTCATCAGCGCCATCACGGCCACAGCGCTGTTGAGCTACATCGAAAATGCAGCGAGCGTCGGGGTGCTGACTGTCTGGTGCGGCGTCAGCCTGTTTGTTCCTTCTTTCATTTTCTTTTTACCGCTTATCTGTTACGATCTGTATCTGTCGCGTTGGCGTTGGTTCCTGTTGTTGGTCCTTATTCCACTGGGCGTGGCATACGATTCCCTGCCTCTTGATAAATTCATACTGATCCTGCTTTTCACAGCGCTTTCATATTTGCTCAAACGCCGCTCCGCCGACCTGGAGCAAACGAAAAGCCAATACCTTTCCCTTCGGGATACGACCAAGGAATTCTCGATGCAGCTGGAGAACAAAAATAAGGAACTATTAGAGAAACAGGACTACGAGATCCATCTTGCCACACTAAACGAACGCAATCGAATCGCACGCGATATCCACGATAATGTCGGACATATATTATCCAATTCAATACTTCAAACAGGCGCACTGCTGGCCACCTGCCGTGATGAGGCCCTGAAAGAACGGCTGCAAACTCTGAAGGACACTCTGTCATCCGGCATGGACAGTATCCGCAGCAGCATTCACGACCTGCATGACGAATCCGTTGACCTGTACGCTGAATTAAGATCACTGACGGAAGGCTTTACATTCTGCGAGATATCGCTGGACTACGATGTGGACAGCAACCCTCCTAAGGCGATAAAATATACGACACTTGTCGTGGTCAAAGAAGCGCTGTCCAATGTTATCCGCCACTCCAACGCGACGCGTGTCACCGTAACGCTGCGGGAGCACCCGGCGTTTTACCAGCTTGTCGTACGGGATAACGGCAGCCAAAAAACGCCGTCAACCGATGGCATCGGCTTAAAGAATATCGCGCAGCGGGTGGAAGCCCTGAGCGGCCGCGTCAATATCAGCAGCGACCAGGGCTTTACCGTTTTTGTGTCGATACCCAAGGAGAAAGTATTATGAAACTGGTCATAGTAGATGATGACAGACTTGTGGGCCTGTCTTTAAAAACGATCATCGAAGCCGCTCCCGATATGGAAGTGGCCGCGGTGGGCATATGCGGCCATGACGCCATTGAAATGTACAAGCAGCACCAACCGGATGTGTTATTAATGGATATCCGCATGGATGGAATGACAGGGCTTGAGGCTGGCCAAACCGTATTGGAGCAGTATCCGGACGCGCGCGTGCTGTTCCTCACCACCTTCGCCGATGATGATTATATTGTCAAAGCGCTCAAGATGGGCGCAAAGGGATATCTCTTAAAGCAAAATTTCGAGAGCATCGTCCCGTCACTTATGGCTGTAGACGCCGGGCAGAGCGTATTCGGAGAGGACATCGTTGCCAAGATTCCTTCGCTGATGGGGTCCGGCGGGAAGACCGATATGAAGGCTCTTGGGCTCACCGACAAGGAAGGCGACCTTATCGCCCTGGTGGCGGAAGGCATGAGCAATAAAGAAATCGCCGAGCGGCTTTATTTAAGCGAGGGCACGGTACGTAACAGTATTTCCGTCATCCTCGATAAGCTGCGTCTGCGCGGGCGCACCCAGCTTGCAATATTCTACTATAAGAACATTAAATCCGTTTAATAAAGACCCATAACAATTTTTCGGCAGGTAGAAAAAACAAGGAAGGGCGTGAGCCCCCCCTCTATCATGATTCCTCTTTTTTGTCCCCGGCGTTATCATCCTGATCAGATTCATTTTTCTTCATAAAAGCCTCGAAGCTGGCCGCGCCTTCTTTCTCCCACCAGTCTTCGTAAACATCATCAAAATGCCAGTTATGTTCATGCCAGTTATGTTCATGCTTTTTATGAGGGGTATGCCAATAGCCGTCATATTTGCGATACCAGTATTTATCTGCGTATTTGTGTCTGTCGGTGCCAGTTCCTTTATACCCGGTTCCGCCGAACAGCAATTTAGCCAGCAGCACCAGACCAAAGCCCTGCCAATAACCAATTGTCCCCAGGCCAAATATCCCGGGCAACAGCCAGTTCCACAGCACCATCACAAGAGCGCCAAACACAACCGCGAACGCTGCCGCGATGATGACGCCGGTAATGATGCTTCCCGTTACATACCAAAAACCGTGCCGTCTATTTACCTCTCTCATCATCTTCTCCTTCACCCTGATAGTTTCCCAAAATAACCGATAGCTTTTTAACAGCCCTGCTCTTTCTGGATAACAGTGTCCCGATAGGTTCCCCCGTCTCCTCGGCCAGCTCCTTATAGCTTTTACCGAGCAGTTCTGTCTCTACAAACACCAAACGGGACTTTTCATCCAGCATCGACAACGCTTCCTCCAATCGCCAGTCCAACGCCTCGCTCATGGCTTCGGTTTCCGCGGAATCATCCTGACCCGTCTCAAGTTCGTCGCTTGGCATTTCCCGCTGACGGCGGCGCAGCGTATTTATGGCACTATTCCGTAATGAACTGTAAATATACGCCGTCACGTTTGCGATATCGTCGCCATCACCCCGGCTTAATAGATTCAGCGCTGTCTGTTGAACGATATCTTCCGCGTCATACTCATTTAACTGTGCAAACGACGCACTCAGATAATTCTTGAACCTTGAAAAGCCGTTGGCAACCACCTCAGAAATACCCATTGACCGCCTGTTTCCTCTTTCCCTCTCCAGTGTTACAGAGCTTGCAGCATGTTTGTCTCCCGCAGCCGGTTTTCCGCCGCCGCCAGTTCCTGCGCCTTCCTACACCCGTTCGGTGTTAAACGCACATCGCCATACGATTCATGTATCAGTAATCCCTCATTCGCCAGCCGTATTAGTGCGTTGCTTACGCTTGGCCGCGATACGTCAAGCGCATCCGCAATGTCCGACGGCCGTATGGCGCCGCTACTGCCCAGATAATAAATCGTTTTCAAATACATTTTACCCGACGCCGTCATGCCCCGCTTCCCCCTTTTGTTGTTCTGATTATACGACAGACAAGGGCATCTTTTTATTGCATCTCGCAAAATAAATATAATAAAAAGAATAGATTATCGCAATTCCTATATTAAATATACTATAATGTATCAGGTTATCAGGAAATGTGATTCGCATTCGAGGAGGATCTGATGGAACAGGGTACCCAGCTTTTCAACAATACAATGATTGAAGCCGTCGCGCAAAACAAGCGCTTCCTCAAAAAGAGGCCGGCATACCTCATCCCGTTTGGGCGTATCGCGGCCCGCATCAAAAAAACAACCGGAATACGAAACGCCCTTGCGGAAAATGAGGGGCTCGTGGTCCCCCCCGTGCTGATCATCAGCGTAACAAACGACTGCAATCTCGCCTGCCAGGGCTGCTATGCCTGCAACCAGCATCGTGACAAGTCCGCCGAGCTCAGCATAGACGAAATCAGGCGCGTGGCTGACGAAGCAATCCAGTTGGGCGTCTGTATCGTCATGATCGCGGGCGGTGAGCCGCTGCTAAAGGAGGGCATAGTCGATTTACCAGGAGCATATCCCGATACGCTTTTCATCATGTTCACCAACGGGCTGCTGCTGGACACTCCGGCAGTGCAGGCCGCCGCGTCCACGCGCAACCTGATCCCCGTTATCAGTCTGGAAGGCGGGCGTAAACTTACAGACGAACGGCGCGGCGACGGCATGTATGACACCGTAACCGCGGTCATGCAACGGCTTGACCGCAGCAGGCGGATGTTTGGCGTCTCCGTCACCCTGACCAGCCGTAACTACGACGAAGTCATTCGCAGCGATTATCTGGAATCTCTGCAGAAACTGGGCTGCCGCGCCGCGTTTCTCATCGAATATGTGCCCTGTGGTGCGGAAGACGAAACGCTTTGCCTTACGGAAGAACAAAAGAGTCATCTGCGGCAGATCGAAAAGGACTTATACAAAAAATACGACATGCTGGTCGTGTCGCTGCCCGGCAACGAAGATCCGTACGGCGGCTGCCTCGCGTCGGGCCGCGGCTTTCTCCATATCAGCTCCACCGGTTCATTGGAGGCCTGTCCCTTCGCGCCTTATTCGGATGTCAACGTAAAAAGCATACCCTTCAAAGAAGCATTGCGCTCACGCCTTCTTGAAAAAATCCGTGAAGGCCATGAGACCCTGAAGGAGAGCCGAGGCGGCTGCGCGCTCAAAGAAAATGCCGCCTGGGTCGCTTCCCTTAAAAACGGGGACTGATTTTATAGCCCGTTCACCACATTAACGGGATGCCCGCCCAGAAACGCTGCCACATTCTCCACCGTCTGAGCCATCAGCCGTTCGCGCGACGGACGCGCCGCCCATGCGATATGCGGCGTTATGATCATGTTCTTTGCGGTCAACAGCGGGTTGTCCGCGCGGATCGGCTCGGCGGATACAACATCGCATGCAGCGCCGCCCACTTTACCGCTTTTCAGTGCCTCGGCCAGCGCCTTTTCGTCCACCAGACCGCCCCGCGCAATGTTGATGAGAATCACGCCATCCTTCATATGGGCGATTGAATTCCTGTTGACCATATGGCGCGTTTCCTCCGTCAGCGGGCAGTGCAGGCTGATCACATCCGACTGCGCCAGCAGTTCGTCCATCGGCACATATTGCAGCATCTCGGTTTCCGGCTCGGGCCTGCTGCTGCTCACCGCCAGCACGTGCATGCCAAACGCCTGCGCAATTTTTGCCGTCTTTTGTCCGGTTCGCCCCATCCCAACGATACCCATTGTTTTACCGTGAAGCTCGCTCATTGGATACTTCCAGAAGCAAAAATCCGGCGACTCCGTCCACTCCCCGCTTCTCACCGCGTCCGAATGCGCCCCCGCGTGCCGGCAAATTTCCAGCAGAAGCGCAAATACCATTTCTGCGACTGCGTTCGTTGCATATCCAGGTACATTGCATACCGGAATGCCACGGCGTTTGGCCTCGGCGATGTCCACCACGTCATAACCAGTCGCCAGCACCCCCACATATTTAACAGCCGGCGCAGCGCTCAGCACCTCAGCTGTCAGCCGCGTTTTATTGGTCAACACGATGGAAGCATCCCCAATCCGCTCCACTGTTTTTTCTGCCGTTGTCCGGTCATACACCGTTAGTTCGCCCAACGCCGCAAGCGGCTCCCAGGATATATCCCCCGGATTCAGCGTATATCCGTCCAGTACCACAATCTTCATAGCGTCCCTCCTGATGTTTCGTTTATTATACATGTCAGCCCGGCAAATACTCAACCGGCAGCATAAAAATAACAGACCATACATAGCGCATGATCTGTTAAAATGAAGAAAAGAGTTGTTGCAAAAATCGTTATAATCCAATCACCTTGTCGAGCACATCCTCGTAGTACTTCTTGGGTCTAACGCCGACCGAGCTCTCCACCACCTTGCCGTTCTTGATCACGAATACGCTGGGAATGCTCATCACGCCGAAATGTTCGGCCAATTCGTGCTCTTCGTCTATGTTGACTTTGCCGACGACAACCTTATCGCCATACTGCTGGCTCAGCTGATCAATGGACGGCGAGAGCATCCGGCACGGCGCGCACCACGAAGCCCAGAAATCAAGCAATACCGGTCTATCGGATTCCACCACTTCTTTTTTGAAGTTTGTCATTGTAATAGTCTTTGCCATATCAATCATCCTCCCTGCGGAATTATTGTTTCTTTTTCCTTGTGAGCTTAGGATAACACCTTCCGTAGGGAATCATCTGTGACTAAGTTACGCTAATCGCAAATTACTTTTAATAATATCTTCCCACGCTTTAATTCGATCAGTCCCTTTTCCGCCATCTTTTTCAGTTGCCGTGTTATCACTTCACGGGATGAACCCAACTCCACCGCCATCTTCTCATGCGTTGTTTTTATCTCGTTCTGAGCGTTTGCATTGTGCTGCAAATATGTCATAATACGCTCTTCTATGCTCTCAAATATCAACATCTCGATGGTCTCGATGGACTGGATCAGTTTCTGCGCCAGCGCATTAAAAACAGTCACCCGGAAAGGATCGGAGCGGTACAGCAGTTCGCGGAACGTATCGGCCGGGATGATTGCCAGCACGCTGTCCCGTTCGGCTTCAATGGAGAAGTCATACTCCACGTCACCCATCGCGCAGACGCCCGCCATGATGCACAGCTCGCCCTCGCGTATATGGTACAGCGTCATTTCACGTCCCTTGTCGGACGTGCGGAAAAGCCGCAGACGCCCATGAAACACCATCGGAATGCCGGTGCAGCGGCTGTTGTCGCCCATCATGATCTCGCCCTTAACCAACTCCTTCTTAACCACCGCTTCGCGAAGCAACGCGGCGTCTTCAGGCTTCATCTGGTCATAAAAAGAAAACCTGTTGAAAACGCTCTTTTCCATTTGCCGCCTCCTTCAAATTATGTAGATACTCAAAACTCTCTTTTCTCATTATTGATAACTCTTCCCCGTCAGGTTTATAATGAAGACAAGTTATAATATTGGAAAAGATACTATGAAAAAGCGCATATTATGCCTGCTCATCATTTGCATATTGCTGCTGGCCGCGTGTGCCCCTCAGTCTATAATGTCGGGCGGCGTTGTGATGCGCGGCGCAGAGCCTGTTTCCACCATCGCCTCGGAGGATCTCAACCGGTACACAAGTGAGCATATCGTTTACGTCACCCGGTCCGGAAAAAAGTACCACGAAGCCGGCTGCTCATATCTTTCGGATTCCAGCATTCCCATCACGCTGGAACAGGCAATGCAGGAAGGCAAAGAGCCATGCAGCCGCTGTCATCCGGACATAAACCCATAACACATTATATCATGTCCGGACACCTCAAGACAAAATAAAAAAGCGCCGGAACGTTATCCGAACGCTCTATCGTATCATTTTGTTTACTCGGCATCATACTTGCCGCTCGTCAGCAGGCGGTGATACAACCAAATATTTACCGGCCAGTTTGCAATGCCAATCACCGGCCAGACAGCCCAAAAGACATATGAATTGTACCATGTGATACAATTCACGACCATAAGAACAACGGAGAGCGCAATCCATGAGGCCAGCGCCACGCGCATCTGTTTTTTGTATGGCATCCCCACAGTATCCGCCTTGTCAGACTGGCGTTTTTGTGTCATATTCGCGACAACCGGCCATATGGCTAACGCGGCTCCCAGAATAAGACCAAAGACGATAAACGGTAACAGAAACTCGTTGCCCGGTTTGCAGGTCGATAAAAGATAGAAAAGCCAGCCCAGCAAATATTCAGCCGCGATAATCAGTGTGCAGTACTTTGCGTCATCACTGTTAAGCCTGTTGACATATACGTTGCGCGTGTTGCCGGACACCTGGTCAAACAGTGGTTTCAAATCACCCATCGAAGATATCGCTTCCGACACCGCGTCGTTATACGACCGCCCCAGCGACTGATATTCCTCTGTCTTCATGTGCAGCGTATCCCGCAGTTCCTCAATCTGCTCGCGTACTTCCTGAGTGTCCGGATACTGCTTTTTAATGCTGCTGAGATAATCATTGATCCCTCCCATAGTTAGACCTCCAATAATTGATCGATGACGCTTTTCGCGTATTCCCAGTTCTTCAGGTTCTGCGTGTGCGCTGCCAGCCCTTTTGCCGTGATACGGTAGTAGCGTCGCCGCGCGCCCTGTGTTTCATCGCCCCAGTAAGCCTCGATGAGTCCCTGAACCTCCAACCGCCGTATCGTGCTGTACATCGAGGGTTCCTTAAGCTCATACCGCCCGCCGCTTTTCTGCAGCACCAGCTTGCCCATCTCATAACCGTATTTATCGCCACACTTGAGAAATCCGAGCAGTATCGTGTCAATATGCCCGCGTATGAGGTCGCTGCTCAATTCCATAACCTCACCTCCGATTGTCAATGTATCACATATTACTATGCGTGTCAATGTATTTTGTTATAAATTGTACTCTCCCTTCTGAGTCTCCAGTTTTGCGTCAATAATTCAATTAAAAGTTTACTTTATTTATTTTGTTATTTAATATATTAATATTTGTATTAATTTATTTAATTATTTTATTGACTTTTATTAATTTTGGTGTTATCTTTTTAGCGCAATAAGATGTAATTAAATACCTCACCAAGGTATAGAAAAGAGGTTTGCATAAAAATGAACACATGGAAGCGTTTGTGGAACAGGAATTTCGCAATACTCTGGCAAGGACAATTGATTTCGGATTTTGGGAACGCTGCGTTTACGGTTGCTCTCGGCTTTTGGGTACTCAGCGTTACCGCCACGCCCGCAATGCCGCAAGGCAATCTGGCGCTGATGGGCATTATCGAGGCCTGCTTCGCGCTGCCCGCCGTCGTTCTCGGGCCTTTTGCCGGGGCGATTGCCGACCGTTTCGACAGGAAGTGGATACTCATAACAGCCGACTTTATAAGAGGCCTCTGTTTTTCGACGATGGGCATTATGCTGATCTTCAATATCTTTCCGTTTTGGGTCATCTATCCGGTCGCTATACTTTCCGGTTCCAGCGGAGCCTTTTTCTCCCCCGCCATCTCTTCCTCCATACCGGATATCGTTCCCAAAGACAGCCTATCGAAAGCCAACTCAGCCCGCGGCTTCTCTATAGCGCTGACTCAGCTTTTGGGGAACTCGCTGGGCGGGCTGCTTTATTCCGTGTTAAAGGCTCCCTTACTGGTCCTTGTCAACGGTCTTTCATTCCTTTACGCTTCTGTTTCCCAGTTGTTCATTCATTTACCTTATGAAAAGAAACGCGATTGGAACAACCAAATTACGGTTGATATTGCGGATGGTTTCAAATACGCATTTGGAAACCGCGGAATCCGCGCGCTGATGCTGACAAACATGATGCTCAATTTTTTTGCCATTATCGGTCTGTCTCTGATGACTCCGCTGTTCAACAGTACGCCTGGGTTTGGCGTGGAAAGATACGGTCTTATGATGGGCGCTATGATGGCGGGTGCGATTGCCGGAATGATCACGCTGTCCGCTGTTAAAATCAGGCCTCAGCAGCGTTCAAGAATATTCGGTTTCTCAGTGATGGTGATGGTATGCTCCACAGTCCCCGTCGCACTCATCAACAATGTCAATTGGCTGTACCCGCTGGCGTTTATCGCAGGGGTCAATAACGCCATCGTCAACGTGATGTTCCAGACTATATTGCAGTCGGCCGTTCCCGCGCAGACCAGAGGCAAGGTGTTCGGCATATCCACCACCTTCAGCAGCGGCTTACAGCCCATTGCCATGGCTGTCAGCGGCGTCATCGCCAGTGTATTCGGCATCAGGCCCACAATGATCGTTACCTTTTCGCTGCTGGTATTTGCGGCTTTGCCGCTGTTGCTGAACCGGAACGTCATAACGTTCATCAACACCGATGCGGAACAGGAAACAGAAACTCTTAACAAAGCCCCCGAACCAGAACAGGCAGTATAACGGCACAAGAAGAACTGCCTAAAAGCGATTTCAAGGCAATATTTTGTACTTTTAAACGGGTTTGTAAGTAAATAAAAAGCAAGGGATATTGTTAAATCGCACTGTACCCCTTGCTTTTTCGGCTTGGTTTTCGCCTTTGCTTATGAGTTGACAGTCAGAAAATTCTTCTGAGTAAATTCATACCATACCGCATCCTTTTTCCCTGATTGTTCATTTGTGAAAGAATCGAAGGATTCTTTTGTAGCCGGTTTATCATTAATAAAGTATGATACGGTTAAATTTGTATCGCCTTGATTTGACTGACTGTATCCTAACACGTTGGTTTCATAAGCGTTTGACCCAAACCTCAACTTTCCCCAGCCGTTATCTGCTGCGCCGTTTGAAAAATAAAACGTACCGTCCGCCTTCAGCTCTTCTAAACCCCTATAGACCACAAGGTATCCCTTCACTGTCCCATTTATAAAATGTAAGACTTCATAAAACTGTGGCTCATCACCTACTGACAATTCAAGAACAACTTCAGGCACTTTGTCGTTATCCATATCAAGTACTGCGAAGTGCGTAACATTGAAGCTTGTTCCATAAATCTCTTTGTTGGTTAAGAAATCCTTTAAAAATAGTTCTTTTTTGTTATCTGTACTGAAAAACTTCGCCTTATTCTTCACCACAGCATTATATGCTTCCACTACAGGATTATCGGTTTTAGTCTGTGTTGTCTTTGTCGTTTCAGATTTTATGGCCGAAGGCGCCGCAGAAGGACTCGCTTGAAAGCTGGGGGTAGCCGTCGCTTCAGAGGATTGGGAGTCTTCATCATCAGGCATTGCTGAAACATCAGGGAGATTCGTTGCCACAGGGGATTGAGAGGCTTTGTCATCAGAGATCACCGCGCTAAGTGTGGCCGTTGCCGCGGGGGATTGAGAAGCTTCATCAGGTATTTGAGTTACATTTGCCGCGCCAAGCGCTACACTACAGCCAGTCAGCAGCAGTGTGAAAAAAAGAGAAAGCGCAACCATTAGGACGCCTTTATTTTTATAGATCATAATACTTTCCAACCTTTCTTTCAATTCACGTTTTCCTTCGCACATTGTTGTTGTCACAATACCGGTTGGGAGCCGCTTATCCGATGCAATGGCGAGAAGGGTTTCTCCATAGTCCTGCCGTTGGGCGACGTCCAGGGAGCGTATTACCGTCTCGTCACAGGACAACTCGCAAGCTCGGCTAATCTCCCGCCTTACCAATATCATCAACGGATTAAACCAGTGCAAGGAACTGATTAAAACTATCAGCCACTTATAGATCAAGTCATGGCGACGGTAATGCGTCAGTTCATGTCGGAGGATATGACTGAGCTCTGACTTCATTCCGTTCTGGACAAACGCCAGATGCGGAATGACGATGCATGGGGATAAAAAGCCGATTAGCATAGGCGTATCAATATATGGGTTGCAGGCAAGTTGCACGTGCTTATTGCCCCGCAGTTCTGCAAAAAACTCCACGTCTTGAGCGTGGGGCCGTATACTGGTTTTCCTTATTTTTCGGTTGAAACGCAGATACGCAATGATAAACCAGCCAAAATACAACGCCCCGCCCAGAAGCCATATAAAAGGAAGCTGCTCTAAAGCAAATTTCCAGATGTTAAACCGTGTTGTCTCGGG
>Ga0268263_1001708_pt1 | contig 17487 bp, 23 predicted proteins | sample Biomet5_FD_190358 | JGI IMG/M metagenome (GOLD analysis project Ga0268263, IMG submission 190358) | Microbial communities from bioreactor (seeded with sewage sludge) at LBNL, California, USA - Biofuel metagenome 5 (SPAdes) (version 4) | ecosystem: Engineered > Bioreactor > Anaerobic >... | reverse complement strand
ACTTATCGCGATCCGTCGACCGATATCCTGTACCGCGTCAAGTCCGAGCCCTACAAGGACAGCTATTTTGTCGAGTATCTGGATCGCCAGAGCTCAGTGCGCTGGAAGGGCATCTACACCGACGGCAACGAGACCTATGCCGGCGAGCAAAAATACCTTGATGCCCTGGCAAAATCCCGCGGCCTAGTGCTGGCTGGCGATGACATCCCGGCCGAGCAGCCAGATCTCTGTAAGGACTGTGTCTGTCGGGATTGTGATGACAATAGTTGTGTGCAGGCTCAGTGCAACTGCCGTGATAAGGGTTTTGGATGCTGGGGTCCGGACGAGGATTGCAAGCGTGATCATCCGGAGCTGTTTTCTGGCGCCGACAAAGAGACCGAGACCGCCGAGAAAGAACCGGAAGTGGAGTATGATGCCAACGCCGTGAAATCCAAACTGCTTGAGCATGGCGTAAAGGCCTGTACACTGTGCGCAAATTACACCGCGCTAAAAGTCCCGTCCAAAAACGACGACGGAATTACTAGCACTTGGGGCTATTGCGGCAAAAATGGCGGGAAGTATCCTGTCTACGTTCCAGGCGCTTGCTGCAAGGATTACGTTGCCGCCAGCGCAAATATTGCCCCGGCGGCCGAGCAGCCGGAACCCGTCGCGGAAACTGCTGCGATCGCAACATCGGAGACAGCACTGGCATCGGCTTCTGCCGACGTTGCCCCTGTGGAATTTGATTATACGGGCATCGACGCTGTCACTCGTGCGACACTGATGGTATGTGAGGCTGATATCAAGTATCAGCAAAAGACCTTTATTTGCAGCGTCGCTAAGGACGTGATTCTGGCTCACAACGCATTGTCTAAACATGGATATGGCTGCTTTGGTAAATGGTGTGAGCACTGCGGAATTACAGAGACTACGGCGCGTCGTCTTTTGGATGTTGGCAAGCTTTTTGATTCCGCCACTGTGGCGGAAACGGAAATACTCCGAGAATTGCCAGCCACGCTGCTCTATGCAGCAGCCAAACCCAGCGCCCCGGCCGAGGCCGTCGAGGCCGTCAAGGCCGGCGACGTCACCACGATGCCGGAGTACAAGGCTCTGTTGGCTGAGCTGGATCGCGTCAAGCATGAGGCCGCGCTGGATCGCAAGGAGCGCGAGGACACGACCGCCGCAGCTGATCGGCTGCTTGCCGAGCGCAATGCCGCAAACCGTGAGCTGGGACAGCTGCAGGATGCAGTCAAGCGCAACGGCGCGCTGCTGGACTCCGCTGAGCGCCGCGCCAAAGAGGCCGAGGGACGTGCCAAGTGCATCCAGCACAATTTTGATAATTTGCAGTCTGACCGCGAGAGCCTGCAGGCCCAACTCAATAATGCACTCAAGGCTCCGATCTCCGTCGCCGTCCAGCAGCCCACCGAGGAGCAGATCGCCGAGTACGCGCACAAACGCATCACCGATGCCACGGCAATGCTGCAGGCTCAGGTCCATGGGCTGCAGGAGGAGCTCGATAACGCCCGGCGCTCGGCAGATATCGCCGAGGACACGATCTTTGATACGGCGGCCGCCTACGCTGAGCAGGCTGCTCACATGATCGACAGCATCCGCTCCGCATTTTGGGAGCTGGCGCAGGGCCTGCAGTCAGATGACTTTGATCGGGCGGCCGAGCCGTTGCAGGCTGCCGCATCTGCGATCGCTGTCGGATCGTGGGGGGATGCCGAGGGCGGTGATGCCTGATGGTCCATCACTACCGCGCCAAGTTTAGGCTGCCAAAGACCGAGGCCGAGTGGCTCAAGGCCAGACTTGCCGGGATCGGCGCCAGCGAGGCCAGCGCCATCATCGGCTGCAATCCGTACATGTCCAACATCGATCTGTGGCGCATCAAGACCGGACGCAAAGCGGCCGAGGATATCAGCGGCAAAGCCTTTGTCCGATACGGCCATGAGGCAGAGCGCCCGCTCCGCGAGCTGTTTGCCCTGGACTATCCCGAGTATCGCGTCAGCTACGGCGGCGCCTTTGACATGGTCCGCAATCCGGATTATCCATATCTTTTTGCCACACTCGACGGCAGGTTGGAGCAACAGGAGCTTGCCGAGGACGGCGAGACATACCGGCGGACAGGCCGCTTTGGCGTGCTGGAGATCAAGACCACTGAGATCTTGCGCAGCATGCAGGCCGAGAAATGGTGCTACCGAGACGCCGACGAAAACTATCACGATTGCATCCCGCAAAACTACTACGTCCAGGTCCTGCACCAGCTGCTCTGCACTGGTTTTGATTTTGCCGTGCTGACCGCCCAGCTCAAGCGCGTCTACGGCACCGAGGTCCGCTGCGAGGTCAGGCGCTATCTGATCGACCGGGCAGACAAGGAGGATGATATCAACTGGCTCCTGGAGCAGGAGCTCAAATTTTGGGAGTACGTCCAGGCAGACAAGGAGCCGCCGCTCGTGCTGCCGGAACTCTGACAGGAGGTAATGTATGTCGTATGTGCCGCAGACCGACATCGTCAGCGTCCAGCTGATGGACCTCAACAATCCGTGGTCCTTTGTCGGCAAACCCTACTCGTACTACACCGATCACCGGCTGGCGGTCGGGGACGTCGTCACCGTGGAGACCAAGCTGGGCAGCGTGCTGGCCAAGGTGGTCGAGATCGATATCCCGGCGTACCGCGTCCAGCGTTTTAAGTCCATCATGCGCCGGATCAGCCGGCCGCCGATGCCCGCGGAAAAGGTTGGCAAGCCCAGGCTGCCGACCGTCACTCAACTCAAATTTGGAGGTTAAAACATCATGGAGGTATCAATCCTTGCTCCGACCATCGGCGATCCGCTGCCGGCGGTCAAATGGAACTACGACGAACTCAAAGCGTATCTGACCGCTCAGTTGGTCGATTATAAGGATCGGGTTTATACGCCAGACAATATCAAGGACGCCAGGGCCGATAGGGCCAAGCTCAACCATGTTCGGGACGCACTCGACCAGCGGCGCCGTGACGTCAAGTCCATGTATCTGGATCCCTACACTACCTTTGAGGGCCAGATTAAGGAGCTGACCGGCATGGTCTCCGAGTGCAGCGACGCCATCGATGCACAGATCAAGGCCGTCGAGGCGGCCGAGAAAGAGGAAAAGCTGGACGCCTGCCGCGACATTTTTGCCGCTTGGGTCAAGGACCTCGACGGCCGTGTCAGCTTTGAGCAGCTGCAAAATCCAAAGTGGCTCAACAAGGGCTGCTCCCTCGATGCCGTTGAGGAGGAGATCAAGAGCCGGCTTGAGCAGATCCGCGCCGGGCTCTCTGCCATCCGCGGCGCCGCCAGCGCGGAAGATGTTGACGCCGTCACTGCCGATTATCTGGAGACACTCGATCTTGCCAGAGCGATCCAGCGGATCGAGTCCATCAAAAAGGCCAGAGCCATGCGAGAGCAGCAGGAGCAGCGCCGCCGGGATGATCTGAGCATCGCGCAGGCCGCCGCACCTCAGCCGGTGCCCAGGGCTCAGCCGCAGCCGGATCCCGAGCCTGTGCAGGAGATGCCCGCGGAGGATCTGGTCAAGATCGTAAATTTCAGGGTCTGGGCGACTGACGCTCAGCTCAATGATCTCAGATATTTTCTGACTCGCAATAACATCAAATATGGCTATTGGCCGCAAAAATAAGGAGGATATATCATCATGTCAATCAATAACTCATTACAGCCCCAGCGCGCCGGCAGCAAGCCGACGCTCAACGAACGCGAAACCAGCTTTGTGGCCAACGGCCAGACTGTCAAGCTCACGCCGGAGCTGGTCAAAAAGTATCTTGTCTCCGGAGATCCAAACAACGTGACGATGCAGGAGGTCGTCATGTTTATCAATCTCTGCAAATTCAACGGCCTCAATCCGTGGCTTAAAGAGGCGTACTGCATCAAGTACGGCACCAGTCCGGCTACAATCGTGCCCAGCAAAGACGCTTTCCAAAAACGCGCTGACAGCGATGCAAACTATGATGGCCAAAGCGCCGGCATCATCGTGCTGACGGCTGACGGAGAGGTCGAGCACCGCGACGGCTGTTTTTACATCGACGGCGAACAGCTGCTGGGCGGCTGGGCTAAAGTATGGCGCAAAGATCGTGCGCATCCGTACTCTTCCGAGGTCGCACTTGGCGAGTATATCGGCAAAAAGCGCGATGGTACTGTCAACAGTCAGTGGAGCGGCAAGCCTGCAACAATGATCCGTAAAGTTGCTCTTGTGCAGGCGCTGCGCGAGGCGTTCCCGGCAAAACTTGGCGCCATGTACTCGGCTGAGGAGCAAGGCGTTACCGAGCCGGTAATCGCTGATTTTGAGCTCCAGCCCGACGCGCCGGAGGAGCAGCAAAAGCCGCAGCCCAAGACAGCTCCTAAACTGGCGCCCCACGACGAGCCAAAAATCCACGCAGACGATGAGGATTTGCCGTTTGATGATCCCGATAATGCAGAGGGCTTTTTTGCCGGAAGTGAGAGGTGAGCAGCATGATTGAGAGAGATATCTTTAACGACTATGAGAGCAAGCTGCAGGGAGTGTGCGAGAGCAACTCCCTGCTCTACAGATTTAACCGCAATCGCTACCCGATCACGCTGACGATCGAGCCGGACACGTCTCTGGACGCCCAGCTCACTCTCGCAGAGGATGCCGCATCTCCTGCACGGCGCGGCGCCTCGATCACGTTTATCTTTAAGGACGGCTGCCTGCGCTACAAGACAACCGGCGGCTTTGAGCTGGCCGATACCACCTTTGGCAAGATCAAAAACATTTTCCGCAAAATGCACTATGCCTACCTGCAGCTGTTTTACCTGACCGAGCTGCAGGCGGCCGGTGGCGAGATCGATCTGCCCGACGAGAGCGACACCGATGACCAGCCCGAAAATACCGCCGAATTTGAGCCGATTGATGCCCCGGACGGGGAACTTGACGACCCGGAGGCCGAAAGCCCGGAAAACGGGCGCGTAGAAGCGATGGCGGCGGATGCGGACGATCTGGAAGAATGACATGAGGGGTGCCGACCATGCAAGAACAAAAGGATGATGCGTCAAAATACATTCCGGTGTATTTCTCGTACCTGACACAGCTGGAGCTTTTTTCGGCCGAGCAGATCGGCACCCTATTGCTGGCGCTGCTTCATCATGGACGTGACAATATGGAGCCGGATTTTCCGCGAGACAGTGCATTATACATCGCATATAGCTTTATGGCTGCCGACTCAGATCGTGCCGGCCGGCGGCATGCGGAGAACCAGGAGAAGCACCGCCGCGGAGGTATCGCTCGTGCGATGTCTGCTCAAAAAGACGAAAAAGGGCGGTTTTTACCTGCAGAAGTCCAGCAGAATCCAGCAGAAACCAGCGTGTCCAGCGAGTCCAGGTATAACAATAGCAATAGCAATAGCAATAGCAATAGCAATAGCAATAGCAAATCATCTTCTCTCTTACTCTCTTCTTCACCAGCGGCTGCACCGAGGGCAAAAGGCGATGATGGAAAGAACGAAGATTGTTATCCTGCGGATATCGATAATCCGGTCGCACTGTATGAAAGCCTGTTTGGACCGCCGAGTGATGCTCAAAAGGGGATGCTGCTCAAATATACTGTCAGCATGGGAGACTCAGCTGTTTGCTCCGCACTGATGATCGCCAGCGACAACGACGCCAGATCCTGGGCATACATCCAGAAAGTAATCGAGACCAAAAAAGCAAATCCGGATTATGAGCCGGAGCCTATCCGGACAATGAAAAGTGTTAAGCGGGGTGCGTCGGAGTAATCCGGCGCATCTCCGCAAAGGAGGTTATTTTGAGCCAAGCAATTTTTAAGGTCCCTGGCAAGCCGCAGGGCAAAGGCCGGCCGCGGGCCAGCGTCATTGGCGGCCATGCTCGCATGAGGACCCCGACCGAGACGGTCCAGTACGAAAACTGGATCAAGCTCTGCTACCAGCGCAGCTGCGGGCACAGCCGCTTTGCGGCTCCGATCGTGCTGGAGGTCAACGCCTATTTTGGCGTGCCAAAGTCCTACACCAAAAAGCGCCGCGCATTGTGTGTACAAAATCTGGAGCGGCCGACCTGCAAGCCAGATATGGACAACATCGTCAAGGCCGTGGCCGATGCGCTCAACGGCGTCGCATATCGGGATGACAGCGGGATAGTGGAGATTCATGTTGCCAAGAGATACGGACCGGAGGAGATGCTGCACGTCCGCATCACCGGAGATCTGGAGCCGGAGGTCGAGACCGTCGATTTTGAGGAGGTCGGGGAAAAATGAGAAAAGCCATCAAAGAGTTTGCGGTCGATGCGCTGCTGTACTTTGCGGTGCTGATGATCGTGGTGCTGGTCCTCGGCGCCGCCGCCGTTGTATTGTGGCTGATCAGCACGCTGCTGCAGCTGCCGGCATGGCATCTGTTGCTGTGGATCGTTGGCCTGTCAATTGCCGCGGCGATCGCAGAGCGGATCGGGTTGTCGGTCAAAATTTGGAGGATGCGAAAAAAATGAAACGCGGACCACATGCATTACCAGATCTGCCAGACTCGCCCTGCACCGGATGCAAAGTCAAATTTTGCAAGTGCAAAGAGTGCGAGCGCTGGATGATCTGGTTTGGACGGAGCTGGCAGCGAGTGACGGCGACGATGAGACCAAAGGAGGACAAAAAACAATGACACTAGAGATGATGCGCCAGCTGCGGCGCCTTGAAGTTGAACGCCGGCCGGAGGCTTGTCTTGGCTGCGGATGTGAGCATAACTGCAGTACCAGAGGCTGCGCTGTACTCCAGTCCGCATATTTAGAGCTGCTTAATATCGAGATGATCAAGGGCGGACTTGCAAAGATGCCACGGGATGACACCTTGACTGTTGATGCGGTACTTGAGATTTTGCGCGGGGAGGTAATGTGATGACAAAGACAAGAGCTGCGCTTGATTATGATGCTCCGCTTCCCACCAATTTGAGGAAGCTCATGGAAAACAATAGTATCAAGCAAATTGAGGTATCCGAGGCCATTGGTGTCAGTAAACAGGTCATATCAGACTGGTGTTCCGGCCAGCAATGCCCTGATCCGGATCAGATATTCGCAATTGCAAAGGCCCTGCATGTCACAACAGATTGGCTGCTGGGCAAAAACAAAGTGGCGGAATTTAGCACGATAGAACTAAAGCCGTGCCCATTCTGCGGAGAAAAGGCAAAAATCAATTATTTTGGCGAAAGGCATCTGGAGTATCCTATGGCCAGAATTTCGATTTCCTGCGAAAAGTGCTTGGCTCACGGAATGTGGACAACGACCGAATACCATGCGGCCGAAATGTGGAATAGGCGCACTGATGCAGCCCAGAAAACAGAGCAGGAGGAAACGTGATGGACAGACTCAATTGTCTGAGATGCGAATACAGACACCAAGACAACGGAAATTGCACTGCTGTTGGAGGATTTTGTACTGCGGTTCCTGCGGCATATTGTAAAAAACTGAAAGAATATATGGACACTACCTCGACACCGGAAGAAATCGAAGAACTCAAGATTATCAAATGGTGGAGCCAGTGCGGGACAGACGATATGATGCCTACAATATTTAGGGTGCCAGTTAATCGTCTCCGTGAGCTGGCAGCGGCCGACCGTGATGGCCGGGTTGTGGTGCTGCCGTGCAAGGTGGGGGACACGGTTTATGAAATTGCAAAAGGGTTATCTATTTATCAATCGGGATTACATCTCTATGTGTACGAAAATACTGTAACAGAGCGTAAATTGTTCGAGTGGGTGCTTGGCAATGAGTTTGGAAAGACCGTATTTCTCACCCGCGCCGAGGCCGAAGCCGCGCTGGAAAAGGAGGCGCAGGAAAAATGAAAGTGACTTGCCAGATAAACGATTATTCAAACCCTGCGATGGCGGAAGTGAAAATCCACAATGCGTGGTCTGATGAAAACTGTGTTGAAATCGAGGCCGATGGGAAAAGGTATACGGTAAACGCAGATGAACTCATTTCTGCCGTCCAGAAATGCAAACTGAAATATTTGGAGAGATGAAAAATGACAACTGAACAGGCAATCAATGAGATTGTGTCGAGCGGCTATGGACAAATACAGTGTCACGAAGAAACCCTGCGCATGGCTGTCGATGCTCTCCGCGCCCAGCAGTGGATTAGCGTCAAGGACAGGCTGCCGGAAAAAACTGGCTCATATTTAGTCTTTTACCACGAATGGAGCGGTGGCGCATTTCTACCAACCTATGAGGACTGCACAATTCGCGTTATGCGTTTTTTGGATAGTCGGAAATGGCGCTATCCAGTATGCGTTGATAAGCGATGCGAAGCAGACACGCGCAGAGCGGTCACCCACTGGATGCCGCTGCCGGAGCCGCCGAAGGAGGCGCAGCCATGACCGCGTTTATCCTCGGCCTGTTTGTGGGTAACCTGAGCGGGATCCTGACGATTGCGCTGGTCACCGCCAACGGTCGATGCCAGGATGACGATGGTCTGTAATTGCATCAAGCACGCATATCAATTGCAAGGGAGGTGCCCGCATTGCCGGAGCCAGTGACGCCAGTGACCAAGGAGGATCTGCTGCGATACATCCCGCTCAAGCGAGAGATCGAGGTCAGGCAGGAGCGCATTGTCCGCATGCGGTCGCACGAGCAATATCCAGAGATGCATGACGCGAGCGAGAGCCAGCACGTCGCCAGCGCCACGGATTCGACCGCCAAGGCCATCGAGGCACGTTTGGAGTATACGGACACCACTGACCAGTTAATCGCTCAAAATTGGGCGGAAATCAGGCGCATAGAGACGGCAGTCGACGCACTCAGCAATCCACTGGAGCGTCAGGTGATCCTGCTGCGGTATATGTCGGCAGAGTTTTGCCGCATGCCGCTTTGGTCGGCGATCGCCATGCGGATGTATGGCAACGATGATCGCAATCAGGTGCTTTCCTGCTTCCGGCTCCACAAGACGGCGCTTGCTAACTTGCTATGTCCGGATCCAAGTTTAGACAAGATTGACCAAGTCAAGATCCAAGATTGATAGTAAATGATAGTAATTGATAGTAAATGCGATTGATTGTGACTATATTACCGTGGTACTCTTAAATCGTCGAAGCAGCAGGAGAGCACCTGCACCGCGGCACGGGCTCCGACCATACTCCTGGAGCCGCCACGGCAGACGGCGGCATGAGTAGTCTGCTACCTCCTTTCCAGGTCCCGACCCGCTTTCCACCGGGCCGGGATCTTTCTTTGCCCGGTGCGTCTGCATGAGGATACACCGAGCACCAGCGCAGCCACCGCCGGAGCGATACCGGCGCATAGTCCATGTGGATCAACTGCGCGCCAGCTCGCAAGGGCCGCGGACGCGACCGCGTTATCAAGCAAGGATGCCCCGAAAGGGGCAAGAATTTTTCTGGAGATGTAAAATTGCTCCAGTTTCTGATATAATACCCATACATGGAGGTGATCCCATGCTTTATGCTGATCTGGTGCAACAAGCACGAGTATTTATGGGACACAGCTGTATCGGTGAGCACGAATGCGTTTCTTGTGGTTTGTCAGACAGAGCCAATGAACGGACTGCAGATGTTCTGAAAGTGAATTTTGTCAATTTCGACGAGCTTATGCTCGGTAAAGGAAATTACATTTGCGACTCGTGCCTGAGCATAATTGACGATAAAGACATGCGCTTCTCCAGTGTATTTTTTGTTTCTCCGGGTCAGAAACAAATCCCGGACAGATCTGAAATTCTAGGGATCTTAAAAGCGCCTCCACAAAAATTTGTTTTGTCAGTACCGTATAGTTTCAAAAAACATCATTGGCTATATGCTGGAATGTCGTCAGACAAAATGGCCTTGATTGGAACAGACAATCGCACAGTTAAACTGGATTATTCAGAACACAATATCCCTGATGCCATAGATACAGTCCAACAGCTGATCCAGGCCGGAATCCCACGCAAAGAGATAATTTCTGGCAAATACAGTACATTTAGTCGGTATAAGGTTGCGGATATCGAAGAAAGAGACAATACACTTAAACCACTTCGACAAGGTGGAGCAATAGAACTTTTTGTAAGATATTCTCCGGCAATAAATCAAAAAATAGAATTGAGGAGTGACGCAGCCTTGATTACAGAATCAGAACAAAGAGCCGCCGAAGTTATTTATTCCGTAGCTGCACGGAGTCAATACAGAGCGAATGATGGAATCAGATTTTGGGGAGGTTTTTTGGAAAGCAGAATCAATCGATTCAAAAACCTTCCTCTGCATGAATTCGTATCCAGGCTTAGCGCCGCTGTCGGCGCTCCACTGATCTTTACTCCCTCTATTTCGGATTTGACCGAGGAGCAAGAAGACGAGGTTATGGGAGATATCCGCAGGGAAACCACTCTGATTGTTTCATTGGCTTATGATATTGTTAAGGAGGCCAAGAAAAATGTCTGAACAAATAACAATTACAGCACTCAGCCCGATTGCGCACGGTGGCTTCCTGGATGGAATTGATCTTGGAAATACGATTCAGTTTAGACGTATCCCGGTCGTTTACGATGGTAAAATCGTAGATGTACCGACGATTTCCGGAAACTCGATCAGAGGAGCAATTCGTCGTATTCTTGCCCGCGAACTTGTCGACCAGTATGATCTCAAAGAAAAGATGGGAAAAACGTTTGACAAATTCTACATTGCGTTAGCCAATGGTGGGAATTTGGACAAATCCATGGATGTAAAAGTGGATGTTGAGCATTTAAGACAGCTGCGCGCCACAATCCCCATGTTGTCTGTTCTTGGCGCTTCTCTGTACAAGTATATTTTGCCCGGCATGGTAAGCATTGGGTTTGCAACCCTGCGTTGTTCCGATCTCGGAACCGGAAAATTCCCAATTGCGGACCTGGTCAACGATGTTGGTTTGGTCCGGCATCCGGATCGTACAGTGGCGGACGCTAAAGATTTAACGCCTATGCCTTATACTACAGAGACAGTAATTACCGGGTCCGTGTTTGACGCGAGGATATTGTTTGCACCGCAGACAACATACGTTGAGAGAGCGTGCATTGCGCACGCGCTTAAACAGATAAGCGTTCTTGGCGCAAAGTCTGCCGCAGGTTTTGGCAGAGTGCAAATAGATAATATTGATGACGATAAAGCGTACCTCGACTGGCTGGATGAGGACAACGCAGATGCGCTTGTTGATTTTGCGAAGGAGCTGCAATGATAGCGAGAGTTAGGTTTTCCGTGGCGGCACCAATAATCACCACTGCGCCCATACATCTCGACGCTCTTTTGACGGCGGTACATCCAGCGATGCATAATTCTGGAGCTGTCCCGACAAGGGGCGGCTCCTCAAAAGAGCTTAAACATGCACCGCTGAGGATGGATAAGGCTATTGTCGATGACATCTGGGTCTGGTGCTGCACGGCTGCCGATTACGTTGATGCTTCCCCGTATCATGACCATATTTGCAAGCGTAAAGACGGGATCGATTATTTTTACGTGGATCGGCAGCAAACGCCGCGCACTGGCCCGGGAAGAGATCGCATGGATACCGTTTATGGCGTTTTGTGCTCATCCGTACAATTCTGGGCATCCATGTTCGACTCCAGCATCTATGAGTTTGAGCGCATCTGCAAAAGAGTACACAGTATTGGCGGATTGCGCAAAATGGGATATGGTGAAGTCACCGGATACGAAATCAGCGAGGCGCCAGGGATGACATGGCAGGATTGTCTTGTTAAAGACGGAATTGCAATGCGCAGTTTACCGCAGGAGATGGTTGTTGAGCATTGTGAGAGCCGCGTACAGGTAAGGCATCCATACTGGATGGCTGACAATATGCGCCCTGGCGTTCTTGCCGGATCTCCCGCCACGTTAAGAGACGAGGTGCATATCAATGCAGATCAGCGAAATCCACGAGATGCAGAAAGCGAATAACGCAGCACGACTCAGAGATCTTGAAAAATATGCGCACACGATAGAATTTCAGCGGCGAGTAGATCAATCACTTGATCTGCTCGCTACTTTTTTGCAGCATTGCAACAATCCGGTGATTTCCTGCGGCGGCGGTAAAGATGGAACTGCGGTCGCATTATTGTCTCGTTTGCTGGGCGCGGATACGCCAATTATCTGTGCCAATCCTCCCAATCCGCTCCCAGATCGAGAGGAGCATAAGGAAAACTTAAAACACTGGCTCAATCGAGAATGGATCGACGTACCGTATAACTGGGATGTCGATCTTGTTATATCTGGAGCAGAAAAGTATCCGGAAGGGTTGAAAATGCGGACGCTTTCAAAGTTTCAGAAAGATCATGGCATTGATGGAGTTGTTTTTGGGATTCGCGCCGCTGAATCGCGAAAACGCGAAATAAATCTTGCCATGCGCGGAGAAATTTATGAAACGCCCAATGGCGCCAGATGCCAGCCGATTGTTAGATGGCGAGCGGAAGATAGCCTCTGCCTGGCATTGCTTATGGATGCTCCGATAAATCCAGTGTATATCAAAATGGATGGCGCCGGAAGCCTTGAGCAACTGCACGATGGAACTTGGTGGCCTCATGGGATGGAAAACAGATCGGGATGGATGCGCAGATATTATCCTGATTACTATGATCTATACGAGGCCGCGCTCAAAATATACAGAGGTAAAAGTGATGAGTGCAGATACTAATTCCGAACGTAAACATGCTGATTATTTATTCTATAAAAAGCATGGGTATTGCGTTAACTGCCATCATAACCCTGCAGAGCCTGGAAAAACATTGTGCCTTGAGTGCCTGATGGATAAGCGCGCTAGGGACAGAGAAAGGGTAAGAAGCAGGGAATCGCTTGATCTGCATAAAGCTTATTGTGCGAGGAGAAGGGAAAAGGCGAGAGCAGCAGGGTTGTGCATCATGTGCTGCAAACGTTCGGCTGCGCCAGGGAAGTCTTGTTGTGAACATTGCTTAGCGTTGTCAAGAGAACGGCAACGATCCAAGAGAGCGCAGGCGGGGCTAAATCAGCGCAGCCTAATGGGCAAAGACGGCACATGTTATTTTTGCGGAAATCCGGAAGGTTCACATGCCGGCCTGTGTGATGCATGCTACGAAAGGTGCAGAGCAGCAATGCTTTATGCGCGTTCTTTCAGGTCCTCTCTTCCCAACAATTTTGAACTTATGTGCAAGCATAGTTACGAGCTTAATCATTTGCCATGAAAGATCATTACGGCAAAACAAAATCGTTTTACTTGACCAAAGCATGGAGACGTGTGAGACGGTACGTCCTGCGAGAGTATCACTATGAGTGCGCAATCTGCAGAGACAAGCCAGGGCATCCACACGTTAAGGCAGAGATTGTGCATCATATCTATCACCTTGACCAGTATCCGCAGTACGGTCTTCTTGAGTACATTCCCGATCCTGTAACCGGCGCTCCTGTGCGCAACCTATTGCCCGTATGTAAGCAGTGCCACGAGACTGTATGTCACCCGGAGCGCCTCACCCACGTATCAGTAATTGATCCGGTTACTCCTGAGCGATGGTAGCAGTACCCCCGGGTCAAATAATTCGTGTTTTAATCTGGACCCGTTTACTCGGGGTGTTGCCAGACATTTGAGAAAATCACGCGCGCACGAGGAGGTTTTGAGCATGGCAAGGACGAAACGTAACGCGATCCGGCAGGATTTGATTGACCAGCTGGCGCGCAACGGCACCGTTGGAGAATATTACACGAACCTTGTGGATGATTACATGAGCCTGTGGGACGTAAAAAACGCTCTTGCGGCAGATATCAAAGATCGTGGATCAAAGGTCTCGGTAACCACGTCTACATCCACAAACATCAAGACCAACGACTCAGTGATCGACCTGCTGAAAACCAATGCGCAGATGCTGAAACTGCTTGACAGTTTGGGCATTAGGCCAGCGCAGGCGGACGGTGATCCGGGTGATGACGAAATGTAATACGGGATGCAGCTATATTGACGGCTATCTCAACGAGCTGGGGGAGACAATACCGGCATCGCACGATATGTTGCAAGCCAGAATCTGGATATCCAGAAAACTGGAGAACGCGACAATCGACACGGCGAAGATTGTCAAGGCCAAGGAGCTGATAGAGCGCTATTTTGAAATACGTCTGATGCCGTGGGAGCTGCTGGTGCTTGCCCTCGTGCATTGTTATGAGTCGGACGGCACGCTGGTGTTTAACGAGTTTTTCATCATGATGGGCCGCGGGAACGGGAAAAACGGTTTTATCTCCGGACTGGCGTGGTACTTGACCACACGATATCATGGCGTCCATGGTTACAATGTCGATATTATCGCCAACAGTGAAGATCAAGCCAAGACCTCGTTTATGGACGTGTACGAAATGCTGTGTCGCACGTGGGAGAAATCGCGCAGATGGTTTTACAAAAGCCTTGAGATTATCCGCAATATAGATACCGGAAGTTATATACGCTATAACACCTCAAACGCACGGACAAAAGACGGAAAGCGCTCTGCCTGCCTGATCTTTGATGAGGAACACGAGTACGAAAACTCAGCAAGCATCGGCGTGTTTTCTTCCGGCTTCGGAAAACGAAAGCACAGCCGAATTTTTAAGATAACAACAAACGGTTACGTGCGCGACGGCGTCCTGGACAGCGATCTGGCCATTGCCAGAGATGTCCTCAACGGAGAAATTCCGTCATCACGCCTATGTCCGCTTATCTACATGATGGACAACGATGAACAGTGCGATCATCCAGACCTGTGGATGATGTCCAACCCGTCGCTGCCGTACTTCCCGAATCTCAAGATCCAGATGGACCAGGACTTTTTGAAAAAGGCCTACGACAAGCAGACCGAGCTCGACTGGTACACCAAACGCATGAACCGGCCCAGGTCCAACATGGACATCGCCGTTACAGAGTGGGAAAATATCGCGGCTACAAATCGTCCACTGCCGGACATGAGCGGCTGGAGTTGCTCTGTTGGCATAGATTATGCGAGCTTCAGAGACTGGGCCAGCGTAGACTTCCATTTCAAGCGCAACAACAACCGCTTTGACATATCTCATTCCTGGCTATGCAAAAACAATCCGGATCTACAGCGCATTCGTGCGCCATGGCAGCAGTGGGCTGCCGACGGAATGGTGACTGTTGTTACGGCAGCAGAGATCTCTCCTGAGCTGCTGACGGAATATATCCAGCAGTTGGGGCAAAAATACTCGATATCAAAAGTGCTGCTTGATAATTACCGCTTTGCGCTGATGAGAGAAGCGCTAGAGAAGATCGGATTTGACCCGAAGGAGCGCAAGAACGTTGTGCTGATCAGGCCGTCCGACATCATGAAGGTCCAGCCTGTAATCGGCAGTCTGTTTGTAAACAAGCTGCTTACATGGGGAGACTGCCCGCCGCTGCGATGGGCAGCCAACAATACCAAGCTCGTATCAGCCGGGAAAACTGCAGGAACCGATACGGGCAATTTTTATTATGCCAAGATCGAGGCTAAAAGCCGGAAAACAGATCCATTTATGGCTTTTGTTGCCGCGACTGTTGGAGAGGACACAATCCGGCCGGCGATCCCGGATAATATGCCGTCGCTGGATGTGATCGTTGGATGACAAGGAGGGGTGTTTGTGGCATTTTCTCTGTTCAGATGGCTTTTCGGCAGTAGGGATTCCCCCACGGAGGTGACGACAGAAGAATTTCTCGGATTGTATTCGGATGCATATATTCGCGAGCTTGCCTTCAATGCCTGCGTGAATCTTGCGGGTAACGTGGTAAGCAAGTGCGAGATCAAGACATTCTCGCGAGGCTCAGAGATCAAAGGCGCCGAATACTATCTGTGGAATTATGCACCGAATCAAAATCAGAGCAGCGCGGCGTTTTTGCACCAGCTGATCTACCAGCTGTTTAAGAATAACGAAGCGCTGATCGTGGAGAACGGTGGGAAGCTGTATGTAGCAGACAGCTTTTTCAGAAAGCCGTATGCACTTTATGACGATCTGTTTTCGCAGGTGTCAGTTGGAGATTTTACTTTTGCCAGAACCTTTGCACGCTCGGAGGTGCTTTATTTTCAGCTGCAGAACACCGACGTCAAGCGGATCGTTGACGGGCTATATACCAGCTATGGCCAGCTGATCCAGTACAGCATGAGCGGATACAAAAAGAGCCGCGGCATGCATGGCACACTGGAGTTGGATACCACCGCTGCCGGAGACGCCAAGTTTAACGAGACATACGAGGCAATCAAAAACTCCGGATTCGCAAAATTTGCGGAAGCGGACAACGCTTTGCTGCCCCTATACAAGGGCATGAAATACAGCGATCTCGGGCAGAAAACGTATAACAGCGATACAACGCGCGATATCAGAGCCATGATCGACGATGTTGTCGACTTTACGGCGCGTGGCTTTGGCATCCCTCCGGCACTGCTTAACGGCAGCGTGCAGGATGTGTCAAGCGCGACAGAACAGCTGCTTACGTTTTTTGCCGATCCTCTCGCGGATATGCTTGAGGAGGAGATGGTCAGACAGCGATATGGATATACAGGCATGTCGCACGGCGACTTTTTGCAGATCGACACAAGCAGGATCAGGCACATCGACGTGCTGAAAGAATCCACCAATATCGACAAGCTGATCTCCTCCGGAGCAGAGAGCGTAAACGAGGTGCGACGGATCCTCGGGCAGCCGTTGATCCTTGAACCATGGGCCGATCAGCACTTTATCACGAAGAATTACGGCACGGTCGCTGACGTCCTGGCGGCCGCGAACGGAGGTGAAAACAAATGAGAAACCAGAAATACTACTCGCTTGTCACCAACAACGGGGACCGAACCGCGGATCTGTACATCTTCGGCGATATCTCCGACGCCTTTAACACCGGGATCGATGAGGCGTTTGAATGGGATCTCGGCGAGGTCTCCGGGCTGAGCATCGCCAAGGATCTGCAGGGCCTGGATGCCGACGTCCTCAACGTGCACATCAACTCGCTGGGCGGCTACACGTCCGAGGGCCTCGCGATCCTCAACCTGCTTAAGAGCTGCAAGCAGCGGGTCATCACCTACTGTGACGGATTTGCATGCAGCGCGGCCAGCCTCATTTTCATGGCCGGCGAAGAGCGCATCATGGGCGCCGCCTCGGCGCTGATGATCCACAACGCATGGGTTTCCACCGACGGCAATGCCGCACAGCTGCGCCAGCAGGCGGATGTCCTCGAGAAGATCTCCAAAGCCGCGGGCAATGCCTACATGGAGCATGTCAACATTTCCCGCGAGGAGCTGGACGCGATGCTGGACGGCGTCGACCACGAGGGCAGCTGGATTTTGCCGGAGGAGGCTGTGCAGATGGGGTTTGCAACCAAAATTGCAGACGCCACCGAAAGCAGCGTCGCCAACCAGAGCGCGGCCGGCATGATCCTCAGCAAACTCAAGGCGCATCCGGCAAGCACTGCTCCGGCGCCCGCCATCGACGCAGACGCGCTGGCGGAAAAAATCGTCAACCTGCTCACGCCGGTGCTGAGCACGCCGCGCGAGCCGGAGAAAGCAAAACCCAAGTACGAAATCAAAAACTTTTTGACGGCGCTTGCAAAGC
>Ga0268263_1001707_pt1 | contig 17491 bp, 14 predicted proteins | sample Biomet5_FD_190358 | JGI IMG/M metagenome (GOLD analysis project Ga0268263, IMG submission 190358) | Microbial communities from bioreactor (seeded with sewage sludge) at LBNL, California, USA - Biofuel metagenome 5 (SPAdes) (version 4) | ecosystem: Engineered > Bioreactor > Anaerobic >... | reverse complement strand
CCGCCACTGGATCAGCGACCGGCTGAGGCTGGGGCTGCTGCCGGCCATCGACGGGCTGTACCGCCGGCAGGACCTGTGCGGCTATCCGCTGGTGCCGGCCGAGGACAGCCCCTACAACACGGCCGTGTTCATCACCCATCTGCATCTGGACCACATGGCCTTCATGGGCATGGTCGCCCCGCAGATACCCGTCTACCTGCACCATGACGCCCAGCGCATCGAGCGGGCGCTGGAGACCGTCGGCCAGGGCGTCGAGACGCTGCGGCGCGATTACACCGACATCGTGCCCGACAAGCCCATCAAGGTCGGGGCCATCACGGTGCTGCCGCTGCTGTGCAGCGACGAGAGCTACCATGACTTCTCCTTCTGCGTCACCACCCCCGACGGCACCATCCATTGGACCGGCGACCTGGTTTTGCACGGCCGGCAGTCCGACAGGGTCTGGCGGCAGATCGACATCCTCAGAAAGATCAACGTCGACGTGCTGATGTGCGACTGCACGGCATTCATGGACAGCGTCATGCAGATGATGTACAAGACGATGGATCCTTCCGTCATCAAGCCTTCGAAGGATGTGCCGGAAGGCATGCTTACGGAGCAGCAGTTCTATGACGGCCTGTTCGCCAACATCCGCGATTGCCAGGGCCTGGTCGTGTTCAACTACTATCAGCGGGAGATGGGCGACGTCCGTCAGCTGCTGGACTGGGCGGCCCAGGTCAGGCGCAAATGCGTCTTTGAACCGGACGCGGCCTACGTCATCTGGAAGTTCTTCGGCACCGCCCCGGCCGTCTATCTGCCCGACGCGGCCCCCTACTGCCAAGCGGACCGGGCCAAGCTGGGCTGGCTGACGGAGCTGCTGGCCCATGCCGAGCTGGTCACCGCCCAGCAGATCGCCGCCGACCCGGCCGGATACATGCTGCAGAACAGCTATCCGTATATAATGGAGCTGATGAGCCTGCCCAGCCAGGGCGGCATCTACCTGCATGCCGACGGCATCCCGATCGGGTCGTTCGACCCGGCCTACGGGAACATGGTCCGCATCGTCAAGCAGTCAGGCTTCCGCTACGTGACCTTCTTCTGTGAAAACTACTTCGGCCATGGCTATCCCTGCCAGGTCAAGTACTTCGTCGATGCCATCGACCCGCAGATGCTGATCCCCTGCCATTCATACAACCCGGAGCGCCTGCTGCCCAACCACGGCGTCCGGCTGATCCCCAAGCTGGGCACCGTCTATGAGCTGAGCGACCATGTGCTGAAAGAGAAGGTGGACTGAGATGGCCAAGTTGTTGGTATACTGCATCGACGCGCTGTGCGCCAGCGACGTCGCTTATATGAGGACCCTGCCGGCCTTCGCCAGCCTGCTGGACAAAGGGGCGCTGGTCCAGGAGATCGATCCGGTGTGCCCGGCGCTGACATACTGCTGCCACACCTCGATCCTGACGGGCACCTATGTCAGGCATCATGGCATCACGCATAACGAGACGCTGTCCCGCGGGGCCAAGACGCACATGCCCTGGCACAACATGAAAAAGGACGTCAAGGGTGCGACGCTGCTCGATTTGGCCCATGCCAAGGGCCTGACGACCTGCTCGCTGAGCTGGCCGGTCAGCGGCGGGGCGGATTATGACATGAACATGCCGATGATCGTGCCCTATGACTATTTCGGCTATGAGCCTGAGAAATGGCTGGCGGGTACGGCCACCAGCAACCTCATGGACCGCTATTTCTACAAGCACAAACGCTATCTGACCGGTCCCGACCGCAGCCTCGACCTGTTCACGATGGCCATGGCCCTGGACATCATCCAGGATTACGACCAGCCGGACGTGATGCTGGTCAAGATGTGCGACCTGGACTCGGTGCGGCATACCTATGGGGTCTTCGCCGAGCAGACCAAGGTGCAGCTGCGCAAGCACGACCAGGAGCTGCAGGCCCTGCTGGAGGGGCTGCGGCGCAAGGGCACCCTGGCGGACACCGACGTCGTCGTGCTGGGCGACCATGGCCAGACCGACATCCATGACGTGCTGCTGCTGAACAACATGTTCAAGCGGGATGGCCTATTGACGACGGACGAGGCGGGCAACGTCACCGCTTATCAGGCTTTCTGCCATTCGACGGGCCTGGGGGCCATGATCGAGGTCAAGGATCCCCAAGACCAGGCCCTGCTCGACAAGGTCCATGCCTACCTGGACAGGCTCAAGGACGATCCCCGGATCAAGCTGGACAAGGTCATGACGGCCGCCCAGGCTGAAAGTGAATATGGCCTGGCCGGGCCGTTCGACTTCTTCATCGAGAGCTCCCTGCCGATCTCGTTTGGCGAGAGCACCGTCGGCACCGACGTCTGGGGCCGGCAGCATCCGGGCGATCACAAGATCGGGGCCGCCACCCATGGCGGCAGCCCGCGCCGCCAGCAGGTCACGACGTTCTTCGCCGCCGGCCCCGGCATCCGGCACGTCACCGTGACGGGCCATCGTCCCATGGTGGACGAGGCCCCGACGATGGCCGCCATGCTGGGACTGCACATGGATGGCATCGACGGACGGGCCATCGAGGAGGTTTTGGATCATGCAGATAAGGACTGAGCATCTGCTCAAGCGTTTCGGCGACGTGACGGCGGTCAACGACCTGACCGTCACCCTGGCCGATGGCAAGCTGGTGGCCCTGCTGGGACCTTCGGGCTGCGGCAAGACGACGATACTGTCCATGCTGTCAGGCATCCTGCCGGTCACCGGCGGCAAGGTCTTCTTCAACGACCGCGACGTCACCGACCTGGCCCCCGACAAGCGCAACGTCGGCCTGGTCTTCCAGAACTACGCGCTTTATCCCCATATGACGGTCATGCAGAACATCTGCTTCCCGATGGAGATCAAACGCGTCCCCAAGGCCGAACGCATCAAGCGGGCCAACGAGCTGGCGGAGATGGTGCATATCACCCCGCTGTTGAAGCGCAAGCCGGCCGAGCTGTCCGGCGGCCAGCAGCAGCGCGTGGCCATCGCCCGCGCCCTGGCCAAGCAGCCCGACATCCTGCTATTGGACGAGCCGCTGAGCAACCTGGACGCCAAGCTGCGCGTGGAGATGCGTGAGGAGATCCGCCGCATCCAGCGCCAGGCCAAGATCACCACGGTGTTCGTCACCCATGACCAGGAGGAGGCCAGCAGCATCGCCGACCAGGTCGTGCTGCTCAAAACGGGCGTCCTGCAGCAGCAGGACACGGCCCGCAACCTGTACGACCAGCCGTGCAACCTGTTTGTGGCCGACTTCCTCGGCAACCCGCCGATCAACAAGATGGCCGGGGTCATCCATGACGGCCGGTTCGTCTTCGAGGGCAGCGACAGCGCCATCGCCCTGGAGCAGGACAAGATGCCGCCCGAGGGCACCAAGACGGTGTTGGCCATCCGGGCCGAGAGCGTCATCGCCGTCCCCGACCGGCCGCAGCTGAGCGCGGCGGTGGTCGAGCGCTATACGTTAGGAAAAGATGAGCTGGTCCGGCTGCAGGTCGGCACCCAGCAGATGCGCGCCTACGTCGCCGGCGACACCCCGGCCCAGCCGGGCGGCCAGCTGGCCATCGCCCTGAAGAAGACCGGCGTGTTCCTGTTCGACGCGGCTTCCGGGGAGCGCTACCTATGACCGAGGGACGGCTGCCCCGCCGCCGGGTCGACACCGCCAAACTGACGCCCAGGACGTTCTGGGAGCCGCTGCTTTTCCTAGCTCCTTTCCTGGTGGGCCTGATCATCTTTACGGTCTACCCGTTCATCAACGTCTTCGCGCTGTCCTTCAAGCAGGATTACAACCTGCTGACCCAGGCGTTCTCCGGCTATGGCTTCGACAACTACAAGACCATCTTCGCCGACCCCAACTTCGCCAACGCGCTGCGCAACACCGGGATCTACGTGGCGGTGGTGGTGCCGATCTCCACGGCGCTGTCGCTGCTGGCGGCCTCGCTGCTCAACAGCGACATCCGGCTCAAGGGCCTGTTCCAGACGTGCTATTTCCTGCCGATGGTCACCTCCATCACGGCGGTGGGCCTGGTGTGGAAGTGGATGTTCAACTATGATTACGGCATCATCAACTACTTCCTGTCGCTGTTCGGCGTCAATGCCATCAACTGGCTCAACAACCCGCAGTACAACCTGGCGGCGCTGATCATCTACGGCATCTGGGACATGATGCCGATGACCATCATCCTGCTATTGAGCGGGTATCAGAACATCAACCCGCAGTATTACACGGCCGCCAAGGCCGACGGGGCCAAGACCTGGTGCATCTTCCGCCGGATCACCCTGCCGCTTCTGGCCCCGACGCTGGGGCTGACGATGATCATCAACATCATCTACGCCTCCAAGGTGTTCACCGAGCTGTTCCCGCTGTTCAACGGCAAGCCCGGCTCGGCCTATTCGCTGTACACGGTCGTCTATTACCTATACGACATGTTCTACAACAAATGGCAGCTGGGACCGGCGTCGGCCAGCGCGGTGGTGCTGTTCGCCATCGTCCTGGTGCTGACGATCATCCAGCTGTACATCCAGCGCAACTGGAAGAACTATTGAGGTGAGCGGCATGAAGATAACAAGAAAGATCCTTGTCTACCTGGTCTTGGCCATCGGAGCGGTCATCATGGTCTTCCCGTTCTTCTGGATGATCGTCTCCTCCCTCAAGACGGCGGCCGAGGTCAACACGACCCCGCCGACCTTCTGGCCCTCGCGGCTGGTCTTCGAGAACTACGTCTATGCCTTCACCAAGGCGCCTTTCGTCACCTATTTCATCAACTCGGTCATCGTGACGGGGTGCTGCGTGGCCTGCACGCTGTTCACCACCATCCTGGCCTCTTTCGCCTTCTCCCGGCTGCGCTTCCCGGGGCGCGACATCCTGTTCTCGCTGCTTCTGGCCATGATGATGATCCCCTTCGAGATGCTGATCATCACCAACTACACCACCGTCGTCCACATGGGGCTGATCGACACCCTGGCGGCCCTGATCATCCCTTTCACCTCCAGCATCTTCTACACCTACATCCTGCGCAACTTCTTTCTGGCCATCCCGGACAGCCTGTACTATTCAGCCCGGGTCGACGGGGCCAGCGACTGGCAGTACCTGTGGCGCGTCATGGTCCCCATCGCCAAGCCGGCGCTGGTGACCATCGGCCTGTTGGACGCCATCACCTGCTGGAACTCGTTCCTCTGGTCGGTGCTGGTCACCAACAGCCGTGAGGTGCGGACGCTGCCGTTCGGCCTGTATTCGTTCATGACCACCAGCGGCATCCGTTACGAGCGGCTGATGGCGGCGGCCACCATCGTGGTGGTGCCGATGATCATCCTGTTCATCTTCTGCCGCAAGAGCATCGTCACGGGCGTCTCCCGCGGCGGCCTGAAGGGCTGAGCCCATGACCGACATCACCATCGACATCCTGTGCCATGCCGATTTCTCGGGCCGGCTGCGCCGCAGCGTCGACGACGCCGGCATGCCGGTCTTCGCCGGCCGTCTCCGCCAGGCGCGCCAGGCCAATCCCGAGGGCACGATCCTGCTGGATGCCGGCGACGGCTTCTGCACCAACTTCTGGGGCGGCCGGCCGACGGTCGAGGCCCTGAACATGATCGGCACCGACGCCATGACGCTGGGCAACCATGAGTTCGACCGCGGCGAAGCTTTCCTTGACGACTGCGTCGCCGCCTGCCGCTTTGATGTGCTGTGCGCCAACATCCGCCACAAGGCCGATGGCACCCCGGTGTCCGGCACCCGTCCCTATGTCATCATCCAGCGGCAGGGCGTCAGAATCGGCATCCTGGGGCTGACCACCGAGTACACGCCGTACATGGTGGAAAAGACGGCCATGGAGCCCTTCGAGACCATCAGCGCCGCGGCGGCGGCCAATGAATACATCCCGCAGATGCGGGCCCAGGGGGCGGAAGCCATCGTGGCGCTGACCCACATGCCGTTTTACTTCGACGGGCAGGGCCGGATCAGCGGGGAGCTGGCCGACCTGCTGGCGGCCATCCCGCCGGTCGAGGTGGCCATCGGCGGCCACATCCCGGGCGACTACGCCCAGACGGTCGGGACGACCTGCGTCATCAAGGCCGGCTTCGGGGGCCGCAGCCTGGGCCATGCCCGGCTGGTGTTCGATCAGGACCATCATCTCGTCGACCGCGGCTGCGACGTCAGCCTGACGGACCGCGACGGAGCGGCGGACCCGGATATGGCGGCTTACATCGCCACGGTGGTGGGCCCGTTTGAATCATATTTCAGCCAGCCGCTGTCACGGGCTGACGAGCGCTGGGCGGTACGGCTGGCCGTCGAATGCAAGGTCGGCGACTTCTTGGCCGACGCGCTGCGTTACGGCGGCCGGACGGAAGTGGCCTACATGAACGCCACCAGCTCGGGCGGGGCCATCGAGCCGGGGGCCGTCACCCGGGAGACCATCACCCGGGTCAACGGCTTCAACGACCTGATCTGCACGGGGGTCATGACCGGCCAGCAGCTGTATGAGCTGATGGAGGCGGTCTATCAGCCGGAGCGCTTCGGCAACAACGCCGCGCTGTTCATCAGCGGCTTCCATGCCGTGCTGGACCACACCAGGCCCTATCCGCACAAGGTCGTCGCCCTGACGCTGGCCGACGGCACGCCCATCGATCGGCGGCGGACATACACGGTGGCCACCAGCGCCTACATGGCCTCCGGGGGCAACGGTACCGAAGCCCTGGCCGGCCAGGTCGCCTGGCACAAGTCGCAGCTGCACTTCTATGACGCCGCCTTCGCCTATGCCCAGACCATGGAGGTGCTCACGGTGGCCGATTATCCGCGTCTGGCGGAGACGGGCCACCCCGAGAATGACAACGCGCCATTCTGAGGATCCCATGCCGACCGTCCGGTGCCGCCCCGGACGGTTTTTTTGACGTTGAACGGCGCGGCCCGTCATGCTAGCATTAGGTGTAAAGTTGGAAAGGCGGTGGGACGCGTGAATGGCAATTACTACATCCTGGCCAACAACCTGACGGCCGAGGAGATCGCCGTGGTGCAGAGCATCATCGGCCATATCGAGAAGGGCTCCGGCAAGGTCGGCATCCAGCGCATCGCCCGCCAGAACAACGTGTCTCCGACCTTCATCATGAAGCTGTGCAAGCGGCTGGGGTTCGACGGCTACAGCGAGCTCTACTACTACCTGGCCATGAACCGCACGGCCATCGCCCCGGCCAAGTCGGCCATCGGCCTGCCGATGCTGGTGGACAACTATGACGCCAAGCAGGTCAAGGCCTTCGGGGCGCTGTTGGCCAAATACCACGACCGCAAGATGTTCGTGGTCGGCGAGGGCTTCGCCGACCTGGTGGCCGATTACATCGTCCAGCGGCTGGCGGTCTGCGGCTTCATGGTGTTCAACCGCGTCCATTTCTTCGACCTGATGATGTTCAGGCCGGATGCCGACAGCCACATGGAGACCAACATCGAGCCGTCGCTGATCATCGCCATCTCCCAGAGCGGGGAGACCGGCACCATCGTCAACGACGTCAGCCTGGCCCGGCAGCATAGCTTCGAGGTCGTCTGCTTCACGCGCCGGGCCGACTCGACTCTGGCCGCGGCCAGCGATATCGCCTTCATCGTCGACGCTTCCAAGCAGGCGCTGCTGTCGGGGGTGCCCAACCCCTTCTTCGGCAAGGTCATCCTGGCCTTCGAGGAGATGATGGGCAGCTACTACCAGCAGCCGGCCGCCGGCAGCGGGGCGGTTCGGTAGGATGACCCCGGCCCGGCCATGGCCCATGGATGGCCGCTCAATTGATCCAAGGTTTTCCGCGTAGTGTTGGCGAAGGCGCATCTGCCTTCCGTTCATCCTTGCCAACTGGTCATCTGTCTCCATTATTTTGGATGCCATAATTCCACCGTTCTGAGATAAAGGCAGCGATTCAGCACCTGTACAGCAAATGGGGCACGTTCAAGACGTGCCCCATTATCACGATGCAGCATCATCGATGTTCAGTTACCGTCATCGGCATTGGAAACAGTCGTATGATCAGGTAGGCATAACCCAAGGTTGGTGAAACGATGAAGCGAGCTGGTACCTCCCTTAATGAGATTCCAGGAGCTGGTATAGCCGTCGGCAGCAGTTGGCAGGTAGCGACGCAGCAGGTCGATGAAACCTGGGAGATCGTCCTCGTATCGCAGTACGAAGTCGAGGGCTAGATCTTTCTTCCGCTGATCATCACAATTCATCTCGCCGTGCAGGACGTGTTCAAGGTTACATGACATGTAATAAAGCGAGTATCTGATGCCCATGATTGTCGGGGTGGATATAAGCTTGTTGATAGCCGCTCGTTTACGCTCGTTTCGTAGAGACACGTCATCCGGACTGGCGGTATGTATCCCTTCCTGTTCATAGCGGATGCCCTGGACGGCCTTGTCATCAATGATGTACTGGTCAGGGATGAAGACGCCATCCGTGTCGGTTATCTGTATGACCATGGCCACATCCGACCTCTGTATGTGGTATGTGGAGATGTATTCCTTGACCATCGACCCGATATGATTTAGTATGTTTGCCGGCGTAATCTTATGATCGGCGGTGATGTCGCCATAAACGACATATATCTCGACCTTGTCAGGATCGAACAGCAAAGTGAAAAGCTTGCCCAGGGACGTCGCATCCGACGGTCCCTCCACGATCAAGAGCACAACTTTCCTACGCGACATCGGGATGCCATGCCTTCCTGAATGCCAGCTCGATGTCCACGTTGCTGGTCCGGTCGTATACCGGCGCGTCACTGCCGCCTAACAGGATGTCACGGTAATAGACGTCGCGAAGATTGTTGGTCGTCTTCAGGTTGCTGAGGCGGACGTACCGGTCTTTTGGGTCGGTGGACGTGAAGGCGATGGATCTTTTATCGATGGTTTCAAGCGGACGCAGGTTATGTGACGTGAAGATGAGCTGCCCGCAGCCGCCTTGCTCGATGATATGAAGCAGCTCGCCAAGCAGGTACTCGAATATCCCTGAATCCAGCTCATCGATGGCGACGGTCACCGAAGCTCGGTTGTAGACGCAGATCAGCAGATGGAGTATCGAAACGATCTTCTTGACGCCCTCTGATTCATGGCACAAAGGTATCCGGCGGGTACCGCGTATCGATATCAATTGAATGCTCTTCCCCTGACGCCCATCCTTGCCCAATTGCGATCCAAGATCCTGCAGGCCAATGGAAAGACCGGGGACGATGGCCGTGAGTACGATGTTGATGTCATTGATCACATGGCTGACGGCCAGCATCACGTCCTGTGATACGAACGCCGGTTTATCAGCAGGAAGCGTGATGGCTCCGAAGACCCTCCTTCCGCCTTCCATGTAATAGAAGAAGAAGGGAAGCATGTTGAGGCTGATGAGCCCGGAGGAATTCGTGCCGACGACGAACAGCTCCTCACGGCCGAAACGCGAAAGCTGATTCAGCAAGGCTATCCTCAGGTTCTGCCGACAATGCGCGTGTACCGCATCGGACAAGGCCTTGGAAAAGATGAATGACCGCGATCCTTCCTTAGCGATTGCCTTGGCGGCCAACAGGTCGATGACGGTATTCTTGTCCAGGCCGATCAAGGCGTCGTATTTCGTCTTTGGCCCGAAGACGGAGCCGACGGTCGTATCGATCACCGGCGACATCCTCTCTTTCAGATCGGGGGTCTCGAAGGAGTATGACAGCACTTCATCGAACAGCGTGACCTTGCTCTTGGTTTGCGTGATGTCGATGCCATCGGCAAGCATGCCGACGTGCTCATCAGGATCCTTGCGTATCTTGAAGTCGTAGACGACGTTGAGACGGGCTTCATTCTCCTTGTTGCAGACGGAAAGGCTGAAGATGAACTGTGAATAGGGTGCCTCGACGTTGATCAGTTCAGCATAAACCGGAGGGATGGGGACGTTGCTCAATGCGCATTTCAATACGAAGATGGCCTCAATAAGGGCGGTCTTCCCCGATCCGTTCTGGCCGTAGAGCCCCAGGATGTTGACGTCATGATTTTTGACGTCGTCGAATGAGAGGAGCCCATCATCGACGTTCTTGAAATTGATGATATGGATTTGCGACAGCCTGACTAGATCTTCCATCGAAGGTCACCTCCATGTCTCCTCAGGTGATATGATAGCATGGTTCGCTTGAAAAAGCGATAGTAAATAGAAATTCGAAATATTAAATATCTAAATCGCGTTTATATTCAATATAATTTGCTTTTAAATGACAGGGATTGCATATCGACATCCTTGATGAACGGACAGTTAACCAATCTCATCATTGATCGTTAAAGCCTTTTTACCGCGAAGGATACAGGCTTGAATGCTTTCCAATGGCAACGAGGTGTCATCAGTCAGCCACCGGACCATGCGACGTCAATAGCCAACTGCGCTTCATTCGGCCTAACCCACGTAACTTGGTTTTATGTAGGACGATAGAGACAATCCGCGCCATGGGTTCCATCTGCCGGACCGATGGGCTAGAATATAAAGGCATCGATTCACGGGCGGCGTGACTTTCGCTTAGCACAAACGCGGCCAATGGAGGCGCGATATGGATTGGAACCTGTTCTGGGGCTTGTACATGTTGGCCTTCGCGGCGGCCGGCTGGATCGCCTTCGGCATCACTTACATCGGCAGCCGCCGGCAGGCCCGGCGCTGCACGGCCCATGCGGCCGGCCAGGTCGTGGGCGTCTCGGCTCTGACCTGCGCCGGGCTGCACCTGCCGCTGGTCGCCTACCAGGCGGAGGGCCGGACGTACAAGGTGGCCGGGCCACGCTTCACCAGCGGCATGCGGACCGAGGTGTCCACGCCCTGGACCGGCGGGACGGCCATCGAGAGCAACCTCACCAGCCGTCAGGACCTGCCGGACCGGCTGAAGGTCAGGATCCACCGCAACTCGGTGGTCAGCGTCATCAAGAGCCAGGATTCCCCGCTGTACCAGCTGTATCCGCTGGGTTCGCCGGCGGATGTCTGGTATGATCCGGCTCGGCCGCGGCGGGCCTTCGTCCAGCGGCCGGCGCCGGCATCGCGCTGGCTGGCGGCCCTGCTGGCGACGCTGGCTGCCATCATGACCGTCATGGGCCTGGTGCTGCTGCTCGGCCCGCGGGTCACGATGCATTGACCGACCGGCCCTGTTGACGGCATAATGTAGTCACGACGGAAGGAGAAAGACGGCATGAGCGACAGATGTCTGGGGATCTTCGACAGCGGCCTGGGCGGGCTGACCGTCCTCAAGGAGATTTTGCGCTATAACGTATATGACCGGATCGTCTACTTCGGGGATACCGGCCGGGTCCCGTACGGGACGCGGTCCAAACAGACGATCATCAAATATTCCATGCAGGATGTCCGCTTCTTGTTGTCCAAGGGGGCCGGCGAGATCATCGTGGCCTGCGGCACGGCCAGCGCCAACGCCCTGGACGAGCTGCAGGCCGGCTTCGACGTGCCGGTCACCGGGGTCATCGACGTCTCGGCCCGGGCGGCGGTGGCCGCGACGCGAAACAGGCGCATCGGGGTCATCGGCACCAACGCCACCATCGATTCACATGTCTATCCCGACCGGATCGCCAAGCTGGATCCCGCCTGCCAGGTGTACTGCCAGCCGTGCCCGCTGTTCGTGCCCCTGGTCGAATACGGCTTCGCCGCCCATCCGGACGATACGATCGTCAGCCAGACCGTGGCTTTCTATCTGCAGGACCTGAAGACCAAGGGCATCGACACCCTGATCCTGGGCTGCACGCATTACCCCATCCTGAAGGACTACATCGGTCATTTCCTGGGCAATGCCGTCACGCTGGTCAACAGCGGCGTCGAGCTGGCCAAGCAGGCCGTCGGGCCGCTGGTCGCCCGGCCGCAGGTCGAGTACTACGTCAGCGACGGCGCAGCCTCCTTCAGCCGCAACGGCTCCGCCTTCATGGGCCCGGATGAGGACCTGAAAGCCGCCGACGTCGACATCCAGCGTTTCTGAACCCTGAGGGATTGATGGCGCAGCGATGCGTTTGGCATATAATGGAGCCAGGAGGTAAACGTATGCTAGTGACAATGAAGCAGCTTCTCGACCGTGCCAGCAAGGAGAACTACGCCGTCGCGGCCCCCAACGTCGATAACGAGATGAACGCCCGGGCCTGCATCGAGGCGGCCGAGGACGCCCAGGCCCCACTGATATTGGACGTGGCCTACGTGGCCAACCCCGACATCTTCATGTTCGGACGCATCCTGCGCGAGATGGCCATCCAGTCCAGCGTGCCCGTCGCCATCAACCTGGACCATGGCGCCAGCCTGCAGCAGGTGCAGGCGGCCATCCAGGCCGGCTTCACCGCGGTCATGATGGACCGGTCGTCGTGCCCGGACGAGAAGAACATCGACGACGTCAGCCAGGTCGTCGAGCTGGCCCATATGGTGGGTGTCTCGGTGGAAGCCGAGCTGGGCCATGTCGGCATGGCCAACAACTATGACGTCGACCGCAACGCGGCCCTGACCTCGCCCTCGGCGGCCGCCGACTACATCGCGGCCACCCACGTCGACTGCCTGGCCGTGGCCATCGGCACGGCCCATGGCGCCTATCCGCGCGGCCATGTGCCGTATCTGGACTTCGAGCGGCTGGCTGAGATCAAGAAGGCCACCGGAGGGTTCCCGCTGGTGCTGCACGGCTCCTCCGGCACCGATGACGAGTCGCTGCGCAAGGCCTGCGCGATGGGCATCAACAAGGTCAACGTCTCCAACGACCTGTGCAAGGCTGTCGTGGCGCAGATCAAGGATGGCGACTTCGAGGGCAACAAGGCCTATGGCGTCTATGACCAGATCATCCTGGCTTTGAAGACCAAGCTCACCAAGCTGATCGGCATCTATGGTTCCACCGGCAAGGCCTGGGCCCCGAGCGTGGCCGGCCTGCCGCGGGCGATCCGCTGAGCGTTGAATGATCGGCCCTTGGCCTGAAAGCGTCTAGTGAATGAACGATGGCATCCGCCTGCGATGAAAGGGCTGGTGCCATTTTTTTGCGCTCGGTGAAGGCCCGGGCGGCGCTGAAGGCAGGCATGGCGCGCAGGCATCGCCCATCATGAAATAAATATTAAAATCGCTGTACAAATATATGAAATTTAATTACAATAATGAGGAGCGAATGGCAATCAGGAGGGAAATATGAGTTTCATGTTCAAGCCGCTGGCCTATGACGATCCACAGGCCATCAACAGACCCGCGTTGAAAGAGGATGACGTCAGGGACCTGACGTTCGGGACGGTCGCTTCCGGCGCACGCCTGGCCAGGGAGCTGGCCCCGCTGGCCAAAGACAAAGGCATCGCCGTGGCCTTCGACGGCTACGCCGCGGCCAAGTTCTCCGACCTGGCCGGCGCCTGCGCCCAGAACCTGCATCAGCTGGGCATCAGGACGGTCAGCCTTTACATGGATGACATCTACAAGCCGACGGCGCAGATCGATGAGATGGTCAAGGACTCGCTGCCGATGGATTACGACGATGACCCGGTCCTGCTGTTCGGCCGGCTGTACAAAGGCCGGTTCGCCGACTTCTTCGCCCCGGACAAGCTGGAGGCCCTGAAGAAGACGCTGGCGGCGGTGCCGGCCGGCACGGTGGCGCTGGTGAGCGGCTATGGCAGCTCCTCGGCCGCGCTGCGCGGCCGCCTGGACAAGATCGTCTATGTCGACGTCACCCCCAAGGTGGCGGCCATCCGCGCCCGGCAGGGCAAGCTGACCAACATCGGCGACGCCGCCCCGCGGCCGTTCAAGGAGATCATGCGGCGCAACTACTACGTCGATTTCGAGGTCATCCTGGCCAACCGGCGCGAGCTTTTGGATAAGAAGAAGATCGACTACTACGTCAGCGGCGACCATGACGATGGGTTCGTGATGGCCTCGATGGCCAGCGTGCGTTCCATCATGGCCACCTTGGCCAAATACCCGTTCAGGGCCAAGCCGGTCTATCTGGACGGCATCTGGGGCGGCGAGTTCATGCGCAAGGTCCGCAAGCTGCCGATGGGCTCGCGCAACGTGGCCTGGATCTTCGATCTGATTCCGATGGAGGTCAGCGTGGTGGTCGAGACCGCCGGCGGGCTGTTCGAGTTCCCGTTCTGCACCTTCGTGCAGCAGTGCGGCGACAAGATCATGGGTGCCCCGGTGGTCAAGGAGTTCGGCGGCTACTTCCCGATCCGCTTCAACTATGACGATACCTATCACAGCAACGGCAACATGTCGGTGCAGGTCCACCCGGACGCCAGGATGTGCATGAGCCGCTATGACGAGTTCGGCAGCCAGGACGAGGCCTATTACGTGGTGGCCACCGCCCACGGCGCCAAGACCTACGTCGGCTTCCGCAAGGGTCAGGACCCGGCGGAGTTCATCGCCACGTTCAAGAAGTCCGAGAAGACCGGCAAGGAGATCGATTACCGCAAGTACGTCAATTACGTGGATTCGTTCCCGGGCAAGCAGATCATGCTGCCGGGCGGCACCATCCATGCCTCCGGCCGCGGCCAGCTGATACTGGAGCTGGGCTCGCTGACCATGGGCTCCTACACCTATAAGATGTACGACTACAACCGCGTCGACGCCGACGGCCAGCGCCGTCCCATCCACAGCAAGATGGCCGAGCTGGCGCTGCATACCGACCGCGACACCGACTGGGTCAACAGGAACATCGCCATCGAGCCGATCCCCGACGGCAAGGGCAAGGGCTGGGAGCAGTACATCGTCGGCAAGACCGACCTGATGTACTACTACACCCGCCGGGTGGAGATGGAGGCCGGCGCCAAGGCCGAGTTCAGCAACGAAGGGCTCTTCACGGTGCTGTCGCTGTTGGATGGCGAGGAGTGCCTGGTCTATTCCAAGTCCCATCCGGAATTCCGCTATCATCAGAAGTTCCTCGATGTCGTGGTCGTGCCGGCCGACATCAAGGACTACGTCATCGAGAACATCGGCTATCAGCCCTGCGTGGTGCACAAGACGGCGCTGCGGCCCGATTATGCCGCCATCAGGAACAAGCAGAAAGGGATGAACTGAAATGAACGAGAACATCGTCAAGGAGCCGACCGGGATCCTGCCTTTCACCGGCGACTGCGCGCTGTCAGGGACCAACGTCGTCTGGCGGCAGAAGAAGATCAGCGAGCTGAAGAACATCTATAAGAACGAGGCGGCGCTGGCCCAGTTCGATCCGGAGCAGCTGGCCTACAAGGTCGCCAACCAGAACTACCACCGCCAGGACTTCGTCATGGGCAACCTGCAGTGGGGCGTCACCTATCTCAACCCGTACACGGTGGATGGCGAATGTTCCATGACCCATGGGCATTTCCACATCGACCCGTGCTGCGATGAGTACTACTACGGCCTGTCCGGCGAGGGCTTCCTGCTGTTCTGGGACGGCAAGGACGATTTCTTCGCCCAGAAGGTCTACCCCGGCTCGCTGCACTACATCAGCGGCAAGTACGCCCACCGCATCATCAACTCCGGCGACACCGTGCTTGCCGTGGCGGCCTGCAGCCTGCCGGCGACCAAGCAGGACCATGCCATCATCGAGTCCAGACCTTTCCCGTACCGCTGCTACAAGCGCGGCGGGAAGATCGAATGGGTCAAGGAAGGCTGACCATGATGGAGCCTATCTTCCCGCGGCCCAACTATCTGGCCAGCATCTGGGGCGGCACGCGGCTGGCCCAGATGCGCGGCCTGGGGCCGCAGCCGGCCGACAAGCCGATCGGCATCAGCCGTGAGGTGTGCGCCTATAAGAAGGCCGAGAACATGGTCGAAGGCGGGGCCTATGACGGCATGAGCCTGCGTCAGCTCATCGATACGCACCATCCGGAGCTGATGGGCGACGACGATGACCGTGAGCTCATCCGGCTGGCCTACATGGATCCCATCTCCGATCTGTCCATCCAGGTCCATCCGGGCCAGGACTACGCGGTCCGCGTCGAAAACGATCGTGAGAAGTCCGAGTCCTGGTACATCCTGGAATGCGCCCCCGACGCCTACGTGGTGGCGGGCACGGCCATCACCGACAAGAAGGTGCTGCGGCAGGCGGCCCAGGACGGCAGCCTGGAACAGTACATCGTCAAGATCCCCGTCCATCAGGGTGATTCCATCCTGATCCCGGCCGGGATGCTGCATGCCTGCGGCAAGAACATGCTGGCCCTGGAGGTCGGCAGCTTCGGCGGCATCACCTACCGGCTCTATGACTACGGACGCGGCCGGCCGCTGCACCTGGACAAGGGCTTCGACGTGCTGGATCCGGCCTTGAAGGCCGCCATCGTCCCCAACGCGCCGCACACCCGTCCGGCCCGGGGCGCCGTCGTCCGTCCGACCATCCGCCATCGGCTGTTCTCCACCGACGTGGTGGACATCGCCGATACCTGGCATCAGGTCAAGGGCAACCGCTACGAGGTGCTGACCGCCGTGGAGGGCGATGCCGTCATCAAGGCGGGAGGCAAATCCTACGAGCTTCCCTATTCGCGTACCGTCATCATGCCAGCCTGCCTGCGGGAATATGACGTCCAAGGCGACTGCCGCATCCTGCTGAGCCGTCATCCTTCCTGATAATACGATCACAAAACGGAGGTATCGAGATGCCGATGTTGGATATAGGCAGCCTGATCATCGAGAAAGCCATCGACAAAGGTTCGATCCCCGGGGCCTGCTGGGCCTTGGTGACCAAGGCCGGGCCGACCTTCTATGGCCATGCCGGCATGCGCCGGCTGGTGCCTGACAAGATGCCGGTGGCCGAGGATACCCTCTATGACATGGCCAGCTGCACCAAGGTCGTGGCCACCACCACGATGGCGCTGCAGCTGATCGAACAGGGCCGGATGAGCCTGAAGACCAGGCTGTCCGACATCCTGACTGATTTCCCGCATCCGGAGGTCACCATCGGCCACATCATGACCCATACCTCGGGTATCTGCCATGATGACAAGGCCTATAAGGCCTACAAGGGCGAGCGTCAGATCTGGGATTTCTTCAAGGACAAGCCTTTGGAGTTCGCCCCGGGGACCAACCTCGTATATTCGGATTTCGGCTACGTGGCGCTGGGGCTGGCCATCGAGAAGATGGTCGAGGCCCCGCTGGACGTCTATGCCCGCGAGCATATCTTCCAGCCGCTGGCCATGAACGAGACGGGCTATCGGCCGGCCGACCGTGGGCTGGCCAGCCGCTGCGCCGCCACCGAGGTGACCGCCGACCGCGGCATCATCTGCGGCGAGGTCCATGACGGCAAGGCCTGGCGGCTGGACGAGATCAGCGGCAATGCCGGCCTGTTCTCCACCACCCATGACCTGGCCCGGTTCGTGCGCATGATGCTCAATGACGGCAGCCTCGACGGGGCCCATGTCCTGTCGCCCACGACGATCGGGCTGCTGAAGCGCTGCTATACCGAGGGGCTGCCCTCGCGCCGGACGCTGGGCTGGATCGTCGGGGACCGGACGGCCGCCATGGGCGACTATTACTCCGACCACTGCCTGTTCCATACCGGGTTCTCCGGGACGTCCATATATATCGACTTCGACCGCGGCTGCGGTG
>Ga0268263_1001703_pt1 | contig 17509 bp, 8 predicted proteins | sample Biomet5_FD_190358 | JGI IMG/M metagenome (GOLD analysis project Ga0268263, IMG submission 190358) | Microbial communities from bioreactor (seeded with sewage sludge) at LBNL, California, USA - Biofuel metagenome 5 (SPAdes) (version 4) | ecosystem: Engineered > Bioreactor > Anaerobic >... | reverse complement strand
TTTATCCATTGATTCTCTCCATTATGAAAGTTATTTGCGAACATAATATTGACAATTGCGTTCAGTATATCATAGATTTTGGCATAGAAAAAGACCTGTTCTTCTTCCAAAGAACAGGTCTTTTTGGCAAATGCTGATAATTTTGATACAGTGAACACCCTTTGGGCTAATCGCAAGCGAGGGTATGGTAGCGCAAGCGCTGGTATAAAACGAAAGCGCAAGTTCATTGACCGTATCAATAGTTCGAAATTACAAGGACAAAAGGTTGTTCTTTATTGCCATAAGGAGATCAAACTTTTTATCCCCGGGGATGCCATCGAATCGAATTGTAACATACTGACCGTCTTTTTGTGATATCACTCCACGACCGAATTTGTTGTGCATTACTTCTTGGCCAACATTCGCTCTGGATAGCAGTTGCTTTGCCTCCGTGGTATTGAGGACTGTGGTCTTTGGGGTCTTGTGCTCGGATGGCTTTTTCTTGGTAGATATTTTGACCGGTACATATTTTGTTGCCGTATCGCGCTGCTCAAAAAGCTGTGAGATTGACAGCATTTGCAACAGTCCGTTTTCGTATTCCACCAGCACGTCGTATCCGCATTGTGCTGTGACGACGCCCTTGCCATTATCCTTATGGAGATATGTCCTGCCACAGAAATCCTGTTTAAAAACAGCCAAAACACTGTCTGCGTCAACAACCTCTTGTGGCAATGAATTGAGCACTTCGGATGTAAATATGGATTCCGTGTTGCGACAATTGAAGATATAAAGCTCGTTTTTAGCACGCGTCATACCGACATAGTACAATCTGCGATCTTCTTGATGTTGTTTGATTTCGTCTTCTGAAGCTGGATCGGGCACAGCTTTCGAAGGTAGCGTGCCATCGAAAATATCAAGCAAGAAAACGCGCTCGTACTCAAGTCCTTTGCTGGAATGAATTGTGGAGAGAATAAACTTGTTTTCTTCGTCGTTTCTGTGGTTTTGGATAATAGATCTGAGCTCCGACATTCTGCGAAGCAATTCCTGCGGGTTGGATTCGTTCTCTCCAAGTAGGCATAGGGTGGCATATTTTCCTGCATCCAGCTTGTTTGCAATAACATACTGTCCATATCCCGCAGTATTCCAAATGAGCTGAAGCGCTTTTACAGCACTGCTTTCAGGTATCATGGGAAGCAGTGTCAGGAGATTTATCACACCATCCTTGGCATAGCGGCTTAGTTCTGAAAAGTTCACCAGTTCCTCAAGAATGGGTTTCCCAGAACGCTTACTTTGGTCACAGGCATAGATGGCTGCTTTCTTTGTCAAGGGACTACCAAATTTATAGTAAACCCGCATAAAAGAATCAGCGTCGTGCGGGTCATATGCAAAATGAATGATGTCGGTTATATCCGAAACGATTCGGTGAGAGAAAAACACACCGTCAAATTGCCGACAGTTGTAGGAAATACCGCCGCGTTCCAGCATATCAATAATTGGCAGAGCGCTGTCATTATTGCGGAACAGTACTGCCGTTTCGTTTTTGCAGTTGTGTGCTACTTCAAATAGATATTTGTACTGAACTGCTCTGTCCATAGCATCTATCACATGAACTTGCTGTCCAGCCCCTCTTGTGGCGACAATCTCTTTCTCGTGCCGAAACCTATTTCTGGAGACAAACGCATTGGCAGCTGCAACTATCTCGTTGGTAGACCTATAATTTTGCTCAATCAATAGCACTTTTGCATTCGGATAATCCTGTTCAAAGTTCATAAGCGCATCGGGGTAAGCTGCCCGAAAACCATATATACTTTGATCCTCATCGCCGACCATAAAAATGTTACCATATTTTTTCGCCAGCAAATGAATAATAGCGTGTTGTATCTTGGAAGTATCCTGCGACTCATCAACACAGATATACCGATACTTTTCTTGAAAATAATCAAGAACCGCAGGATATGAATTCAAGATGGCAAGTGCGTAGGACATCTGATCGTCATAATCCATGAGGCCTCTGCGTTTGAGTCCGGCACAGTATTGTTGATAAATTTCCGGCATCTGTTGAACGCCGATGTCAAGTCGGTCGATTTCCTCTTTTTCCAGCATCATATTCTTTATATAAGTGATGCCTGTCCGGATATCTTTTATTGTGCTTTCGGTGGCGTACTCATTGTTTTCCTTTTGATATATTTGTCCTATCAGCTTCGATAACTCGCCATCATTATCTTGCAGCTCAAAGGGCGGGCGTTTGCCGTAATTCCGGCTATAGTAGTCGATAATTTTTGCGGACAAACCGTTAATTGTGCGAAATTCCAGTGCATCCGCGTACTGGCTTCCAAACAAGGAGCCAAACCGTTGTTGCATCTCTTTGGTGGCGGCAACCGTGTATGTCATGGTGAGAATGCTGCCGGGCTCGATATTGCGACAGCAAACCATATATCCCAGTCTTGTTACCAGTACTGTTGTCTTCCCGCTGCCGGGAACGGCGAGGAGCAGAATTGCGCCATCAACGGTCTGCACTGCTTCTTGTTGCTGCTTATTTAGATGAGACAGGTACTGCATCTCAAATTCTTGGGTTGTCATTTATTCAGCCCTCTCAGTAAGTTCCGGTTAGTATTGGTAAGCTTTTTGCTGTGAGAATCGCATTACATTCATCTACTGTATGTGAGTAGTAGTTTTCAAGGAAAAACTTATATAGCAAATGCGCCTCGCTGTCCGCTATGCGAAGCGTATATCCAGCCTTTTCCATAAGCTTTACACTGTATTCCGGGCGCAGATGCATAGCAATGCACAGAGCAACCACGCTTTCAATATTTTTGGGATAGCTGGCATCATTTCTCATTCGCTGGAGCATCTTAACATCCATACGTGCGCTTTCTGCAAGAGCTTCCACCGTTTGATTGTATTCTTTCATCATGAATACAAGTGCATCTCCAAACTTCTGTGGCATGGCGTTTATTACCGCTTGTGTTTTGGCCTCGTGACGTAGTATTGCATCGGCTTTGGCCATAACATCCGCATTTGTGGTGCCTGAAAAAATGACCTGAAACTCAATGCCGGAATTGGCATCGCGGTAAAATACGCATTCTTTATAGTATTGCTCACCGTACTTGTTTTTGGATTTGACCTTGAGGTCAAACGCAAGGCAGCACTCATCAATATGCAGCCGTGCATATTCTGTCATGACCACATGGCGGTTCTCATCATTTGTTATGTACTTGGGATCATTTAAGCAAAAATGAGAATCCACATAAACATATGCGCCTTTGCTCGCTTGACTGTGCAGTCGCATATCCGACAGCACAATAACAGCAGCGTCATCAACGCTGATGCTGTATGTTTGATGCTTTTCGACAGCACCCTTTTTGAAAGCGTGGGGTTTAACATATCTGCCGTCGATATAGGTGAACGCGCCAATGGCATCTTCGTAGCCTGCATTAACCATTCTGATTTTTGCGGCTTGCCTCGATACGCAGAAGAAAACTGCCAACTCCTCGATGACCGGCTCCATTATATCAACAAGTGGAAGCTCTCCGTACTCGGAACGATATTTCTTGATTAAGGCCGCCGCTTTTGACTTAAATTGGTTAAGAGGCATCTGAATACGCGGTGCTAGAGAATTTGCTTGCCATTCCATGTTATCTGTGGCCGTACGAATCTTGATGTCTTTAATGCCGCCAACAACCATGCACTTTATTTGTGTCGCTTCAACATTATACAGGCGCTCCAGCTCGAACACTTTCCGATGAAGCGCCCAATGGACGCACTCATGAACAATGGTGTTATTTATGGACCCAATGTTCCGCAGGAAAAACGCTTTCGGGTCCACAACTATTGTATTCGCACTGATGCGCTCATGGACAATGGAATCCGTATCCGGGTCGTAAAACTCTGTGTAGCAGTCAGCAAAGAATATCTGCCCAAATACTGAAAAATCCTTTGTAATGTGATGCGGTTCAATTTTCAAGCCCATTTCACGAGCAAGATCCGCTACATCGATAGCCATTGGCTGAAGCAAGGCTTTGGGATAGTTCCGTCGTAGAAAATCAGCCGCAGCTTCGTCCAGCTTGTCAGCACGGATATAAGGCACAAGGTTATCATCAAGCGGACGGGCAATACAGGCTTTCTGACTGTAAGGCAATACTCCAATAATGCAGAAGTCGTTAAGTTGCTGTGACAGGTCTGCCTCGCACCTTACGAGAAACCATCTGCTACAGCTATCAGAGTTGTCGTGATGGCGGTCAACCTCATATACCTCTATTTCGCTGTCAAGTGCAACCTCAAAAGCAATCCGCATATCCTCTCGGTCGTCGACATATACCCGCTTAATTGCAATATCAGAAAGGACTGCTGAGTCAATATACTTTACGGCATATGAGCGCAAGTCGAGTGATGCGTAGTTTTCCTCCACATAGTTGCTGACAGCCGCAAAAAGTTCATTGTAGAATCTACTCGACACATATTCCGTAAAAGAACGCCCTGTAGACATTGCAGCCCCTCCCACTATAGATAAATTATATTTCGACCAGACACGAATTGTCCGCTCTGAAATTTGCAGAATTACAAGATATATCGGTAATGCGCCCTCATAAACACGCTGAAAAGAAGCGTATTTGTGAGGGCTTTTTTGCGTTTACCCTCCAAAATCGGACAATGCGTGTCCGGGGAAAAACGTGGTCCTTCCTCTATAATCATTCTTGAGGATGCCGAAAGGCATTCAAATAATCTCAAAGCCTGAGATGCGCATTAAGGCGGCGGGATACATACGGAGTTTCGGGCACTGCTTCGGCAGCGCTTGGTGCTTCAGATGTACCCACCGTGCCTTGCCATGCTCATTTTCAGGCAAGTAACCGGCGTACATTGTCCGCACCAGCTTTTTATGTGTTCCTGCCGCCATGCCATCAGGCGGGAAGGACGCATAAAATGCAAATTCATGACAACCCGCAGCAAACCAGAGAGTATTCCATCTACATTCCTACCACCAAGCAGCATATCCCGGTTACCAAAGAAGTGTACGACGAGTATTACCACCCCATCTGGCGCACCTTCAAGAACGCGCACCGCCATAAGCAGTGTTCCTGCGTCGGAGATAAGTGGTGGCTTTGCAGCGGCGATTGCGGCACTTGCCGGTTTTGCACAGGTGGCGGTAATCGCTCCCTCGACTACGAGCAGGAAATACTTGGCGACATTCGCCCGGACGATATGGACCTTGAGTCCATCGTCACCGATCAAATCGTCTTCGGGCAGCTCCTGAAACGGCTGGACGTTCTGATGCCGGAAGCCCGCCGTATTGGTGAGCTTCGTCTTGATGGTCTGTCGGACAACGACATCGCTGATGTCCTCGGTATCCCGCGCACGACGTTCCGTTCAAGGCTCAAAAAAGCCAAGGCCCAGCTTCATGACGAGTTTAGTGACATTATCTAATCCGGGCAGGCTCTCCGGCTACCTTCATGGTAGCTGGGGAGCTTTTTCACTTGCCTTAGAAGAAAGTAAGCTCTTTGCTTTTTCGAGCTACATCCTCATCATAGGTTTTTTGAGTGCTGCCAAACTGTATGGTGACATACGTCTTCCCGGAATTAATAGACCTCTTTACAACATATCCATCTCCGTATTTTTTGCTTACTACATCCCCACGCTTTTTCGTGGCGTGGTCAGGTTGAACCTCGACAGGAACAGCTGACGGCTTCTGCTTATCGTCAGCCGGTTGGCTGGATTGCGGAGTTTGCACAGTCGCATTTCTATGAACCTGAACATCAACAGCTGTGTCCTCACTTCGTATTTCGTACGTTTTTTCAGGCAAGCCATACACGTTAACACTTTGATGACCGGTTGAAAAGGTGTTTTCCTCAAGGTAATCACCGGTCCCGAACATCAATTTTTCGATGTCGTGCGAATGCCATTCTGTAGCGTGTTCTTCTCTGGCGAGACGTTCTATTCGTTTGACCAATCTTAGATTATCAACATTCTCGGTATCATCATCGGGCATTATAATAAATAGGTAATCTCGCGCACGGCTTACGGAAACATTAATGATGTTTTTCTTGTTTAGGAACATTTCCTTAGAAGCAGATATCGAAGGTGGGGCATTGAATACGGCGATAATGATATCGCATTCATCTCCCTGAAATCCATGTATTGTGCCTACTTGTACACTAACAGAGGCGGGAATACTTGCTGACGCCATCAGCTTGTCTATCAAATCCGCCTGAGCTCGATAAGGTGCAATGATTCCTATAGTGAAATTATGCTGTGTCCCGGCAGTTGCTCTTGCGATATTATCTGCGAGGAAACTGGTAAATTCAAAGGAGAACAATGCTGAGTAAATATGATACGAACTACTGTGTTGCAGCCGTTTTGAACGAGTAATGCTCTCGTATTTCGTGACAGGAAACTTCACGATATTCAAAGCGGATATATTTAACCCACAGTCAACATTGAGCGGTTTTGCGCTGTCTGCCGTCCGGTTGTGTTTCAGAATCCCACCATAAGCGAACTTACTGAATATGCTACCAATCGCAGGGATGCTTCGATATTGAGTTGTGAGTAGCGTGACTGGGTACTTATACGGGACAGTCACAGGGTCAACAAATGAGTCGAGCTGAACCATCGTGTATATATTTTCGTTTTTCCACAGGTCAATTGCCGTAATAGGCTCTATTTGAAACGGGTCTCCGGCAATATAGAATTTTCGCGGAGTCTTCTTGTACAAGGGGTACACGATATTAGCAATTGGAATCATCGAAGCCTCATCTACCACAATGTAGTCCCAGTTGATTCCATTGAGGAAAATACGTGCGCCATCCGGCATGAAGAAATCATATGGGAATCTGGCAATCGTTGTGACAGTTATCGTACGCTTCAGCTTACGAATATCGAATGTCTTGTCGCGGAACACCTCGCTTGATTCAATGGCTTCATCGTTAGTGATACCAAATCGCACAAGCCAGTTGATGTAGGAAGTATCATCTCCCATGGTCTCCATGAGTCTGCTTACGAGGACATCAGCGGCTTTGTTTGTCGGCGTCAATACGAGGACTTTCAAATCCTCTTTCTGCTGCATCATTGGTATTAGAATATTCCTGACAAGGTGTGTCGTTTTACCGGTTCCGGGAGGGCCAAATACGAACTCTATGTTTTCGCAAAGGTTTTGCTGCATATTATAGTCATCATCATACCCCAGAGCTGCGAACTGCTTGCGGAGCTCTTCCAATAAGAAGACCGGACTTTTAGCATCAATGCGTGCTTCAGTAACTGTAGAAAGATCAATGCCGTCAATATCCGCATTCGTTTTCAGCTTGACTCTGAGCGTATATGATTTTACGTTTGCGACCTCTATGGCGACAGTTTTTGTCTGGTCTCCAAAGTGCAGCACGAGCGGGATGTCCGCTAAGTCCTCCATAAACTGGGGAATATAGCGACTGGGGTACTTAAGTACGAGCGTTCGCTGCGTCCCAGTTTCTCTCTCAACGCGGGCAAAACTGATAGAAACTTCCTTGCTATTCATATTGTTCGCGTTGCTGGTCAGTGTTTCCATTTCAAGCAGAGTATTGAACCAGCCGAAAGAGTATTTTTCAGCACTTATAGCGCGTTGCTGAAGATCTTCGAAATACGCAATTTTATCAATTTCTATAGCGCTCTTCTGCTTTGCCTGTTCGATTCGCTTGCTGTAATCCACCTGACGGGGGGTATACTCATCTTCATCGATTTCCTCATCTGCGCTGTCCGCTGTCTCTGATTGAGCAATATCATTGCGTGTCGGCTGTTGCTTCGTTCTGCGTGCAATATCTCTTATTACCTTTGATGAAGGCTTGCGAACGGGCTCCTCGTTTCCGCTTTCTGAATCCGAGTCAGAATCATCAGCTTCATCTACATCAACTTCGGAACCAAAGTTTTCGTCTGGTTCGGCGGTGACTGACGATTGCGGATATTTTTGAGGATGCGCAGCATTAGCAGATGCTCGTTGCTTCTTTATAAGCGCAAACTCTTCCAAGTCATCTTCGGTCAAACCGAGCGATTCGGCTTTCTTGGCCAATTCGATGCGTTCTCTTTGCTTATCTGTCAGATTGTCATCGTCTTCGTCGTCTTCATTAGTGCCTGCTGCATCTGCAATCTGAAGAAAATTAAAGAGGCTTGAAACGTTCTCTGATGAGGTTCCATATGTGCTTGCAATTTCATCCCGTGTTATTTCGCTCGTGGATACGAAGTCACCGTCAGTGTTTACAAGCCACTTCTCTGTTCTGAGCAGAACAACATCAGCGGCCTCAAACGATTGTGAAGAGCTGGAATAATAATAGTAACTGCAAGAGCCTGTTAAGAGATAAGATAAGCTATGATATGTCTCACAGAGGCCAATAAGGGTATCCCACAGCAGTTTTGATTTTTCGACACTCTTTGTCTCCCTAATAGCAGCTACTAACTCCTTGCATCCATCAATGACGTTTTCGCTCCACGAGCGTCCTCGCGTCGAATGCGGCATAGGGAGGTTCCTGCTACTTGCTTCAGAACAATCAATACTTCTCTTAACAATGGAAATGCTTTTTCTTATACCGAGTTCAGTCAAAAATGATGCGAGTTGCTTTTCATTCGATGCGCCAACCAAGTCAAGATACTCATCGTATGCAACAAAGAGCGTGTCCTTCTTTGTCTCAAAATACTCCCTTAGCTCCGGCGACGGGAAATACAAATCGGAAGCTTTTCCTCTGTACGGCTGGCTATCGTCGGGCTCATAATACGTGACAAATTCGTAGTCTTTTATCAGCTCAATGAAGTCGTCAACTTCCTCCTGAGGACACTGCTTATAATACTTGAAGAAAAGCAAAAAGTGTGGGTCTGTATCAATTTCAACACCACTTTTATACTGGGGCAGAATGATATTGTAGATTTGGTTTCTGATTGACGGCTTCTTAATGCCGACTTTCTCCAAAAAGGCAACAGTACCTTTATTGGTGAGAAGCTCCGAATAGACCGTAGTGTATCCGCTTAAGCCTTTTTCGGGGAAAAACAGAATCAGATGCTCTGATGAATCAAATGCAGCTACAGCCTTCTGGTTTTGGTCAAGAAATATCGGCATTTCCTTGATGCTGTCAGTCCTCTTGGTCGTCTCAGAAAGCCATTTGTAGAACACATGAAGCCATGCTATGGGTTGCTTTTCAATAAAGCCTGCACTGATCCCCTTGATGGACTTTGTCCGTTTGCGATAAGAGGAATCCCAAATGGTACGACCGCTGATAATAACATTTTCGTCTAACCATGTATTGGTTATTTCATCGATATATGAAGCCAGCGCTTTGTTTCCACGTTGAAGCTCGTCACGCCCCATGGAAACAAACACCCAATGCGCTTCAGGAAGTTCGCAGATCGCAGCAAGTTGCTCATCAGTAAACAATTCCGCCAATTGCGGAACTGCCGCCCAGCAAGCATTATCTTTTGCGCAGTACCCATCCCGAGTTGGCAGTATTGCTTCTGTTGTGAAGACATTCTTGACCTCGGTAAAGAATGGCATAAAGGAAATATGCCGTTTATCTTCGATATCGGTAAAGCTGTCTACATCAGTGGGGATTATGGACAGAATAGAGTCGTCAATAAGCCTTACTGACTTTTCCGTGCCTATGTCGCGTAAATACAGCAAGCTGTCGGATGCCAGTTTTGCCAACAGCGCAACCATATGATTGTTGTGAGCGACGCCTGCCCGTATTCCTTCACGGCTGTCTGTAAGCAGAAACGGCGCGTGTATCAGAAAATTAAGGCCGGTGTTTTCTTTCGTCGGGAAGAAACAAAATGCAGGTTCTTTCTTTGGAAGCAGCTTTTTATCGTTGTCAAGGAAAAAGCCAACGGAATACATTCTTCCGGCTTCGTCCTCACGCGTGAATAGCCACAAATGCTGATCGACTATGTCTTCGCCGCTGTTTTGCGTAAGCGTTATAAATTCCGCTGTGGAATCGCCAATACGCCTTGTTTCAGGTATGCTTTTCCCATATAGACCGATAACATCTTCAAATTCAAAATCAATATCCCGCAGACTGCTCAAAAAGAGAAGCGGGTAAGAGAGCGATCTCAGCTTCTCCGCTATATCGCTGTATGCCTCTTTTTGACCGCGTTCGGCATGGTCAAAAGGAAAAACGAACAGTGTCTCATCTGCTCTGCGCCCCTTGAAATCATCTTCAATAAAAGTGGGAACAATGAACCGGTCAATGCGGAAGTGGACGTTGGGATCATAAATATGAGGCGTAGATGTGTATTGAAAGACGGCCTTAAATCCGACACCGAATTTGCCGATGGACGCCTCTGTCTTGTTAGAATTAGCGATTGATGTGATGGAGTTAATGTCACCGAGCTTGCCAGCAGCAGAATCCTCATCCTCTCGCGTAGGGTCTGTTACAGAAAAATGCCGAGTGCCGTTGTGCGCAAAAATCAGCCTGTCCGGTTCAAGAATGAAACGCGCACTCGTAGCTCCAGCATCGTCGGCGTTTTGGAGAAGCTCATATATAAAATGAGCTTGGTCCGAGTACTTTTCAACAACGCTATTCTTAATACCTCTCATCGAAGGCTTTTCAAGGGTGTCGGCGCTTTCGGCGCGGTCAGCAGTGAGCGCAGCAAAGAAGCGCTTCTCTTGCTCAGTCATCTTGTCATCCCCCAATCAATAAGCAACAAAATTTCTTTATGACGAACTACATACAAAAGCCGTCTGTATCGAAAATATGTGTAAGCTCATCGTCGTTTATGGCCTGCTTTACCTTATCCCGTATAGCATTTTTAGACATATCAAGCCGTTTGAACTTCCCATCCGAAGCCATACGAATTAGCTGAATCCGTCCCACAATGGGATTCCGGCGGGCATATTCGGCAAAGCCCTTAGCTTTTCCAAGGTTGTCCGTTCGCGTTTGATCATGCGGCTCAAGAATATCAATAATATATCCGCCGTTGGAGTCTGTGCGTACAACAAGGAAATCCGGGTATGCGGGTTTTGTAACTCCATCCTTCTCATATGGAATGCTCAGCGACCATGGCTTCCTTGGCGGATTGCGAAGCCAACACACAAAGTCTGGCTGCGCGGCTTCTTCGTCAAGGACGCCTTGCTCCCAGTTGTTGAGAGCGATTTTGGCAACTCCAGTGTTATCCACAAATAAATGGTTGGAGTAAATCCTGCCATTTGTACTGTGTTCGCAGCTTATAGTTTCGGGAAGCATAAAAATATGTGCGCTAACGATATCGCCGTCAGAGACAATATCGTTGTATTTCTTTTTGTATTTGACGGGCAGGCTGATCGTCTTGCGGCGATATCTATCGTTCATTTCGTGGAAGCGGTCTTTGGCAAATGCATTCAGCGAAGCGATGCAGTTGCTGTCCGCCGCGAAGATTATGATGTCGATTTTGAAGCCGTTCGGGTTGTCCGCTGCCTGATACTCACGGCCGTATTTCACGCCAATGCCTTCATTGCCGAGTTTGGTGTCAGCGAGCCTGAACTGCCTGTCCAAGTCGGTATCTGTGGCGGAGAGGAAATCGTGAACAGCGTTATTATCTACGCTTTCGCCGAACACGTCAAAAACCTGTGTGTTCAGTTTGAACTGCAGCACCTTTGTGGCAAGCTCAGAATACTTACCGCTGGATTTGAGCGATTCTATGTAATCATGAACCATCCGCACAATGTCGTCGCAGACTTCGTCGTATGCGTTTTGGTAAATCAGCGATTGACTGAACAGGTGTGAGATGGCAAACAGGGAATGTAGATAATTACTGATGCGCACGCTTCTCACTTCGTAAGTTAGCAGACCTGCATCGTTGATCGCTTTCATCACTTCTTCGCGATCAAAGTCGGGCACGATTTCTTCTGCCGTGCTCGTTGTGCTTGGATTTACTGCCGTTTCCTCGACTATAGGGTGACCTTGTGTTGAATGAGTATTATCGACGATGGGAGGCTGAGCATTTACTGAAGATGCCGTTGCACCATTTTCGAGTCCGGGCGAAGTTTCAACTGTGGTACCGGTTTCCGGCTGGGCAATATCATCTAAGCTAATCTGATCTGGAGATACTACCTCACGGTGCGGTGCGACCGCTTTTGGCGCTGTCTGCTTCGGACGTACTGTGAGGGTATCAAATGTTTTCTCGCCAAACGCTTCACCGTATACATCAGTCGGGATATTACCACCCTCGGTGCTTTGCAGCGCTTCCGTTACGTCTTTAACAGTCTCCGCATTGAAGTACGGCAAAAACAGATGAACGTCGTTTAAGACATCATCTACCATAATGTGCATCTGCATCGGAGTGCGCACCATGCGCCCGAGGAGCTGCGCGATATAAGTTGCATCGTTGGCATGGCGGAAAGACATCATTGTCTCTGCACGCGGACAGTCCCAACCTGTTGACAAATTTTCCTTGAAGAAAACTACTTTTATTTTACGGTCATCAGCTATGCGGGAGGGTTCACAGTAGTTTACTTCTATCCCATTGATAACGAGGGCACCGCTGGTTTGCCCGAAAGTGTGAACAACCTCGCCAAGCTGAAACTGCTCGCCGGTGCGTTCTTCTATCTTCTGCAAGCAGTCATCCAAGTCTGTAGCAGAGAGCTGGTTTCCACTTCCGTTCTGAACCTGTATGACGAAAACGGGATTCACATACGCATAATGCTGCTCATAGCAATACTGTGCCCAATGCTCCCACTTCTGCTTCCAGTCGTCTGCAGCGGCCTGCAGGACGGCCATGTCATTATTGACGGCATCCGGATATGTGATGATGATTCTGTCTTTGAGCAGGCCGGAGGCGCGAACTTCATCTGCTGTCGTCACCACGAAATGCGTCGTGGACATGATGCCGGAGGCGAGACTGTTGAATCTATCCGGTGTTGCTGTCATGCCGATGACAACAGGCATTGCCGGAAGGCCGTCGTCAGAGCTGCCTTTTAAGAATTTCTGCATGATAGTGGTGGCTTTGGCAGCATCGCGGCCCTGCATACCACGGTGCGCCTCATCAATGATGAAATAGAGGCGGTCTGACTTTTCACGGACCGTATTGCTGAGCGTTTCCCATATGGTATATGTTCGGGTATCCCCGTGCTTTGTCAAGTTGCTGCTCTTTCCGAGTTTTTGTGTGTTCAGAAAGTAGATGTTGCCATCGTCGAGCATTTCCTGATCAAAGGAGTCGTCGGTGATAATGCGGCACTGGTCAAGCGTGATTTTATCGGCCTTCAGATCAATTTTATCTTTGGACTGTTGATTCAGCTCCGGCGAGTCCGAAAGCCATACGAAAATGGCATCAAGCTGGTCTGGATATGTGTCATCGCCGAACAGGATGCTTTCGATCAGCGCAGACATGACAATCGTCTTACCTGCGCCCGTAGGAGCTGTATAGGACACAATCTGAGGAGTATGGGTGCGGCGATAGCTGCCCAGTGCCTCGGCGGTTTGTTCTCTCAAGTTCGTCAGCGCGAGCTTTTGAAACGGAAATAATTCAACCTTCATCTTTCTTACCTCCTCGCGTTGATGCGGAAATTATCGAGATAGCTGCGATACAACTGATAAGTATGCTTTGCCCGGATGCCGGACACCATCTCGCGGTACGCCTTTTCCGAGTCTGTCACGATGAAAACCGTATCAATTTCCGGATGCGCGTCAAGCTGCGCGTCAAAAGCCATGAAGCTGCTTTCGCTGATCAGAACAGCAAATTGATTCTCCGGAAGAATCATCATATCCGGCGTTTCGTCCTGAAGCTCCGGGCGTTCTCCGACAGCCCCGGCTTTCAGCCACAGCAGCGGAAGTATTTCTTTGAATTGCCGCCCTAACGCGACATCGTCTTTATCAAGGAAGCCCAGCTTGAAGTATTCGCAATTTGCCCGGAACCCCTGTGCCATCGGAATGGGATTCCCGTCCGCATCATTGGAGAGGTAATCGCCCTTGAGAGGCGCGCCGGTCACGTCACGCCCTTCGATGCTGCATACTGTGCGCGGCCATGTGACATAGCGGGCGATGCCGAGCTTTTCCCACTCCGGGTCGCCGGGCTGGAAGCCTTGCTTGGACAACGATTTTGCCTCGTCAGAGGAAACCTCGTTGTTTGTTACCATGATACAGCGGCGATGCCCGCCGTCTTCGGCGTTGAGCAGGTTGACAGCATGAAGCGTCGTGCCGGAGCCAGCGAAGAAGTCAACTATGAGCGCGTTGGGGTTATTGGCGACAAAGAATCGAATGGTGTCATGTACAGCATAAAGCGATTTTGGAAAAGTGAATTTTTGCCTACCAATAATGTTTGCAATAAACTTTGTTCCAAAATAAGTGGCATCGTGTGAACTTATAGCCCACTGTGTTCCAGGAATATACTTTGCATCTGACGCATCAGTCTCTAAAATAACTGTACCGTTTTTTTTCTCTCGACCCAAGACTTTGATCTCGCCATTTTCTATTCGTTTGCGCATCCCAGTTTGAATATAAGTGATTCTTACCCCGCGATCAGTTATATTGTTGCCAAATCTTATGTATCCTTGTTCGTAGAGCTTTTGAAACAAAGATGGTTGACATGACCAGCAGCCCTCACTTCCATCAAGATGAATTGGCCAAACTGAAATCCAACCATTTGGTGCTTTTTGCCCTTTCCAATCCATATTTGGTGGTAATGGATCACCCAATCCTTTGTACCTGCCATCATTATCGATATATACAGGATAGAAACATCCCGGCGAATACTCTCGCCGTCCGCTATTGCCACCTCGCAACATACGCCCCCATTGAAAACCCGCTGTGGATTTACTGCTTTCGACTTTTAAGTTTCCTAACCATTGAGAATCGAGTGAGAGCTTTTCTGGACCACAATCTCCGAGCATGACGAAGAAAATGTACTCATTTGTTCTCGAAAACTGCAGTGCCCGCGCGTTACCATTATTACTAATGACCGTGGATATCATCTGTATCCTTGCTTCCGGGAACATCTCCTCAAGCAAGCATCCCAAATGCAGATATTCCTTTTCATCAATTGTAACGATGAGGACGGAGTTGTTCGGATTCAATATTCGCTTGGCGATTTTGAGCCGCTTCTGCATCATGGAGAGCCACTTGCTGTGACGATAGCTGTCAGATGAATCAACATAGTCGTTGTTGTACTTCCAGTCGCGGGCTCCCGTGTTATAAGGCGGATCGATGTAGATACAATCCACCTGCTTGGGGTACAGGTACTCTAATAACTGAAGCGCATGATAATTGTCCGCTTCAATAAGGGTATGCCACAGGCCGTCGTCCGGTGCATTCTCTACTCTATCTATCGGCTGCAGGGTGGGATAAATGGGCTCGCCGAATTTCGCCACCGGCACCAACTCGGAAAGCGTTATGGTTTCCTTTTCGCCGGAAGCAAGGCGAACACACGCAGCTTCATCGCCGGTTATTTTGATTACGCGGTATACATCATTTATCACACCGGCTTTTTTCGACACGGTGCTGCCGTGCTTTATTTCAATGCCGTAAAGAGGGGTACACTCAGGGATGTGCTCCTCAAATACAAGGCCAAATTTCTTTTGCTTGCTCAAACGGGAAGCCTCCTGCAAGAGCCTCTCCCGTAAAGTCTTGTCCTCTACCTGATTTATCAGGTCTGTTAATGCAGCCATAAAATAACTCCTATCTATAGGTTTTAGCTGTGGCTACACCGCCACACTATAAATTCTACTCCTATATGTGTCCAATAAGCCGGACTCACTCCTGCGAATCGGCTGGTTCTGATGTGTCCGCCGCACCACCGGTACGAACCCACTCATCAACCTCTGACAGTTTGAACTTCCACAGCCTGCCCACTTTGTAGGCGGGCATATTTCTTTTGGCGATCCATTGCAGCATGGTATCCCGCCCGACACCGAGATATTCTTGCACTTCCTTGAGGGTGGACCACTTCTCAATGTTATTATCGCTCACTATAATGACCTCCATTACTTGAATCACCACGCCGCAGGCTTACGAGCTTGCGGCTCTTTTATATGGTAAGCCTGCTGGATACATTTACACATCAAATAGTATATCACAAATTCAGGCAAAAAGCAACCTATCAAAACGAAAAAATATGTAAACCTATATAAACCGACATTGAGAAAACTTTACTCGAAATGTTTCTCGAAATTTCTTTGCATTTCTTCGTCAAAAGAGCTCCTTCATGTCCAGCGAGTTGTGAAAGCAAGAGAAAACCGCTTTCAGACTGGAGGTGAAAGAGATGCATCAGGTTCAAACGAAACACCGAACCCGCGCTGCAGATGAGGAACTGGTCGAAGTCCTCACAGCAATCAGCGCCGTGTCCATGCGGCTGGCAAGGAATATGAGTTTGCTTGCCAGACAGAGCCAATCAACGGAAGGAGGAAAAACAGATGAGCAAAATGAGCGAGATGTCCGCAACCATCGAAGAACTGCGCAGATGTGCTGCTGCTATCAACGACGCGGCTAATTGGCTGGCGGAGCAGTTCAGCGGCAATGAGCCGGAGCCGGAAGCCGCGCCCGCCGAGCCGGTACTGACGCTGGAAGCGGTCAGAGCTGTTCTCGCGGAAAAGTCCCGTGCGGGCTATACCGCTCAGATTCGCTCTCTGCTCCAGAAGTACGGTGCCGACAAGCTGTCGGGTATTGACCCCGCCAACTATATGAGGGAACGCTGGACGGCATCGACTCGGCTACCACCGCAATGAACTCGCTGAAGGAAGCCGGAGCCGCTGTTGGAGAGGCGCTGGGCGATACACTCGCGCCAATTCTGCAAAGCGTCGCTGCCGGGTTAAAATCCTTCGCTCAGTGGTTCTCCGACCTCTCACCGGGCATGAAGGACATGATCGTAAAGATCGCTCTTATCGCGGCCGCTGTCGGACCGGTGCTCATTATCATCGGCAAAGTGGTCAGCGCCATCGGAAGCATTATTTCCGCTGCGGGCGCTATCAGCGGCGTAATCAGCGCGATTGCCGGTGCACTTCCGGCGCTGGGCAGCGTGATTGCCGCGCTCACCGGACCAATCGGCATTGTCATCGCCATTGTCGCGGCGGCTATTGCCATTGGCGTCCTTGTCGTGAAAAACTGGGACAGCATCAAGGCTGCGGCCATCTCCATCTGGGGAGCCATCAGGGATTTCTTCTCTACGGTCTGGCAAGCAATCAGCAATACCTTCACGACCGTGGTAACGGCCATCGGCAATTTTCTCACCAGCGCATGGACGGCGATCACCACCACGATCCAAGCGGTCTGGAATGGCATCGCCAACTTTTTCTCCTCGCTGTGGAATGGCATCGTGACGATCTTCACCACGGTATTTGAAGTTATAAAGACGATTGTCATGACCTACTTCACAATTTACAAAACCATCATCGAAACCGTGCTTAATGCCATCGTGGTTGTTTTTACAACCATCTGGAACGCGATTAGCACCGTGGTCACCACGGTTGTCACGGCAATCGGCACCTTTCTGACCACAGCGTGGACGACGATCCAAACAGTAATTACAACCGTGCTCACCGCTATCCAGACGCTTTTCTCTACTATCTGGAATGCCATCAGTACCGTAGTTACGACCGTTGTTACTGCGATCAGCACTTTCCTGA
>Ga0268263_1001702_pt1 | contig 17511 bp, 16 predicted proteins | sample Biomet5_FD_190358 | JGI IMG/M metagenome (GOLD analysis project Ga0268263, IMG submission 190358) | Microbial communities from bioreactor (seeded with sewage sludge) at LBNL, California, USA - Biofuel metagenome 5 (SPAdes) (version 4) | ecosystem: Engineered > Bioreactor > Anaerobic >... | reverse complement strand
CGACAAAAATCAAAACGAGGGATTTAATGAAAAGCAAGAACATCTTTAAAGAGTATTTCCAAATAACAATCAGCACATTGCTAATTGTTATCGGCGTCTATTTTTTCAAATTTCCAAACAATTTTACCTTCGGTGGAATTACCGGTCTTTCGGTTGTACTTGGCCGTGTTACTATTTTTTCCCCATCAACGGTAAACTTAATTCTGAATGTGTTTTTGTTAATTCTTGGGTTTGTATTTTTAGGAAAGCCATTTGGAATCAAAACAGTGTATGCGAGTCTGCTGCTTTCGGGGTGCCTCTCCGTGCTGGAGCGTGTTTATCCGTTGCACCACCCATTGACTGACGAGCCAATGCTCGAACTTGTTTTTGCCATTGCACTACCGGCTTTTGGTTCGGCACTGCTGTTTAACATAAACGCTTCAAGCGGCGGCACCGACATTGTGGCAATGATACTTAAAAAATACTCGAATATTGACATTGGGCGCGCTCTGATTTTCAGTGACCTGCTGATTACATTGTCGGCATGCTTTGTGTTCGATATTAAGACCGCATTATTCTCACTACTTGGCCTTTTGACCAAATCTCTTGTTATTGATAATGTAATTGAAAGCATCAACCTTGCAAAGTATTTTAACGTAATTTGCTCTAATCCGGAAATTATCTGTAATTTCATAGTAAATGAGCTGCACCGCAGCGCAACGGTGTGCGATGCACAGGGAGCCTATTCCCATACGCACAAATATATTGTTTACACCGCTTTGCGGCGCCCGCAGGCCGTGCAGCTTCGGCAGTTCATCAAGCGTGTTGAGCCGGACGCATTTATTCTGATTACCAATACCAGTGAAATCATCGGTAAAGGGTTCCACGACTAATGGATTGTAAGAAGGCCGGAGCAAATTGCTCCGGCCTTTATTATTTACAGGGTACCCCCATTATTTTCTATAATTTTTTGATACCAATACGCACTATCCTTCAAAATTCGTTCCTGTGTTTGAAAATTCACATAAACCAAACCAAACCGGTCATTGTAGCCGCAAGCCCACTCAAAATTATCCATGAGCGTCCACGCAAAATAGCCAATGACAGGCACTTCCTCGTCTACAGCTTTCCGCAGTGAAAGGAGATAGCGGTGCATGAAGTCAATTCGGTTGGGGTCGTGAACCTTACCGTCAAGCGAAACCGTGTCGTGTGCCGACATCCCGTTTTCGCTGATGATAATCGGCTTTTGGTAATTTTCATAAAGGAACTTGGCGCACCAATACATACAGTCGGGCGTAACCGGCCATCCAATTGCGGTTTTTGCCATACCCGCCGGATATTGTACCTTCCGCCAACCGTCTCCGTCCGCTTTTACCCAAGCTGAGTTATAAATGTTCTGCGCGTAAAAATCAATTGGCTGACTGATGATTTTCATATCTTCTTCGCCAATTTTTGGCATTAGCTCACCAAACTTTTCATGGTAAGCCTTTGGGTATTCGCCTTTAAAAATCGGATCGCTCCAAAGGGCAACACTGAAAACCGCATCGAAACAGTTATCCGGAATATCCATGGTTGCCCGTCGGGCAGCCTCAATATCCGCGACGGAGTCTGTTTGAGGAATCATAATGCGTCCACACTGTGCAAGGCCAATTTGCAGATCACTTCCACCGTACTTGCGAAGTGCCGTCACAGCACGGCCATGTGCTAAAAGCACATTATGCACAGCTAAAAAATTGTCCTGTGCGGATAACTTTAAGCCGGGTGCGTGTTCCCCGTTCCCGCAGCCAAGCCCGATAAAGCACTGCGGTTCGTTAATCGTAAAATAGTGCTTAATTTTGCCCGCGAAGCGTTTTGCAATTATCTCAGCATACTGTTCAAACCAAAGCGGGCTTTGGGGATTCAGCCAACCGCCCTGCTTTTGCAAAGCGGCCGGATAATCCCAATGGAAGAGGGTGGCATACGGAATAATGCCACTTCGTGTAAGCTCATCGACAATGTCTTCGTAGAATTGGATTCCGGCTTCATTCACTTCCCCAATTCCCTGTGGAATAATACGCGGCCACGAAAAGGAAAAGCGGTAGGCTTTGATACCAAGCTGCTTCATGAGCGCAATATCCTCCTTGAAGCGGTGGTAGTGATCGCAGGCGGTTTCGCCGGTATGCCCCTCAAAGGTAGCACCCGGCACACGGCTAAATTCGTCCCAAACAGATTCACCTTTTCCGTCATCACGGAAAGCACCCTCAACCTGGTAGGAAGCAGTGGCCGTACCCCATATGAAATCTTTTTGAAAGCCCATTATATTCATCCTTTAAATCAATCTTATTCTTCGGTATAAAATTATCCCTTTACGCCGCCCAGTGCTACGCCGCGTACTATGTATTTCGAAAGGAATAGATAAACGATAATAACAGGGACGATTGCGATGGTGACCAGCATGTAGACCTGCCCCATGTCGAACTTGAGAAAGTCTGCACTACGCAGCTGTGCTATTAAGATAGGTAATGTCTTTTTATCTGCTTTATCCAGCAACAGAGCGGGAATGAAGAAGTTGTTCCACGCAGATACAAAGGAGAAAATTGCCTGTACGGCGATTGCCGGTTTCATAATCGGCAATACAATGGAATTAAAGGTGTGGAATTCATCGCTGCCGTCGATACGCGCAGCCTCCACAATTTCCATAGGCATATTGCTTTCAAGATATTGCTTCATAAAGAAGAATACAATGGGAGATGCGATGGCAGGAAGAAATAACGGAACCAAAGAGTTTTTTAACCCCATTGCCTGCATCTGGTTTACAAAGCCGACTGCCGAAATCTGAGTTGGCATCGTCATAATCAGCAGGATGATTGAAAAGGCAGCTTTTTTGAATTTAAAGTCATAGGCATAAATTCCATAAGCGGTCATTGCGGAAAAATAGACGGCAAGAAGAGCACTCAGCGCAGAAACAATAAAACTGTTTTTGATACCGCTGAGAACTGGTATGTTTGCATTTGCCAACAAGCTCTTCATGTTTACGCCAAAGGATTTACCGGGCAAAAACGAAAATCCCTGCTGAATCTGAAATGTATTGCGGGAGGAGTTAATGAGCAGCATATAGAAGAAAAAGAGGCACAAAAAACAAAGAATTACGAGAACAGTATAAGCGACGATTCGTGAAGCGGCAAGCTTGCGTCTGCTTGTTTTGGGTTGGTTATTCATTTATGCGCACCCCCCTTTCTTGGTTTTTTTGCGGAATCATCGTCCCTTGTCATGATGAAATAGACAATGAAGCAAAGCACTGCACAAATTAAGAACAGTACCGTAGAGACAGCACCGGCCATTCCGAAATTCTTACTGTACATATGATTATTTAGATACATGATCATTGTTGTCGAAGTGCGATCAGGGGTACCGAAACCGTTGGTCAAAATTTGTGGCACATCAAACATCTGCAGACCTCCGATGAGCGATGTAATCATCACATATGCCATAATTGGCCGAATCAGTGGAATAGTTATACGCCAGAACATCTGATTGAAGGAGGCGCCGTCAATTTCTGCTGCTTCATAGAGGCCCGGGTCAACACCCATGATTGCCGCCATAAGCAGAATTGTAGTGTTTCCGAACCACATTAGAAAATTCATAAAGCTAATCAGTCCGCGAGTCCCTATTACACTGGACAAGAAGCTGAAAGGTTCACTGAGAATTCCTGCGGACTGTAAAAAACCATTTACAGGGCCATTGTCGGAAAACAGTGTAAAGAACAGCATGGCGAAAGCGGATGCCATGATCAGGTTCGGCATATAGATAACGGTTTTAAAGAAAGACTGCCCACGCAGATGCAGACGCTCATTTGTAAACCATGCTGCCAGCAGCAGAGAAATGATAATTTGTGGAATAAAACCGACGATCCACAGTATCAGTGTGTTTCCTAAGTATTGTGGCAGGTCAGCTTGAAACAGCTTGACAAAATTCGCGAGCCCAATAAAATTAGGTCCGATTATTTTAAGTCCCTGACGGAAATACTGGAAAAAGCTAAAGTAAACTGTGGAACCTAACGGAATAAGTGAAAAAACGATGAATATGATAAAAAATGGCGCTATAAACAAATATCCCCATTTATCATAGCGAATACTTTTTTTCTTCTTAGGCGAATTCTCAGATTGCATATTCAGTTGAAGCCCCTCTCCTCATAAAACTGCACGACCACAGACCGGGAAATATCCCGACTCGCGGCCGTGCGGTTAATTAGAACTTAATTTTTATGCTGGCCATTTTACTGCTGTAAGATCAGGATATTTTTCTTTAATTGCTTTTTCAAAGTTTGCTTTTGCTTTTGCAAGATCAACAGTTCCATTAAAGTAATCATGGAACGCAGCCTGGAATGCTTCGTTGCAGCCTTGATCATAAGCGCCGGCCTTGCTCATATCAATTGTTGGAGCTACAGCAGCAAAGAGTTTAATGTGGTTCTGACCACCAAGGAAAGCGGATTTGAAGTCGCTGTTTGCAAGCTCTTCCATGGCAGATTTATTGTTGGTATAATCCTGAGTGACTGTCGTAATTTTTTTCATAATGGTGCTATCGCAGGTAAGGGTTTTCATAACATTCTTGATTGTTGCAACATTATCGGTACCCTTTGCAGCGCAAATCCATGTGCCGCCCCAATAGTAGCCTTGTGGTCCTTGGCATACAGCGTAATCGCCATAAGCGCCGTTACCCACTTCTTCTTTACCGCCTTCTTTGGTCGGTGTTTTCAAAGAGTTGCCCAGCAATGTGAAGTTAATTCCCCATGTGGAGTAGAAGAATCCAAGCACTTTACCACTTGGACCTTGGTCGGCCTGCCACTTGTTATCCCATAGGATGCTTTTGTCATTGTAATTTTTTGTTGTATAGTCCTTAGTCTGTGTGACCCATTTCATGATGTTGGCATCAACATTTACTGTAGTATCAGTAACCCATGGAGTGGATACATTGTTGGAGAATGTACGGTAGCTGTCATCAAAACCAGAGAGCATCTTGTAACCCTTTGCGCTGGCTTGTTTTGCTACATTGTCGAATTTCGTCCAATCGGAAAGTCCTTCCTGTACTTTTGTAGGATCATCTGTGCCTAAACTGCTTTTGCAATGGAACGGCGATACGCAAACAGACCTGGAGTTGCCTGCCATGTAGTGCCTTTCAGTGCGCCGCTTTTGTCAGTAACAATATCCTGTGTGTACTTATATTGGTTTGCCAAATCGCTGTCGGTAAGTCCAATATCTTTTTTCACGTCTATTGTGTAATCACTGTTGACATATTTCAGTGCATAATCTGCTTCCACGAGGAAAATGTCGATTTTGTCATCGGCAGCGGCGGAATCCTGTGCCAGCAGAGCCTGATCAAGTTTGTCCTGATAGTTATTGTTTGCATTTGCATTGATAGTCCATTTCACAATAGTACCATCTTTTAGGGTTGTTGTGGATTTGTCTTTTGCTACTTCTTTTACTTCCGGATAGTAATCGTTAAATCTGCTTTGGAATTCATCGTTCCAGACCCAAATGTTGAGGGTCTTACCTTCTGCTGCTGCCGGTGCAGGCGCTGCTTCACTTGACGCTACTGATTCGGCCGCCTTTGATGGGGTTACCGGGGTTTCATTCTTTTGGCACCCTGTGGCAATTAACGATGTACCCATCATCATAGCCAACGCCAGTACCAATGCGGTAATTTTTCTTGCCTTTTTCATTAGTAGTAAATCCTCCTTTAATTTTGCGAACAATTCGCCAAAATTTTATCAGCATGGCATTCCTGCCAAAACTTACTAAATTACGGGACTGATTCTTGCAACTGATTTTCCTTCAATCAAATTGCCGGTGACGGTAACATTTTCCGTGAGGGTTGTGAGCGGACTTTCAATTAATTCAATCAGTCTTCGCGCGGCCTCGCTTCCAAGCTTTTCGGTGTCCTGCTCCAAGGTGGTAAGCCGGGGCTTAATGACCTGTGAAAGCGAGATACCATCATAGCCGGCTATTGAAATATCTTCCGGAATCCGCAGCCCCTCAGCTTCGATTGCCTCGATTCCGCCAATTGCGGCATAGTCATCGGGCATGATAATACAGGTCGGGGGTGTTGGCAGACTGAGAAGCTTTTTCACACTTTGTTTTGTTGCTTTGGGGTCGTGGTAAGCCGAAGTCATTAAATATTCCGACGGAACATCTATCCCGTAATCAAGCAGTGTCTTGCAAAAGCTTGTCACACGCTGTTCGGTAACCGCGGACTTTTCACCGTGCACATAGGCGATTCTTCTGTGCCCCATGCTATATATGTATTGAACAAGTTCCTGCATTCCCTGAACGTTGGCCGAGTTGATGCTTGTGTGATTATTGAACATATGGTCAATTGTTACAACCGGTAAGGTACTGTCGACCAGCTCAATAACCTCTTGCTGCTGAAAATTGATGCAGGCGATACATACACCGTCAAAATTGCGGTACCTGCAATGTTCCAAAAAAGTCATCGGCCTGTTGTTGATGTTAATATTATGATTAATAAAGGTAATGTCGTAATCATGTTTTTCCGCTTCCACCTTAAAGCTGTCAAGCACGGCGGCAAAGTAATCATGTTTTAACCCGCTTTGTGCATCATCCACAAACAGAACGCCAATATTGTGTGTTCGATTTGTTTTCAACGCTCTTGCAATGGAGCTTGGAAAATACCCGAATTCCTGTGCAGTTTCTAAAACACGCTGTCTGGTTGCCGAGCTGATGTCGCTGTAGCTGTTGAGTGCTTTGCTTACTGTGGATATCGACAGTCCACATTTATTTGCGATGTCTTTTATGTTCGCCATGATTTGTTCCCCCGTCAGCGAAAGTTTCTAAACCGTTTTCGTGCCCTTAGTATAATCTATATTTCACAGTTTTGCAAGTGCTTTTATAAAAAAAATATACATTATCAATTTTAAATAGGCAGATATTCAATAAAATTGCGGTTTTTTTGACTTATTATTCTAATTTCTTCTACAATTTACGAAAATGTTTTCGTATACTATAAAGACTAAGTGCACAAGATGGTTTTCGCACTAAAATAATCTGAAACTACCATTCTATGATCCCAAAGATGCGATATATGACTAATAAGGAATATTATTTTTATGAAAATTATGCAATGTAACTACAAATTATCTGATTTTTCTTTGTGTATTTCTCCAAACTTAAAAAAAGACTTGATTTTATCGTGATTTACTTTTACTATATAAGATATATAAATTTGCTATTCGATGCGAAATCGTTTTCGTATATTGCTATGAAACAAAGCACATAGGAGGACTCATTGATGAAATTCGGACATTTTGACGACGCGCGTAAGGAATACGTGATTACAAGGCCGGACACCCCATATCCCTGGATAAACTATTTAGGAAATGAAAACTTCTTCTCGTTAATTTCAAATACCTCCGGCGGCTACTGCTTTTATAAGGATGCGCGCATGCTTCGTCTGACACGTTACCGCTACAACAATGTGCCAATGGACGCCGGTGGCCGGTACTTTTACATAAATGACGGTACCTCGGTTTGGAATCCCGGCTGGGCACCAGTCAAAACAAAGCTTTGGAATCCCGGCTGGGCACCAGTCAAAACAAAGCTTGACAGCTATGAGTGCCGCCACGGTCTTGGATACAGTATATTTGAATCAAAACTGAATGGGCTTGAGGCGGTACAGACCTCTTTTGTGCCTATTGGTGCGGACTGCGAGGTTCACCGTCTCAGTTTTAAAAATACCACTGACAAACCCAAGAAATTCAAAGTTTTCTCTTTCGTTGAGTTCTGCCTTTGGAATGCTTATGACGATATGACAAATTTTCAGCGCAACTACAGCATCGGTGAGGTTGAAATCATCGGCAGTACCATTTATCATAAAACAGAATACCGCGAACGTCGCAATCATTACGCGGTATTCAGTGTGAACGCTCCAATCGACGGTTTTGACACCGACCGCGAAACCTTTATGGGTTTATACAACGGTTTTGACAAGCCGGATGCCGTTATCAGCGGAGAAGCCCGCAATTCGGTCGCCAGCGGATGGGCACCAATCGGCTCACATTATATCAATGTTACGCTCGCGCCAGGCGAAGAGAAAAACTTTACTTATGTGCTGGGCTACTGTGAAAATCCAGAGGACCAAAAATGGGAGTCACCGAACGTGATTAACAAAGCTCCGGCAAAAAAACTGTTGAGCGCATTTGCTACTGATGAACAGGTGGATGCAGCTTTACAGCAGCTGAAAGATTACTGGAATGAACTCCTCTCAACTTACCGTCTGCAAAGCGGCGACGAAAAGCTGAACCGCATGGTCAACATCTGGAATCAGTACCAATGCATGGTTACTTTTAATATGTCACGCTCGGCCTCCTATTTTGAGTCGGGGATCGGCCGCGGGATGGGCTTCCGTGATTCCACGCAGGATTTGCTGGGATTTGTACATTTGATTCCGGCGCGCGCGCGGCTGCGTATTTTAGATATTGCCGCGACACAGATGGAGGACGGAGGGGCCTACCATCAGTATCAGCCGCTGACCAAAAGAGGAAATCTCGACGTCGGCAGCGGTTTCAACGACGACCCGCTATGGCTGATTTTCGGCGTTTCTGCGTACATTAAAGAAACCGGAGACTGGTCGATACTGAACGAACAAATTCCTTTTGATAATGATGAAATAAAATCCGCACCCATGCTTGAACACTTAAAACGTGCTTTTGATCATGTGTTGGAAAATCTTGGGCCACATAAACTGCCGTTGATCGGCCGGGCGGATTGGAACGACTGCCTGAACCTGAACTGTTTCTCTAAAACGCCAGGAGAATCTTTCCAAACCTGCTCGAATTTTGAGAGCGGCATTGCGGAATCCGTGTTTATTGCCGGTATGTTCGTCGCAATCGGCCCGGCATATGAAGAAATCTGCCGCAAGTCCGGATTGAATCAGGAAGCCGACCGTGTGAAGCGTGAAGTGCAAAACATGACGGATTCGGTGTTAAAGAGTGGTTGGGACGGTGAATGGTTCCTACGCGCATACGACGCATTCGGTAAAAAAATAGGCAGCAATGAGTGCGATGAGGGGAAAATTTTCATTGAACCGCAGGGCTTCTGCATCATGGCCGGTATCGGTGTGAAAGAAGGACTTGCAGAACGCGCACTGAACTCAGTTGAAAAATATCTCGATACAAAATACGGCATTATACTGAACTCTCCATCCTACACGTCCTATCAGCTTAATTTGGGTGAGATCTCCTCCTATCCCCCTGGATACAAGGAAAATGGCGGTATTTTCTGTCACAATAATCCGTGGATTTCCATTGCTGAGACAATCGTAGGGCATGGCGACAGAGCTTTTGAGGTTTACCGGAAGACCTGCCCTGCCTACCTTGAAGAAATTAGCGATATCCACCGCACCGAACCCTATGTTTACTCCCAAATGATCGCCGGACGTGACGCAGTCAGGCACGGTGAAGCAAAAAATTCCTGGCTCACCGGTACCGCAGCCTGGACTTTTTATAACGTTTCCCAGTATATTTTAGGGATTCGTCCTCAGTTTGAAGGGTTGGAAATTGACCCATGCATTCCGTTGAACTTTCCCGGTTTCACGGTGGAGCGCAAGTTCCGCGGCGCAACTTATGTGATTGAAGTTGACAATACGGCGGGTGTGCAAAAGGGTATTCAGAAAATGACAATTGACGGTAAAGATGTCGTAGGAAATATTCTTCCAATTTGCAGCGATAACAAAAAGCATTTCGTAAGAGTGCATATGGGCTGATCATTCATATTTTTTGAGCGGAACGGGAATTTTCCCGTTCCGCTTTCTTGACATTTCATTTAAAAAAGTTTATAATTTACTAAATTAGTAGATTACTCAATTAGTAATCGGAAGGTGATTCAATGAAAATACCAACTACCCTTAAGCACAAGCCGGTTATTGTTTCGGACAATTATGAAAATATTGACGGCAGAAACGCCTATCATTCGGACGCAAAGGGTCTTTCTTTGGGTTTGGCTCAATGGAATGACCGCGGTAATGTTGAAATTTCAGCAAAGGTCTGGCGTTACACAGGCGAAAAATGGTCACGCCAATCAGAAGAATTGCCGCTGCACCGCGTAATTGACCTCGCGATTTTAATTTGCCGGGCAAAAGAGCATTTCGCTGAGGCGTATCGTTATGATAAACTTTATGACCCGGAAAACACAATGATCGACCGTGTCGGCTTGCAGGGAGATGCAATGACCGTTTCCATCTGCACCGAAAACCCGATGATCGATGATGACATTAAACTATTTTCACAGATACTCAGTGAAAACGATGAACTCATTGGTGAGCGCTTGAAAACACTCTCGGGCATTCTAAAAGATATGGGGTATTAAATTGGAAAAGCTAACTAAAAAAGAAAAATTAGTAGAATACAAGGAACGTAAAATCACCGGCGGCGTCTATGTAATTGAAAACACCGCAAGTGGAAAATCGCTGCTGCTGTCTTCCCCCAATTTACAGGGCTGTAAAAATCGCTTTATATTTTCACAAAAGACCAATTCCTGTGTTGATATGAAGTTGCAAAAAGACTGGGAAATATTTGGTGCAAGTGCTTTTCAGCTAAAAGTATTGGAGGAACTTGAGAAGAAGGATACCCAAACTTCAAAGGAATTTTCCGACGATATCAAAATGCTGCATGAGCTCTATCTTGAAAAGTTAAATCCGGATAAAATGTATTAAAAAGGAGTGCCTCACATGAATGAAAATAAAAATGTACTGGTCATTCTTTCAGTTGATGAAGTCCACCGAAAGCTGCTTGAAAAGAATGCTCCGAATGCTGAATTTGTCTATGCTGTTGACAGAGAACCCGACCTGCAAATGGCGGAAAATGCAAATATTATAATAGGAAACCCGCGCCGTTCCCTTTTGAAACACGCAAAAAAATTAGAGTGGCTGCAACTTGAAAGTGCCGGTGCCAATCTGTACGCGAAAGACGGCGTACTGCCGGAAAACGTTTTGCTGACCAATGCGACCGGCTCCTATGGTCTTGTGATTTCCGAATATATGATTTCCATGGTGCTAAACTTGTTTTTAAAGCAGTATTTATACAAAGAAAATCAAGAAAAGCACCTTTGGCATGACGAGGGTACTGTGAAATCTATTTACGGTTCCACCGCGTTAATCCTCGGTTTGGGTGACATCGGCGGTGAATTTGCAAAGCGTTTCAAGGCCTTGGGTGGCCATACAATCGGAGTCAGGCGCACAGACGCGCAAAAGCCGGACTTTGTTGATGAACTGTATCTCATGGACAAGTTAGATGAACTTTTGCCCCGCGCCGATGTGGTCGCATTAAGCCTTCCTGAAACAAAAGAAACCATAAAGCTTATAGATGCACACAAATTGGCTCGGATGAAAAAAGGGTCGATATTGGTAAATGTAGGCCGGGGCTCGGCAATTGACACCAATGCACTCTGTGACGCATTGAATTCCGGTCATTTAGCGGGTGCAGCACTTGACGTAACCGATCCCGAACCGGTACCACCCGATCATCCGCTTTGGGACACAAAGAATGTGCTTATTACCCCCCACATTTCCGGCGGCTACAACTTGCCCGAAACCTATGAGAAGGTCTTTCAGTTGTGCGCCGACAATCTTGGGAGATATTTCCGCGGGGAAGAACTACAAAACATTGTAGATTTTAGCACAGGCTATAAAAAACGCTAAAACACGACTTAGCGATTTAACAATAGAAAAGCTTTTAAAAAATCGCTATCATATATTTATTTTATTAAACACAACATTGAACAAGGAGGTTTCATACGATGAACGCTCAAAAATTTACACAAAAATCACTGGAGGCCATTCAGGAAGCACAAAACATCGCAATCGAAAACAATAATATGCAAATTGAGGAAGAACACCTCGCGCAGGCGCTTTTAGCGCAAGAAAACGGCTTGATTCCACAACTTTTTAAAAAGATGGATATTGACTCAAGTGCTGTGCTACGCAGCGTAAAAGAACAAATTGCAAAACTGCCGGGCGTGACCGGCCCGGGGCGCGAACCGGGAAAGATTTATGTCTCCTCCGACGTTGACGCCGCGCTGGTTGACGCAGAAAATGAAGCCGACCGCATGAAGGACGAGTATGTTTCGGTTGAGCATCTCCTCCTTGCCATGCTGAACAAACCAAATACTGCAATGCGCAGTGTATTTCAAATATTCGGTATTAACAAAAACAAATTTTTGACTGTACTTTCCACTGTGCGCGGCAACACGCGGGTGGTAAGCGACAGCCCGGAAGAAACCTACGACGCGCTTTCAAAATACGGGCAGGATTTGGTGGAGCTTGCAAAGAACCACAAGCTTGACCCGGTTATCGGCAGAGATTCGGAAATTCGGGATGTCATCCGCATTCTATCCCGCAAAAGTAAAAACAATCCGGTGCTTATCGGCGAGCCGGGCGTTGGCAAAACGGCTATTGCCGAGGGACTTGCGCTGCGTATTGTGCGCGGCGACGTGCCGAACAACCTGAAGGACAGGAAGCTGTTTTCACTTGACATGGGCTCGCTGATTGCGGGCGCAAAATTCCGCGGCGAATTTGAGGAACGGCTGAAAGCTGTTTTAAACGAAGTCAAAAAGAGCGAGGGCAGAATCATCCTGTTTATCGATGAACTGCACACCATTGTTGGTGCGGGAAAGACAGAGGGTTCAATGGACGCGGGCAACATCCTAAAGCCTATGCTGGCACGCGGAGAGCTACACTGTATCGGCGCCACCACTTTGAACGAATACCATCAGTATATCGAAAAAGATGCTGCACTTGAAAGGCGCTTCCAGCCGGTTATGGTTGAGGAGCCAAGCGTAGCGGATACCATTTCAATTTTACGCGGATTAAAGGAACGGTATGAAGTATTCCACGGCGTTAAAATTCAGGATCAGGCGTTGATTGCGGCAGCGGTACTTTCCAACCGGTACATTTCAGACCGCTTCCTGCCCGATAAAGCAATCGACCTGATTGACGAAGCATGCGCAATGGTTCGCACCGAAATCGATTCAATGCCGACCGAATTGGATGAAATTTCACGTAAGATTATGCAGCAGGAGATTGAGGAAGCCGCTCTGAAAAAAGAAAACGATTCTCTTTCTCAGGAACATCTAAGTGAAATTCAAAAAAGCCTTGCAGACCAGCGCTCACAGTTCAAAGAAATGAAGGCGAAATGGGAAAATGAAAAGCAGGCTATCAGCAAAGTTCAAAAGCTGCGCGAAGAAATTGAAAATGTCAACGCTGAAATTGAAAAAGCGGAGCGCAGCTATGATTTGAACAAAGCTGCAGAGTACAAATACGGTAAACTGCCCGAACTGACTAAGCAGCTGGAAGCAGAAGAACAGATTGCGGAAAAAGCGCAGTCCTCCGACTCTTTGCTGCGTGACAGAGTTTCTGAAGAAGAAATCGCTAAAATTATTGGCCGCTGGACCGGTATCCCTGTTTCAAGGTTGATAGAAGGTGAACGGGAGAAGCTTTTAAAGCTTGACGACATCCTCCATCAGCGGGTAATCGGCCAGGATGAGGCTGTCGAAAAAGTGACGGGGATGAGGCTGTCGAAAAAGTGACGGAGGCGATTCTTCGCTCCCGTGCGGGAATTCAGGACCCGAACCGTCCGATCGGCTCGTTTCTGTTTCTCGGCCCAACCGGCGTTGGCAAAACAGAGTTGGCGAAAGCTTTGGCACAGTCCCTGTTTGACGACGAACACAATATGGTACGTATTGATATGACGGAGTACATGGAGAAATACTCTGTGTCCCGTTTGATCGGCGCGCCTCCGGGCTATGTCGGTTATGAGGAGGGCGGTCAGCTGACCGAGGCGGTACGCAGGCATCCCTACTCTGTTGTTCTGTTCGATGAAGTAGAAAAGGCACATCCGGATGTATTTAATATTTTGCTGCAAGTTCTGGATGACGGCAGAATTACCGATTCACAAGGCAGGACGGTAGATTTCAAAAACACCATTATTATTTTAACATCCAATTTAGGTTCAAATTATATTCTCGACGGGATTCAGCCGAACGGCCAAATCAGTGAAGAGGCCAAGGCTCAGGTCTCCGCCATGCTGAAACAGCAGTTCAGACCGGAGTTTTTAAATCGTTTGGACGAAATTGTGTTTTACAAACCGCTGAGCGCTGCTGAAATTGATAAAATTGTTGATTTGCTGATTGCAGATTTACAAAATCGCTTGGAAGAGAAACAGCTGACGGTAACATTGACAAAAGCTGCCAAAGATTATGTCGTTGATCAGGGTTATGACCCTGTTTATGGTGCAAGACCATTGAAACGGTTTATTCAAAGCAAAGTAGAAACGTTAATTGCAAAAGAGATCATTGCAAATGACCTAAAACCGAAAACCGCATTGACAATTGATTATGATGGCGATAAACTAATTATAAGTAAAAACATGGCACAAGAATAAGAGGTGAAACATTATGGTTTACAAATTTTTTGGCGACACAATTGTTGCACGAATTGACCGTGGGGAAGAAATCCTGAGAAGTGTAAAAAGCATCTGCGAAAAAGAAAATATTAAACTTGCCAGTATCTCTGCTTTAGGTGCGGTTGATCATGTAATTGTAGGACTTTATAAGGTTGCTGAAAAGAAGTACGTTCCGAATACATTTGACGGTGAAATGGAAATGACCTCGCTTACCGGAAATGTCACTACAAAAGACGGTGAAGTATACCTTCACATGCATGCCGACTTCGCTGACGGCGACGGCAATGTTTTTGGCGGTCACTTAAACGAAGCAGTCATCAGCGGCACCTGTGAATTGTTTATTCACACCCTGAATGGTACGGTAGGACGTAAGCTTGATGAGGTTACCGGGCTGAATATATTGGATTTCTAAATCTTATTTGAAGGAGAAAAACGAATGGTAAAGCATATTGTATTATGGCAATTGACAGATGAATCCAAAAAAAATGCTGATAAAATCGTGGCCGATCTAAATAAAAGGTTCAAAGCTCTTGTGGGCGTGGTTGACGGTTTGACCGCAATCGAGGTTGGTCATAACTATAACGGCGGTAAATTTGACCTTATGCTGTATTGTGAATTCACCACAAGGGAAGCACAGGACAAGTACCAAACACATCCTGCACATGTTGCGATTAAAGAATCTGTCCACTCCCTTGTCTGTGGCAGAGAATGTATCGACTACGAAATATAGCGAAATCAACTTTCCTATTATAAATAACAAGCAGGGCGGCCAATTGGCTGCCCTGCTTGTTTGATATTTGATATAATCTGCACACTTTACGGTTGTTTCAATTTATCTCGTCGCCGGTCATCTACTTATAAAAAATAAGCCGTCAGATATACTGCATTAACTGTTTTGCAACAGACGCCCAGTCCAGATGATTAACTGTGAGAATTGTTTGAAGTGAACTTGAGTCAAAAGAACTGATTCCGCTATATGCTCCGCATATGCCGCATGCCATAGCGCCGATTGTATCCGTATCCCCACCGACATTTGCACAGCATTTCGCACACAGCATGGGATCTCCGGCTGCATAATAAGCCATAGCCAATGCTGCAGGGACAGCCTGTTCTGTTGCTAACCCTGTTCCAATGATATTATATACATCATCCAAAATCTCATTCCAATTCTTATCTGCACTGACAAGCTCGATTGCCAATTCAATTTGCGTTGCAATATCCGCCTCTGAAACATGGTAACCTTGAGAAGCGCCCATTTTTGCAGCCTTTTGGGATTCTGTAACCATATCGTTTAGGCTGCCGCCACGTATGCAGCAGGATACTGCGGCAGCGATTGCCATTGCTCCGCTGATTGCAACATTGGTATTATGAGTTGGCAGACAAGCAGCCACTACATTTTTCATGAAAATGTCAGGTTTCCTGTAATCGAAAACGATTCCAACCGGTAATATTCTCATTGCAGCACCATTTGTCGTTCCGTATTGCCCTGCAACCTCTAATTTTTCTCCGTCTTCAATTTTCTGAAAAGCACGTTTGGTACTCGGGCCAAGCACGTTCTGACTTTTCGTATGATTATTGGCCCATTCTTTTATTTTTTCCACCATACACATAGAATCGACTTTTCCATGATTTTCAATAATAACTTCACAAAGAATCATCGAAAAGGCCGTGTCATCCGTTGTTTCACCAGCAAGAAATCCTCTTGATATTTCGCTGCATTCCTGACCGGGAAGCAAACAATTCACTTCTCCAAGCTTTTTTTGAATATCTTCGCGTGTAAACATTTCAGTAGGCATTCCATATGCATCGCCAAGCGAAATACCATGGAGTGCCCCCAGCACTTGGGAATAGGTATCAACTGATTCCAATGGTATACTCCTCCAGTCAAATTTCATTGGATTTTAATTATATTACGCCAAAGTGGTATGTATATTTCAGTATAAAGGAAAGAGCGATCATAAGGACGGTAGATGCTATTACCAAATAATCACGGTGGTGCATGGTAATTTCATGCAGACTGGTCCAGTTAGAACTGGCCCCATACCCTCTGTTCATCATGGACACAGCCAGATTGTTTGCCATAAGAATGGAATTTGTAATAAGCGGCACCATAATCGGAACATAGGCTTTGAGCTGCCCAATGACACCCTTCCCGTTGAGTTTTGCCCCTCTGGATCGCTGCGCCTGAAAAATCATGTCTTTTTTATTCGTCATAGTCGGAATAAAACTAATCGCAGTCGTAACGATAATTGAGAGCTCATAAGATGCTTTCATCTTATTAAGCATTTGCAAAATATCATCAATTGGAGTTGTAATGGTAAAAACCACGGTCAGAAATATCATCAGGAACATACGGAGAAAAAAGGCGACTCCGGTTTTCAATCCTCCTAAAGTTGCATTCATTCCAAACACCGAAAAAATTACCGTCTTGTTTACGGGGTCCACAAACCGCCCCACGGTTGCAGTGAAGCACGTCATCACAATAATGATTAAGAAAATAACAAACATTGCCCTGATTGTTTTAAATACAGCGTCAAGTGACAATCGTGCCGGAAGAATTACAAGCATAAGAAGTACAATCAAGCCGAGCAGAAAAACAGGGTCACTGAAAATAAACATCGGGAACAGCATTCCAAAAAGTACAGCTATTTTTGACCTGACATCCAGTCTGTGAAGATAGGTATTCTCCATATTCAGCAATCCTCCCCGCAGCTGTTCATTACCATTCCCGCAAGCTGCTTCATATCGAGAACAACTTGTTCCAATCCGAAAGGTTTTAATTCTTTAGACAGTTTTACACATTGCGGCGGAGTAACAAAGGCCTCTTCCAGCACCTCAGAATTCGAAAATACCTGTTGAGTTGTCCCATCAAGCACAATTCCGCCCTTTTGCATTACAATCACCCTTGTGGCATAACGCGCCACAATATCCATATCATGAGTAATCATAACAATCGTAGTTCCGTTTTTATGAAGTTCACAAATCAAGTCCATCATTTTATTGACACCCAGCCAATCGAGTCCGGTAGTCGGTTCATCGACGACCAAAATTGAGGGACGCATCACCAAGATGGATGCGACAGC
>Ga0268263_1001701_pt1 | contig 17541 bp, 19 predicted proteins | sample Biomet5_FD_190358 | JGI IMG/M metagenome (GOLD analysis project Ga0268263, IMG submission 190358) | Microbial communities from bioreactor (seeded with sewage sludge) at LBNL, California, USA - Biofuel metagenome 5 (SPAdes) (version 4) | ecosystem: Engineered > Bioreactor > Anaerobic >... | reverse complement strand
AGCGCCGGGTTGGCCTGGGAGGTCACCTTGCCGCTTTCGGCCACCAGCCGCCAGACGCGGTCCAGCCAACGGCGCGTGCCGTCGATGCCGGCCGTCGACCACGGCTTGGCCTCGGCCAGCGGGCCCATGAACATCTCATACAGACGCAGGGCGTCAGCCCCATGGGAATGAACGATGTCATCCGGGTTGACGACGTTGCGCAGGCTCTTGGACATCTTGGCGATGATGGGCGTCAGCTTCTGGCCCGCCTTGTCATACGGCGTGCTCTCCACAAACGACACCTCGTCGATGGGGATCAGCACTCCGCGGGGGTCCTTGTAGGCCTGGCCCAGGATCATGCCCTGGTGGAACAGCTTGCCGAAAGGCTCCTTGGTCGGCACCAGGCCGCAGTCGTACAGCACCTTGTGCCAGAAACGAGCATACAGCAGGTGCAGTACGGCATGTTCGGCCCCGCCGACGTACAGATCGACGGGCAGCCAATGGGCCAAAAGCTTGGGATCGGCGAAGCACTTGTCGTTATGCGGATCGATGAAGCGGAGGTAATACCAGCACGAACCAGCCCACTGCGGCATGGTGTTGGTCTCCCGGCGGCCATGCTGGCCGTCGATGGTGACGTTCACCCAGTCGGTGCAATGGGCCAGCGGCGACTGGCCGTCATGGGTTGGCTTGTAGTTGTCCGTCGCCGGCAGCTGCAGCGGCAGCTCATCGGTCGGCACGGCGCGCAGCGTGCCGTCGTCCATCGTCACGATGGGGATCGGCTCACCCCAATAGCGCTGGCGCGAGAACAGCCAGTCGCGCAGCTTGTACTGCACCTTGGCCTGGCCGCAGCCATGCGCGGCCAGCCAGGCCAGCATCGCCTTGATGGCCGTCGGCTTGTCCATGCCGTCCAAGAAGCCGGAGTTGACGTGCGGCCCGTCGCCGACATAGGCCTGCTTGGTCCCGTCGCCGCCCTTGAGGACCTCGATGATGCGCAGTCCGAACTTGGTGGCGAAGGCGTAGTCGCGTTCGTCATGGGCAGGCACGGCCATGATGGCCCCGGTGCCGTAGGTGGCCAGCACATAGTCGGATATCCAGATCGGAAGCTTGGCGCCGTTGACCGGGTTGACGGCGTAAGCGCCGGTGAACACGCCGGTCTTCTCCTTGTTGAGGTCGGTACGCTCCAGGTCGCTCTTGGTGGCGCACAGCTTCTTGTAGGCCTGCACGTCGGCCCTGCGATCCGGGGTCGTTATCTGATCGACGAACGGATGCTCGGGAGCCATGACGCAGTAGGTGGCGCCGAAGAGCGTGTCGCAGCGGGTGGTGAAGACGGTGAACTCCCGATCGGTGCCGTCGATCCTGAAGACCACCTCGGCCCCTTCCGACTTGCCGATCCAGTTGGTCTGCATCTCCTTGGTCGACTGCGGCCAGTCGACCAGCTCCAGGTCGTCCAGCAGCCGCTGGGCGTAGGCTGTGATCCGCAGCACCCACTGCCGCATCGGCTTGCGGACCACCGGGTAGCCGCCCCGTTCGCTCTTGCCGTCGATGACCTCCTCGTTGGCCAACACGGTGCCCAGCTCCGGACACCAGTTGACGGGCAGCTCGGCCACGTAAGCCAGCCCTTTCTCGTAGAGCTTGAGGAATATCCACTGGGTCCATCTGTAGTAGTCGGGATCGGTAGTGGCGAACTCACGGTCCCAATCATAGGAAAGGCCCAGCGCGCGGATCTGGGCGCGGAAATGATCGATGTTGGACTTGGTGAACGAGGCCGGCTCATGGCCTGTCTCGACCGCGTACTGCTCCGCCGGCAGGCCGAAGGCGTCCCAGCCCATCGGGTGCAGCACGTTGAAGCCCTGCATGCGCCGGGCCCGGGCGATGATGTCGGTGGCCGTGTAGCCTTCCGGATGACCGACGTGCAGGCCCTGGCCCGAAGGATACGGGAACATGTCCAGCACATAGTACTTGGGCTTGGAAAAATCCGCCGTGTCGGTGGCGAACGTCTTGTTGTCAAGCCAGTACTTCTGCCATTTGGCCTCGATCAGTTCATGATTGTATGTCATTGCGGCACCCCTTTTCATACTGCTATCAATAGATGATATCACTTTTAGCGGCCTTGATAAACCTTGGCGGCCTTGGCCATCAGCTTGGCATAGACGTGTTCGGCCATCCACCGCTCGCTGACCGCCGCCATGAGCCGGTCGGCCGAAAACCATCGCACGCCGCTGTTCTCGTCGGGCTTGCTGAAGACCGGGCGGCTCGGATCGGCCTGTACCAGGTAGGTGACGTTGTAATGCAGGTGGCTGGGCACGTAGGCGCCATGCTTGTAATGTCCCTGGACATGCAGGACCTCCAGCGAGAAGATCCCGTCCTGCGCCAGCCGCCCGTCGGCCACGCCCGTCTCCTCCCGCAGCTCACGCAGCGCTACGGCTGCCAGGTCGGCGTCGCCGTCGGCATGACCGCCGATCCACGACCATGAATCGTAGATGTTGTGGTATTCCATCAGCACCTGGCTGTTCGATCCGTCGACGACCCAGACGGAGGCCGTCAGATGGCCGGTGAGGTTGTCGCACGACAGGCAGTCGTCGTTGCGTGACACAAAGCCCATGAAGGCCCGCCGGTCGGCCGCCTCCTCGCCGTTGAACGGCTCATAGCCGTCCAGCTGCCGGTACAGGCCCGCCAGCCTCTCATTCATCGAGGATGCCTTCGGCCACATAGAGGCCCATGGCCCCGGCCTGCGACAGCGAGCGGGTCACGCCGCTGCCGTCACCCAGCGCATAGACGTCCTGGGCGATGGCGAAATGATCGTTCATGAACTCCGGCTTGGCCGAATAGTACTTGGCCTCGACGCCATACAGCAGCGTGTCGTAGTTGGCCGTCCCCGGTGCGATCTGATCCAGGGCCTGCAGCGTCTCGACGATGTTCTCCAGCTGCCGCATCGGGATGCACAGCGACAGGTCGCCGGCTACGGCCTGCAGCGTCGGGCGGACCGTCGACTGCGCCAGCCGCTTGGCGTCGGTGCGCCGGCCGTTGCGCAAATCGCCCAGCCGCTGTACCAGCACGCTGCCGCCGCTGATCATGTTGCCCAGCCGGGCCACGTGCTGGGCGTAGCGGATCGGCTCGTCGAACGGTTGGGTGAAGTTGGTCGTCGACAGCAGCGCGAAATTAGAGTTGGCGGTCTTCTTGGCCTCGTCGGCGTTGGCATGGCCGTTGACCGTCAGGATGCCGTCATTGTTCTCCATGACGACCTCGCCGCCCGAGTTGAAGCAGAACATGCGGCAGTTGTCGCCGTATTTCTTGGTACGGAAGATTATCTTGGGTTCATAGATCTGCCGGGAGATGTCCTCCCAGACCAGCCGGGGCAGTTCGACACGTACGCCGATGTCGACCTGGTTGGAACGCATACGGATGCCCATCTTCTGGCAGGTGTCGGCCAGCCAGATGGCCCCGCTGCGGCCGGAGGCGATGACCAGCCGGTCATAGGCCAGGCGGCGGCCGCCGTCGATGACGACCTGATGGGCAGCGGCGTCGACATCCTCGACGGCGACTTCCGTGCGCAGCTCGACGCCCAGCGCAGTCAACTGCCTCACCAGACCCGTCATGATGAGACGGTTGCCGTCGGTGCCGAAGTGGACGACCACCGCCTGCTCGAGGTACAGGTCGTGAGCCATGCACCGCTGTTTTATGTCGTCGTTGGGCAGATAGCGTTTGTACTCATGGTCGGCGAACTGTTGCAGGATGCGGTCGACCTCGTTGATGTAGGTCATGGTCTTCTCGTTGCCCAGATAGTCTGGCAGCCATCCGCCGTATTCGGTACCGATGATGAACTTGCCGTCCGAGAAGGCCCCGGCCCCGGCGACGCCATTGGTGATGGCGCAGCTCGGGCAGTGGACGCAGTGGTCCGCCGCATGGGACTGCAGCGGGCAGACCCGCTGTTGGAGCGGGCGGCCCTTCTCCAGGACCACGATATGGGCATCCGGCCGTTTCTGGGCCAGCCGATAGGCGCACATCAGGCCGCCGATGCCGGCCCCGATGATGACAATCTCCGTTTTCTTTTCCATATGTTCACCCCTGTGCGCTACATTCTGAATAGGCGCACATCAGGCCGCCGATGCCGGCCCCGATGATGACAATCTCCGTTTTCTTTTCCATATGTTCACCCCTGTGCGCTACATTCTGAACGGGTCGCAGTCAAGACCCGTGCCGATGTCAGCCAAAAACCAGGCCAGCAGGTCGACGCAGGCCTGGATGTCGTCCAGGGAGCCGACCTCGGCCGGGGAATGCATATTGCGCAGCGGGATGGAGACCAGGCCGAAAGGCACGCCGGAACCCGTGAACATCAGCCGGTCGGCGTCGGTCCAGGTCGGTCCGGACGACAGTTCGTATTGGATGTTCAGCCCATGGTCGGCCGCGGTCCTGGCCAGACGCTGGTTGATGACCGGGCTGACCCAGCTGCCATTATCGAGCACCGGCCCGCCCCCGACCGCCACGCGGCCGGAGCTGCCCTTCTCGCTGGACGGGAAGTCCGAGGCATAGGTGACGTCGACGGCGATGGCCATGTCGGGCCGCAGGCGGCTGGCGGCGAAATAGGCACCTTTGGAGCCGGTCTCCTCGCCGACGTCGGCCACGGCCAGGCCCTGGACCTGGATGCCCAGCTGCCGGGCCTTGATGACCGCCTGCGTCACGATATAGACGCCGATCCGGTCGTCCATCGCCCGGGCGGTGATGCGGTCGTTGAGCAGCGGCCTGACGTCTGAGTCGAAGAGCACGAACGAGCCATGCGGGACGGCCTGCAGCGCCTCGGCACGGTCGCGGGCGCCGATGTCGATGGCCAGGTCCGAAACCTTGGTCTTCTCGCTGTACAGCTCACGATCGGCGACCACGGCCCCATAGACGACCCGGTCACCGGCGATGATACGAACCTTGTGGCCCGGGTACATCGGCGCCTGCACGCCGCCGGTCCGCACGGCTTTGAGATAGCCGTCGTCGGTGGCGTCGCAGACGCGCAGGCAGATCTCGTCGGCGTGGCCGGCCAGCATGACCTTGTATCGGGCCTGCGGGTTGACGATGGCGCAGACGTCGCCGCCGGCATCGGTGGCGATATCATCGACCTGCCCCTTCAGCCCTTCGGCCAGATCTTTGAGCCAGGCGATCTCCCCGCCGCTGGGCGAGGCCGCCGTCAGCATGGCGTACAATTTATCTTTATCCATGGTGCCTCCCTTAGAAGAAGATGTATCCCAGATAGACGTACAGCAGACAGTGGATGACGTATGTGACGCCGATGGTGTCGAAGACCATCGTCAGTGCCGGCCATGAGAAGATGCCCAGCTGCATAATCACCAAGAACACGTATAGGGCGGCGACCAAGAACTTCTTGATCCAATCGGCCCCGGCGGCATGGTGATGCTGGTTGAGCACCGAACCGAAGATGAACAGCAGCAGCGACGTCAGCACCGTCAGCAAGCCCTTGCTGAAGCTGACGAACACGTAATCTTTGATCAGTTTGATCAGAAAGGCACCGACGATGATCGTCACCAGCGGCCAGCCATATTTTTTCATCTCAAACACCCCTTTCTCAGATGATCCTGGCATAGCGCCAGGCCAGATACAGGCCCACGGCCCGGTATCCCCACATCAAGAGCGAGTCTATGCCATAAGCGGTCAGTTCCGAAAGCAGGACGTTGGGCGGGTAGGCGATCAGGTCGCAGGTCAGCATGGTCACGGCCGTCAGGACAGCGGCCAGGATAGAGAACCTGATCTGCACGCCATGGCCGAAATACTGGATGGCATAGCCGATGCCGTAGCCGAAGCCGATATAGATGACGGGGAAAAAGACATTGAACACCTTGAGCAGGATGGCATCGATGGCGATGGCGGCCAGCGCCGCCGCGCCGCCGAACAGCAGGGCCTTGGTGAACCGTTCATGCCTTGTCAAAGCCGTCTTGTTGTACACTTTCAGCATTGTTTTTGCGCTCCTTCTCTGATACCAGATGATTATACCACGGTACCGTCCTTTTCCAAGGTTTGTGTTGACGCCCTGTTTGAAACTATGCTATATTATTCAAGCGCGGGTATGGAAACTCGCGGAGATTTAGCTCAGCTGGGAGAGCATTTGCCTTACAAGCAAAGGGTCAGCGGTTCGAACCCGTTAATCTCCACCATGCCGGATTATGTCAATTGGCAGACGAGTTGCCTTGTAAGCAGCAGGTTGTAGGTTCGAGTCCTATATCCGGCACCATCTGTGGGAGGGTAGCGAAGTGGCTAAACGCGGCAGACTGTAAATCTGCTCCCTCTGGGTTCGGCAGTTCGAAACTGCCCCCTCCCACCACTTCTGTTTGGGACGTAGCCAAGTGGTTAAGGCACCAGACTTTGACTCTGGCATTCGATGGTTCAAATCCATCCGTTCCAGCCATGGATGACCCGTTAGCTCAGTTGGTAGAGCATTTGACTTTTAATCAAAGGGTCGACGGTTCGAATCCGTCACGGGTCACCACCTTTTTTTTAGGAAAAATGGCTTGCGGATGCAAGAAAACAGCCGGTCACTGTATATGGAAACAGCCGGCAGATAGAGTATCAGCATAGATAAAGTCCTGTGCGATCAAAACTGAAACATTCCAGAAGCCCCCTATCCAGGGGGCCTAGCCGCCTCTCCTGTTACGACAGTTGCAGCCACAGCAGCCTAATCTATTATCACTACCCCTTCAGACATCAGTTATAGTCACAGGAACACACGGATGTATGAAGCCATGGGCAGAAACACTGCACGGATAGGGATGTCAACGATGATTGGACTCCCGTATTATCAGTCATTCTTACCATGCCATATTCATGAAGGATTCAACAAGCAGCATCATGGCAATCGTCAGACATCGTGGTATGCTTTCGAAGTCGCGTAGCCACTGGCTATAATATCAAATGTCCAATCCATAAAACATCTATCGCCTTTGCAAGCTATGCGATTGTATCTACAATTGCAAATGGGAAGCATCTTGAACATTCAGCAAATTCGTTTGGTTGACTGTTTTTCTTTTGTCACGACAAAACCATCGTTAGCAAGAACGAGAGGCATTGCCAAATCATTATTTAGAAAAGCCGTGTCCCTTATCCAAATTATTCTCAAATCTGTTGGCAAACACAACATCAAACGGCAAAATCGAACCACTGAGAAAGACAGTATTGATGAATTTAAAAATCAGGATTATGCTTTCGAAAACTGTCTGGAAAGCAACTCAGGGACGTTCAGCCTAAGGTGATAAAAGGCATTGTAGCTAAAGCTCGTCCATATCTACATCATCGATAATCCATGGAAGCCAGAGAGTAAATATTGCAATAAAAAAATATGGCTCCGACATTTCTGTGTTTGGAGAGCCCCGTTTGGGAGCAATAAATATATCGGTTTCTCCAATTTTTTTAATTTCAATATATGACTCGTTCAACGGTTCGACCGTTCCACTAACAACGTAATAAAAATAGTATTCGACAAGTCTTTGTTTTTTATCCACCCTAATCCACGCCATCTCAGCAGGCTTTGTAATATCAGCCCCGAACTGTTCAACAAAGTTTTTTATATCAACGGGTATGGAATCTTTATTTAGTTGACGAAAATTTCTGCATACATCACACGGACACGAATCAGTATAGCCTTGATGATACAGTTTCGTGGCGGAATAATCAAAATGGATATTCCATTTGCCGTCGATAATAATATTGTTCATCTAATTACCTCTCCACATACGCATCACTACTATGATGGATTCCGTCAATTATTCTTCCAAAACCATAGGTTATCTGACATTCGTGTCATTGTAACACCATTTTTCAAAAAAACCTAACCACTATCAGGAATGGTAAACACACATATATGTATTGCTTGTACCAGTCGCTGCCAGCTGCGTCCAACTGGCATCTTCATAGATACATCCAGGCACAAGATCTGTCTCATCGATTGCTGATAATACTATCTCATCGCTGATGATTGAAATTGCATCACTTGCAGGCTGACTGCAGGCGACCGTCAACTTCATCGTACGCAGCGCGGCTTTAAATGCCGCTGCGTCCAGCCCTGCCCTGGACAGTTGATCGGCACCGAAGTCGCTGACAAGGACATTGAAAGAGATGCATTGGCAATCGGAAGCGTCCTTCCACGTCTTGAAGTATGAATCGCTAAAGAAACTTTTTGCTGTCGAAGCGATTGTACCAATCTCGGAAGGCTCATGTGCGGTGCTGTTTAAATATGCATTGACCTTTTCATTGACTGTTGATAAAGTGAAATATCTCAGCTTTATGCTTTCCGCATACAATGGAGCGACATAAAACGTAAATAGGTAATAGCCGACGCCATCGATCTGCACTGTGGCTATACCGGCCTTGGCTTCGAAATGGCTGCCATGGGCTGCCTGATAAGGCAGTTTATAGTATTCATTCATAGAATCATCAAGGCCAGTCCGTCCCGATAGCGCGACCGCATCATGGCAGCCAGCCAATAGGCCAATTACCAGCGCCACAGCCAGCAACCTCTTGAAGCATGACATTGTTAATAGACCTCCTATCAATTCTTATTCATCAACCAACAGTCTGGTCATCATGCTGGATGGAAACTATACCTTCACATGTCAGCACGTTACATCAAGCTGGATGAATACGAGCGGTCATCGCGACTGGGGCCATCATATAACCATCAAAACATCTGCACCACCTGACGATACGATTGTCCTAATACGCTGGTTTGAGCTTAGCCGCGTAGCATGATGATGGCCGCAGACAAGCTACCAGTCTCCTTAGTCTCTATCTTCTCTTTCAGTTTCATAATAACACAAAACAGAAAAAAGGCCATCGCTTTCCCTTTTCTGCAACTTTATTGATTATGAACATCATATATTCCCCTTTTTATTGGTCTTTATTCGAGATAGAGGATGAGCCATGAGAATCGCGATTTGTGATGACGGCCAGCCCTGCCGCATGTCGATGTCTTCCATGCTTAAGTAATATTTTCCCGATGCCGAGATATCCGTCTTTGGCGATGGTGATGATCTGCTGCCCAGCGCAGCCTTCTTTGATTTCGTCATCCCCGACGTCGAGATGCCGGGGGTAAGCGGGATAGCCATCAAGGACCGTCTTGAAAAATGCCCCATTGCCCCACGATCATCTACTTATCCAACTATGAGCAATTCATACAGGATGCTTTGGGCCATGACGTGCTGGATTACGTCATCAAGAGCAACCATACACGGATGACGGAAGACATCAACAGATAGCTTGAAAGCAGACCTTGTTCTCACCCTTGGTCATCGATGGCCATCGTTTCGACACCGCGTTGATTATCCATATCCAGGACGACGGTACCTATGTCCGCCTGTTCACAGTCAGGAGGCCTATTACGACGAACTGGCTGCCGCGCTGACGGTCATTTGTCCGACATATACGTCGCCTCAACCGTCAATCAGTTCGTCCGGCCCCTGCAGCATGACGGCATCGGCTTCAAGTTCACTTATGATGTGTTCGCCCCGCTTGCCATGGATAAACTGGATATCTGTTCCCTGTTTTATAATCTGCTGAGCAACGCGCAGCAGGCCAGTGCAAAGGCCCCGTGTCCGCGTTCGGTCGACCTCAAGGTCAGTGCGGCCGGTACCGCCCTGCGCATCATCCTGTCCAACACCGTCGACGAGCGGCATTTCGACATGCGCGACATCCAGCTGGGACGTTCCACCAAAGACCGGCCACAGGACCATGGCCTGGGCCTGGCCGCCATCAGGCGCATCGTCGCCAGACATGGCGGCGACATCCGTTACTCACAATCCGGGCCGACCGTCACAGCCGACGTCGTGATACCCAATGCGGTGGCTGCCGACGCCAAACCATATAAATGATGCCGATTGGGCATGGTTCCCTTGATCATGGATTCATCAGCTGCCCTTCTTCGACGAAGCCATCAGAAAGCCCAGCGTCCGCTGGGCTTTTGTTAATGAGGCTACTTGGCGTATATCATCCCGACCAATCGGTTGAGCGTCTTGGCCGGCAGCATCTTGGCCAGGGCGCAGAAGAACTTGTACTGGCCGCCGATGGTGTTGTACGGCTTGACATAGCGGCGGGTGGCGATCCGGGCGATGTAGGCACCGGCCGTCTCCGGCGCCATGCCGTTGCACTCGTCATGCTCCATGCCGGCGACGCTGCGGCTGATACGGCCGCCGTAGACGTCGTCACCCTGGGTCGACTTCCGGCGGGCCGCGGTGAAACCGGTGCGGATGTCGCCCGGCAGAATGGCGCAGACCTGGACGCCGAAGGGCCTGGCCTCGTTGGCCAGGGCCATGGTGTATGACAGGATGGCCGCCTTGGAAGCCGAGTAATAGGCCTGGAACGGGATGGGTATCAGCCCGGCCACCGAGCTGACGTTGACGATCCGGCCGCCCTTGGCCTGCCGCATCAGAGGCAGCACGGCCTTGACCATGTTGACCATGCCGAAGAAATTGACGTCGAATTGATGGTGGGCATCCTGTTCGGCGGTGAACTCGATGGCCCCGGAGATGCCGTAGCCGGCGTTATTGATGAGCACGTCGATGCGTCCCTGCCGATCCATGACCTGGGCCACCGCCTGGGTGACGGCCGCCGCGTCGGTGACGTCGGTGGGGATGTGGAAGCATCCTTCCGGCCCCTGCGGACGGCGGCTCAGTTCATAGACGACATAGCCGGCCTTCATCATGGCCCCGGCGGTGCACAGTCCGATGCCGGAGCTGCCCCCGGTGATCACGCAAACCTTGCTATCCATGTCTGATGCCTCCTTGGATACCGTCTGAGGCGATATCGCCATGCCGGCTGACGTCTCACTTCTGACGGGACTGGAAAGCCGCCTGCTCCTGCTTATATTCCTCGACGACGTCGGTCTTGGCGGCGAAATAGGCCATCAGCAGCGTGATGATGGCCGGCACCCAGCCCAACAGGGCGATGATCGTGTTCTGGGTGCTGGCGCTCTGGGCTACCCCCAGCGCGGCGTTGTAGCCGGCCCCGGCCAGGGCGATGCCCATGATCCAGACGGCGAGCGCTTCGGCCAGCTTGGAGATCAGGTTGTCGCAGGTGGAGACCATCGAGTCGATGCGCCGGCCGAACTTGAACTCCACGATGTCGGAGATGTTGTTGCGGTTGGTGTTGAACATGACGAAGGCCGCCGTCGCGCCCAGGCCCGTGCTGATCGCGTTGATGCAGATGGTCACCATGGAATGCGGGAAAATGATGAACGGGATCTTGCCGACCGCCTGGATCAGGCCGGCGCTGATCATGGTCCATTTGCGGCCGACCTTGCGGTCATAGGCTCCGACGGTCAGGGCCGTGGCGATCGATACGATAAGATAGAAGGCCAGAATGGGTGTCGCCTTGGTCGAGTCGCCGAGGATGTAGGCCGCATAGTCGTTGATCTCATTCATGACGATGGCGGTGGTGATGCCGTAGCACAGGATGAACAGCATGTTGAACACCCACGACCTGATCGAGAACAGCATCTTGAACGTCTCCATGAAGCCGATATGCGCCTCGTCGGTGGATTTCTGGTGGATGCGCTCCTTGCTGGTGTAGTAATGCGTCAGACAGCCGATGACGCAGATGACGGCCATGACGATGGCGGTGTACAGCAGCGCATGGGCGTCATCCGCCGTGTAGATGTCCGACTTGAGCCCGCCGAACACCCCTTTGACAAGCAGCGGCACGCACACGGCCCCGATGCCGGAGCCCAGGCAGCCGCCTAGGGAACGGAAGGAATTGATCGACTTGCGATCCTCGTCGTTGTTGGTCGCCAAGGCCCCCATCGAGTTGTACGGGATGCATAGGAAGGTGTAGAAGGCCTCGAAGACCAGGTAGATGACGATGCACAGGAATATCGTCCAGGCCTCGCTGAGGCCGAAGTCGGCGAACATCAGCACGATGGTGATGGCCCAGGGCAGCGCGAAGTACAGCGCCAGGGGCCGGATCTTCTCACCGGACTTGAAGCGGTGGTTGACCGACCAGAAACCGATCAGCGGGTCGTTGACCGCGTCCCAGATCGTGCCGATCATGACGATTGTCGAGGCCCAGAAGACCGGGATCCTCAGGATCATCTTCAAGAAGGTCAGATAATAGAGATTCTTGAAGTTGAAGACGATGTTGTTCGACGTCGAGAACAGCATGAACCCCAGCTTCTCAGGCAGCTTGATCCTTTCGACCGTCTGTTTCTCCGTCATGGTTATAGTTCCCCTTTCAATATCCTGCTCAAGCGGTCCTTGAGGTTGGCCTTGAACAGCCCCGGCTCGTCGGCCAGCGGGTTGTGACCGGACTGCTCGTACCAGACCAGCTCCTTGTACGGCGCCTCGATCTTGTCGTAATAGCCCTGCACCAGGGCGGCGGGCGTGTTGTTGTCGAGCCGTCCGTCGAAGATGATAATCGGTATCCTGAAGACGGTGCATTCCTGCGGCAGCTTGACCCGGCCGATCTCGGGCCACATCGCGGTCAGCGTCCGCCGGCTGCCCCGCAGCACGCCGATGACGTCGGCCGGGCTGTACTCGCCGGACAGCAGGTAGGCCTTGGCCAGCCCGCCGGTGTATGAGCAGGGCTTGTTCTTCACCGAATAGCCGCCGTACTTGTTCATGATCTCCCTTTGGATCATCATGCCGTCATAGCCGCCCTTGTAACAGGCCATCACCGGCGGCCCCAGCCTGACCAGCCGTTCGACGGACTTCTCGTCACCGGCCTGCCGGGCCCTGTCGAGGGCGAACTGATAAGACAGTTTCTCGTTGAGCTCCCCGTCGACGAACTGGCCGAAGCCGACCAGGGCATACAGCTGCTCGGGATGCTCGTAGGCCAGTTTGATGCCCAGCAGCGAGCCCCAGGAGCCGCCGATGGCGAAGATCTTCTGCTTGCCGTAGGCGCGGCACAGATACGACACCAGGGCCGCCGCGTCATCGGTCAGCTGCTTGATCGTCAAGGCGGTGAAATCGGCGCCCCAATACGAACCGCCGGTGCCCCGCTGGTCCCAGCCCACGACCATGAAGTCGTCCAGCAGGTCGGTGTTGTACACGGTGGCCATGTGACGGTTGGCGACACCAGGGCCACCATGGAGGAAAAGCAGGATTGGCTTGTTGGGATCACCCTTGACATGGATCTTCTGCTTGAACCCGTTGAGCTCGACCTTCATGACCTTGTCGATCATCGTGACCACCTTCGTTCTGATTTGAACTTATTATATACGTTCATGCCTCTTATAATAACGTATTTACAGTGTTTTTTCGACTTTGATACGATTTGTGAGCCATTTTGCGTCACTATTCGAGATTCACGACATTAGCGTTGCTGTTGTTGCTGCAACATCGCCTTTTTCCAAAGACGTTCAATTTACCCCTTCATCATATCTATTGACATGATAATTAATGCGTTAAGCAAATACATTATGGTCCTGAATAGAACCATACGTGCCTAATAACACACAAACCAAGTCAATTAAACGATAGGCCTCAGGCATGAAGCAAAGACTCTATTTGTGATAAAATCTGTTTTACTTTCGTAGTAGCACCATTGATAGCGATACTGATTCCTTGTATCGATGTCTGTCACTGTCTTTTCATTGGCCATCCTGACATTATAAACCGTATAAGTATACAAAATTGATCACTTCGTGTACGTCAATTATAACTATGTGCTTTCTTGAGGCAGTACAGGTGATGCTATACTTAAGCATTCTTGTCATTGCCACATCAGACATGAATCCATCAACAGCCATGCGAAAAAAAATCTTGAAGAGGGCTGGCGAGATGCCAAGCATGACGGCGGGATGATTGACGACAAACTGATAAGGTAGATAGGTATTGCTACGACGCAGGGCACCATTTTCTTCCACGCCGGCCACTGCATCGACAACGGTCCTACGGAGGGGCTATGGGACATCATCAAGACGGAGATGTATCAGATGTACGACATCAAAGACGAATCTTCCTTACGGAACGCGATCGATAGTTACATCCATTTCTACAACTATGGGAGGCTTCAGGAACGGTTTGACAGCCAGACACCGATTCAGGTCAGGACGGCAGCCCTGAAGACGGAATCACCAGTCGTATTCCCGATTGTGCAGGACAAGCGCATCATCCGCTACAAGGAACACTTGGCTGCGCTGGCGGCCAGGGCATAAAGAAAGCCTGATCGCTCTCACTCGATCAGGCTTCATGAATCATTTGGCTATTTCATCTGTCTACTTGACAGTGGTCGGTTCACCCGTCCGTTGATTTTTACTATACCTCATATTCAAATATCTGCATGAGGTCTTTCTGTTCTGTGTACGTAGTATTCGTATTGAGAAAGTCATCAATCATCAACAGATCAATCCGATAGATTTTTTCAGTGGGCCTGGCTTTGCCGGACGAGTTGACTTTTCAACCCTGCGTAATCAATTACGAAAGAGTCATCATCAGCTCATTATTACATTGCCTGTATGAAGAACTTGGTGAAAATGTTATGCCCAAAGGAAAACTAAATGACACTGAAACATCTGGCGTTACCTTTTTATTGGAATACGTTCCGAATATATTGAAAGATCCATTTGGTTGAATAACACTATTATTATAATAGCAGCTGATGAAAGCCACCATATTTTGGTTATAATATCCATATCCAGATGTTGAAAGTTTTATACAAACTCCACTTCCCAATCCACTATTAATTGAATGAAAATCGGCACTGTTCCGTGAATAGTTTTTTGTCGCATGCGTCGTTGTTCCATTAAGGTAGGTAGTTTTAAAACTCAGGTACCCTGTGAACGTGCTGTAATCGGCAGCAAATCCTTGTACAGCGATTGAAATATTGTCATCACTGAGTCCGAGAAAATTTGGCAATGTCAGCCAAGTACATTTATTTGAAACAAAATATCGACCATTACTCATTTTAACGCAATATAAATATGATTTAATCCAACTCAAGGTTTTAGTATGTGAGTTACTTCCACTTCCTGCACCAGCCCCAGGAGTAGTTCCTGTTTTATAGATATCATCTTGTTCCTTTTTTGCGTTTATTTCATTGTATATCGCAAATGTTCTTTTAGCGACGTTAACACTAAAGCCTTTCAATAGCCGCCTTTTGAATTCAGTGGGGTATTCTCCTATTCCACTTTGCGTTTCACCAATAGACAGTAATACTGCATCGCATAATTTTATAAGACTACCATCGTCCATAGCGCTTGGAATTTGAGAGGTATTGATTTCATATAGACATTCATCGGCCTTTTCTTCTTTTGAAATATCAATTCGATATATACTATTCGTTTAATTTTTTTCACCAATAATTAGTCCGTGATCCTTGTCCCATGTAAATGAAACCGTAGTTTTTGATGATTTATTTACGCCCATCTCATCTTCTTCGATTGCAATAACCCTATGTGGCACAAAGCACAAACAAAGCACTATTAAAATAACCGACAATTTCTTCATATATTTCTCCTTTTTCATGCAAAACTGATGACTACAGCTGTATTACCTCCTCTCATTTTATGCTTCAGTTTTGTAATGACGGAATTCACTGCTATCAAATGCAAGTATGGCGATAAAGACTGGGTTGATAAACATCAGCCCCATACTGAAAAGCCAACCTTTGCCAAATACCCGGGACAGCCTAATGCATACGATGGCATTAATAAGACATCGACTCATCAAGACGATATACGACGATATTCCGCCAATATCTCCCTGAACAAGCCCCGTGGCCAGCACCCAGCCAACAGCCATCATGATGAATTGGATCCATGCCAACCAGCCAATTCCTATTAGATAATACATGGTCACAATCCTGTAGAAAGGGATAAAGGCCTTCCAACTATCCAGTCCCATTTTTTTAAATAGTTTTTCATACAAAATGACACTGATGAGCAGAAAGATGGAGCAGATTTCCAGGCCTGCCAATCGCGAGTTTACCGGTATCACGATCAATGTACTATTCATATATCCTTCAATCGCACGCCATCGAAAGATGGTCAATGTGCTCTTCGTATGACTCGACTAGCCCGAGGGTGACATTGACAGGCGGTTCGATTCCTATGGAGACTCCGTATCGGCGCCGTGAGATAGAGCACTCGATTTCCCCATCATCCGATGATGCTGGGTATAATATGACATTCAACGCCAGAAGTCCCATGCTATCCCGCCCGCCAAGGCCACACTTCCCGATGCTGACTGCATTCATGCCGTCGGAATCAACATCAAAGCCCTCACTATCGATGTCATATTCTTTGGACATGTCCATGCTTCTGCCATCCAAGCGCATGTGGTGGTATGACAGCCTGACATCCAGCGACGATGGATCAACGGCGTAACCGGCCGCCTGGATACCGATGCGTGCATCATCGAGCAGTTCAGCCTTATCTTTTGCATGACATGAATAGGTCACCATCAAGGCCTGGGAAGACATTTCCGTACAAGTAAGCACCGTTGTCAATCCGCGGTCAGTACTGGCGAGGATGCTCCGTCTGATCATGATCATTGTTCCTTGGGCTATGGAATTCAACATTTCATTTCCATATGACGCGATCTCATCATTCGTGCATCCAGCCTGTTCAAGCAACCATGTCATCAATGCAGCGTTTTCTGTGCCGTTAGTCGAAAAGGCACCAATTTTTTCGAATCTCACCAAAGATGCTGATTTTCCTGTCACCTTAACCAATCGTGCTTTCAATGGGCCTTCACCATTTTGCGCAACGCCATTGGAGTCGATGCGCAAACCAATATCATGGCTTTGTCCGATGACAGGATCATCTTCAGTTTTATTAACAATCTGATTGATTCCATTAAACTTCGAACTCGCTAGTAGAACCGTCAGAAGAAGTACAGCAGAACATACTGTAATTAACGCTGACTTAAATCTCATCTTCATGACAGTATCCCCTGCTTCCTATCTCAATGGTATATTATCATGCCGGGCTCTTTTTTTAGCAATTGACGTGATTTTTGGATGGTATCGCATGACTTTTGGTAGTGTAAACATGTATCAAATGAAAATCCGTGATAATATTATTATAAAGAGTATGAGATATACATTTGTCATAGTCGATGATGATGGTTATTTCGCCGCCTTGCTGAAGAAGCGTGTCGCGGCTGTCTTCAGTGACGCCTGTATCGAAGTTTTTACGGACACCGTCAGCCTGTCGGCACGTCACGAAATTGTCAGTGCATATTTCCTCGACATTGAGATGCCAGGCCAAGACGGATTCGTGTTGGCTTCGGAACTAAGGGCCCAGCATGATGATGTCCCGATACTGTTCATCACATCGCACGCGGAGCTATGGCCTGAAAGCTACAAGTTTCAAGCCTTTTGGTATATTGACAAGGCACGTCTTGATGACTCGCTCCCGGAAGCGCTGATGACCTTGTCAAAGCGGCTTGCAGCCCGGAACAAGTCCGTGATGGTTGACATGAAGAATGGCGACGATGTCGCCATCTTACTTGGCGACATCGACTACCTCTATCGCTTCGGCAATGGTGTGATTGCCGTCACTAATCAAGGACAAGGCCTCGTCCGTGATTCCTTTAAGCGTCTGCTGCCATTATTCGATGAAAAACGCTTCCTGCGCAT
>Ga0268263_1001700_pt1 | contig 17569 bp, 15 predicted proteins | sample Biomet5_FD_190358 | JGI IMG/M metagenome (GOLD analysis project Ga0268263, IMG submission 190358) | Microbial communities from bioreactor (seeded with sewage sludge) at LBNL, California, USA - Biofuel metagenome 5 (SPAdes) (version 4) | ecosystem: Engineered > Bioreactor > Anaerobic >... | reverse complement strand
TCGGAGGCAGGTGCTCGACCACTGCCCCGGTTTCTCGTCGTCGGCAACCAAGCCTGACCCCTGTACAGGAAATGCCGCAGGAACTGGCCGAGTGAGGCACACTGGGCTTGGGTCTACCCGCTCCCATTGGTTTTCTGGGGCTCCTGTCCCGCTGCCCCCGGCCGTTACCCCGGACACCCCTTGGATTCGCTCGGTAGGGCCCCTTCCTGGAGCTTTCCCGCTTGTCCCTTTGGGATCGGTTCCCGGACAGTCCCTCACCCAGAGGGGGCAGGCCTGGAGGAAAGTACGCTTTCGCTAGGGGTTAGGTCTTTCCCGTCCTCGGTCCATACTCCCGCCTTCGGACCTTTCCCGGACAAATGGACATTCCGAATGCATCGTTGAAAAAAACGACGGCAGCAGGTGACACACCCTGGGGCCGCGCATCCTGGACCGCTTGATCGAGCCCTGGTGCGGGTAGAGGCCCAGAAACTGCCGGTGTGAGCACCATCCCCCTGGAAATAATCCCGCCCCCATCGGTCTTCTGCCGCTCCTAATTTCCTGGCCTGACCCGTTCCCGGGACTTTTCTCCTCCCTCAAAAAAGCACTAGACACGGGCATGTCCCAGGCCTATATAGTAAGCGACTCCTTTGGAAAGGTTGGTTATAACCTCAACGGAGGTGATGCCGATGGGCCAGTCAGACGAGGGACAGTTTTTTGATGTAGGGCACAAATAGGCCAGTATAGAAAAATAAAAACTGGCAAACTGCATGTGTGGTAAACACCAGCCCTACGCTTGATGCTGAGGCATCCACAATAACCTTCAAAAAAACTCGACTATAACCTTACTGGCCCTGGCTACTACAGTCGGGGCCTTTCTTTTTTTACAGCGAAGGAGATGCCCTTTGGACGACTGGCTCCCCAGCGAGGCACCTACCCCAGTTTGGCCATTTGGACATGTATGGACTGTGCCCCGATGGCAAGAGACTTTTGATGGCTTCCGGGTTGAATGCAGCCATGTATCCGGTATGTCGGGCATAGCCCGCTGCCCCGATGGAAATCCGCGCTTGCGCTCCTCATCATTCCATCGGCCTTTGGTGGCCTTTGTCCAAAGCAGGTTTTTCGCAAGCCGGTTCGACCTGTCGTGCCATCAATCATCTCTTGTCGCATCCAATGGGTAGGAAATTCTGCACAGTTACCCTGCCAACGCTGCCATCACCTTACTTTTTCGCCAAGGCTTGAGGCTGTTCATCATGCCGCCTCCTTATAAGCCTCACCTTTGGCCAGTACAGCCCAGACTATCCGGGCAGTCTTGTTGGCCCGGGCCACGATTGCTCGATTCATGCCACGCCTATCGCAGACGGCTCTTAGCCATTCGCTCCTGGCATCCGTCCTACTACTGCATCGGTAGGCCACAGCCCTGGCTCCATGGATCAGCAGTGTCCGCAGGTAGATATCACCTCTTTTGCTGATGCCTTGAAGCTTTGTTTTGCCCCCCGAAGAGTTTTGCCGAGGCACCAAGCCCAGCCAGGCAGAAAACTCCCGTCCGTTCTTAAATTCTTTGGCCTGGCCCACCACCGCCACAATGGCCGTAGCGGAAAGAGGACCTATGCCTGGAACCTTCAGCAACCTCATGCACTCCGCAGACTGCTTGCAGATGGCGGCGAGTTTGGCGTCGTAGGCAGCAACCTTCTCATCAAGTTCGACCAACTCGGAGTAAAGGTCAGATAAATAGTCTTTCTCAAGGAGGGTCTGGTTGTTATCCAGATCTTCAATGACTATGGGCAGCATCGTTCGCAGATGCCGTATCCCCTGCGGCATGGTGACCCCCAACTCAAGGAGCAGCCCCTGCGTTTGATTTGCTAGGGCCGTTCTATTGCCTACCAACCGATCCCGAATACGGTGTAAGGCCTGGATATCCTGCTGTTCAATGCTCTTCGTTGTAACAAAGCGCATGCTGGGACGACTGACAGCCTCACAGATAGCTTCGGCATCATTGGCGTCGTTCTTGTTCGACTTGACGTAGGGCTTCACGAACTGAGGGCTTATCTGCCTGACTGTGTGACCGGACTTCCCGATCTCCCTGGCCCAGTAGTGCGAGCCCCCGCAGGCCTCCATTCCCACAAGGCAAGGCGGGAGGTTGACGAAGAAGGAGAGCACTTCCGCCCGAGAAAGCTTTTTCTTGAGAACGACCTTGCCCTGCTTGTCCGCGCCGTGCACCTGGAAATACCGCTTTGCCAGATCAAGACCAACAGTGGTAATAATCGCCATGGGCCCGCCTCCTTTCCTGTCTCGTTTGAGTGAAGTCAGCCGAGACTAGTGGGTATAAGGGGGCGCGGTCCATACCATTATTCCAAGCACCGCAGCCGATTTTGGCCCGCATGAGCAGGCCGAGGTTGAAGCCGGCCACATGGGCAAGTAGCGTTTCTGGATGTTCGCCCTGCCGCGCAACCAGACCCGGCGCATGCCGCCGCAACGATCCAGCGTGTACAGGGGTTCCTCGGGAACGTATTTGATTCTCCACTCCTGTGCGTTCGGAAGCGGGGAGTACGATCCTGCCGCATGGTTGCCTGATTGGATCGCTTCCGCGAAACCCCGGGCGGCTCCGAAAGGAGACCGTTGTACGGTAACTTTCAATAACATATTGTGATCAATGCACAATTTGTCAGGAAAGGATGCCTCCGGCGGCAAAGGGCGCCGCCCTTTGGAATCCCGTCATGCGATGCGCCCGTTACAAGGCAACGGGAGAGTATTGACCGGCTGCCAGGAAATTGTGCAGCGGCCTCATATTGTAACTCTAAGCAGCTGGCGTATCTTTTCTCCATCCCAGCCGCTGGAGGCGCCGCCTTCGACGCATTGTGCAGTGGTTTCGATAAAGGAGGGCAGGCGATGGAGACCAAGCGGTCGGAGATCGCTGTGACGGTCAACGGTACGCGCTATGGCTGGCCCAGCCAGCCGGTGGTGGTCGTATGCATCGACGGTGGCGATCCTGCCTATCTGCGCCAGGCCTTGGCCTGTGGCGTGGTTCCCAACATCGACCGCTTTATCGAAACGGGGTTCGGTGCGGTGGCCGACGCTTCCATGCCCAGCTTCACCTGCCCCAACAACATGTCCATCATTACCGGTACGCCGACTTCGGCCCACGGCATTTCCGGCAACTACTACCTGGACACTGCCACCGGCGAGGCCGTGGTGATGACCGGGCCCGAACTGCTGCGCGGCGAGACCATCCTGGCGGGTTTCGCCCGGGCCGGCGCCCGGGTCGCTTCCATTACCGCCAAGGACAAGCTGCGCCGCCAGTTGGGCAAGGGGCTGGACCTCTCCAGGGGCAGCGTCTGCTTCTCCTCCGAGCGGGCCGCCCAGTGCACGGTGGAAGAAAACGGCATTGCCGACGTCCGGGACCTGGTCGGCATGTCCCAGCCGGACATCTATTCGCCGGAACTGTCGCTGTTCGTGCTGGAGGCCGGCATCCGCCTGCTGGAGCGCGATCGGCCCGACCTGATGTATCTGTCGCTCACCGATTGGGTGCAGCACAAATTCGCTCCGGAGGAAAAGGAGGCCATGGCCTTCTATGCCGCCATCGACGCCTGCTTCGGCCGGCTGGCCGAACTGCATGCGGTGGTGGCGCTGACCGCCGATCACGGCATGTCCGACAAGTCCAACGAGGCCGGCCGGCCCAGGGTGATCTGGCTGCAGGACATTCTGGATGCCTGCTTCGGCAAGGGCGAAACCACGGTGATCTGCCCCATCACCGACGCCTTTCTCTTGCAACACGGCGCCCTGGGCGGCTTCGTGCGGGTGTGGTGTCGCGGCAAGACACCCGCCTCGGCTATCCTGGCCCTGGTGCGCGGCATCGAGGGGGTGGATCTGGCCCTGGACAAGGAGGCGGCCTGTCGTCTGTTCGACATGCCTCCCGATCGCGAAGGCGACGTGGAGGTAGTGTCCCAGCCCGGCTGGTGCATCGGTGCCGCCGAGGCTGATCACGACCTGTCGGGGCTGGTCGGGCACCGCCTGCGCAGCCATGGTGGCCTGTCCGAGGCCAAGGTGCCCTTCATTCTCAGCCATGCGCTCAACCGCGACTACCGGCGGAAGGCGGCCTCCGGCGTCCTCAGAAGCTACCGGATTTTCGACTACGCCATCAACGGCACCCGGGGCTAGCCTTACCAAAGACAAGCGTTGCAGGACGTGCCGCGTTTGTGATTACGCAGCCGTTATGACCAGCAGGCGCACCCGGAAAAGGGCGCTTGAATTTTCTTCAGGGCTTCCTCCTGGAGGCATGGGAAGCGGGGCCGAGGACCTGTGGGGGGATTCTCAGGCGGTGGAGGGGGATGGCCTTTCCCATCCCTGGGACCGCTGCACCATTGCGGGAGAGGGGATGCCTCCGGCGGCCAAGGAGCGCCACCCTTTGGGCAACCAATATAATTGGTGAGTTGGAGTAATACATGCGCCGGCTTTCCAAGCTCCTGCCCCCCCCATCCCCCAGTCCCCGCACGAGGATGTGAGCAGGCCCCAAAGAGAAGGCAAAGAACCCCAGCCCGAGAGTCTCTCCTGGCCCGCCTTGCACTTTCCCCGTCAAAAAGACACTTTTATTCCATGTCCGTAACAGGCATTCTGCAGTCTGCAATTCTGGCATCCCGCCGTGCCCGGGTTTGGGCCCAAACTTTTGTCCAACCGTTGCCGCAAAGGCCGCCAAGGATCGCTTATGAAACGTTTTGTCCTGGCCCTGGTTGTGCTCCTCACCGGCGTGTCGCTTCCCGCCCTGGCCGCGTCCCTTCCCCCGGTCCAACCCTCGGTCCGCTACGAGCATATCGGCGATTACACCGTCGAGCGGCTCAATACGATCCTGACAAAGGAACTGGCGGCCTTCAGCACCTTCAAGATCAGCTACCCGCCAGCGAAAAATGCCGTCAGCCTCTACAAGGTGCTCTATGAGACCGTGATCCCGGAACTGGGCAACAAGCCGACGACGGCTTCCGGCCTGATCGCCGTCCCGCAGGTGGCGCAAAAGACCCTGCCGGTCGTCTCCTACCAGCACGGCACCGTGTTCACGAAAACGGCCGTGCCCTCCCATCCCGAGGAGTCCATGGAAACGCGGCTCATGATCGCCCGCTTCGCCGGACAGGGGTATATCGTCATCGGCGCGGACTATGTCGGCAAAGGCGAATCCCCGGAGCCGGACAGCTACATGGTCAAGGACGTTACGGCGCAGGCCTGCCTGGACATGCTTTTCGCCTCCCGCGTGGTCTGTTCGAGTCTTGGATGCACCCCACAGGGGCTTTTCCTCAGTGGCTGGTCCCAGGGCGCTTGGGCCACAATGCAGTTTCGCCACAAGCTCGAAGACTTGGCTATCCCGGTCAAGGCGGCGGCCACGGCCAGCACCCCGAGCGACCTCTATTTGCTTCTGACCCGCTGGCTCAACAACCCGACGTCGCTGGATGCCTCCTGGCTTCCGGGCACGCCGCTGCTGTTTCTCTGCGCCTATGAGCACTACTACGAGCTGCCGGGCCTGAGCCGGGCGGCCATCAAGGAGGAATATTGGCAGACGGCCAAGGACCTCTATGAGAACAAGATCGATTGGGAGCAGGCATCCAAGAAACTGCCCGGAACGGTGCGGGAGTTTTTGCGACCGGAATTTGCCGCCGAAAGCTCCATGGGGGACAGCCGGTTCTACAGGCGCCTCCAGGACAATCAGGCCTACCGGTGGCGATACCGCACGCCGAGCCGCTATTATTACGGCAAGATCGACGAAGTCATGCCTCCATATGTGGCAACGCTTCCGGTGGACTATACCAAGGCGGTCGGCGGGGCCCCGGCCGAGGCCGTCTACGCCGGGGATAGCGCGGACCACAGAGGCACGTTTCTTTTCGGCGTCCTCGACCAGAAGGACTGGTTCGACAGCCTCAACGTCCAATAGAACACCTCTCCCTCGAGGGCGGGGCACAAACTGTGGTTGGCTCCCCGGAACGTTGGGAGGCGCCGGAAGAGAGACCTTCCCAGGGGGCCCGGGAGCAGGTCCAGGGCAGCGCCCTGGCCGCCGGAGGCGTTAGCGCAAGCTGCCTCCGGCGGCCGGGCTGGCGGCCTGACGTCGCAACCGCGCAATAAGGTCGAATTGGAAATCCTTGCGGTCGAAGCTCACCAAGTAGGCATCGTTGGAAAAGCGGAGCGAATCGACCGGGCAGGTCCTGACGCATTGGCCGCACAGGCTGCACAGGGAAAAGTCCAGAATGAATTGTCCCGGCGTCTTGACGCCCTTCTGCGGGGCCGGTGCCATCGTTACGGAAGCGCCGCCCGCCTTGTCCTCCTTGGCCGCTACCGGGCACAGGACGGTGAGGCAACGCGACGGACAAGCCTTGGCGCAGGCGCCGCAGGCCACGCAACGCGGCACGGCCGGGTCGTCGTCCTTGCCCGCAAGTTCCACATGGCCATGGAACGAGGCCAGGTTGTCCACCTCCTCCCGGGGATAGATCACGGTGACGGTCGGCCGGCAAAAGGCCTTGCCCGTCACGCCGAGGCCGATGACAAGGCTTTTGAGATCGGTAAATGTCTTCCGGAGAGCCTGCACGACAGCCATCTCAGCCTCCAAAGCCGGCCACGACCACGGCCAGCGCCAGATCCAGCAGCGCCAGCGGGGTGAGCCACTTCCAACTGAGGTTTAAGAGCTGGTCGAAGCGCACACGGGGATACGTCCAACGCAGCCAGATGATAAAAAGAAGAATGCAGTAAATTTTGACCAGAAACCACCAGGCGCCGGGCAAAAACGGCCCCTGCCAGCCACCGAGGAAAAGAGCGGCGGCCACGCCCGAAACGATGATCATGTTGGCGTATTCGGCCAGGAAGAACAGACCGAAGCCCATCCCCGAGTATTCCGTATGGAAGCCCGCCGTCAGCTCCGATTCGCCTTCGGGCAGGTCGAAGGGGGCGCGGTTGGTCTCGGCCACGGCGCACACCAGGAAAATGAAAAAGGCCAACGGATTTTTGAGGCCGTACCACTGCCAGGGCCAGCCGCCCTGCCGGGCCGAAATTTCGTAAAGATCCAGGGAACCGGCGGTGAAGGCCACAGCCATGACGGATAGCAGCAGCGGCACCTCGTAGGCCAGGGACTGGGCCACGGCCCGGGCCGCGCCGAGAAGCCCCCATTTATTGTTCGACCCCCATCCGGCCAGGTACAGGGACAACGTGCCAAGTCCCGAAAAGGCCAAAATGAGCACCAAGCCGAGGTTCATGCGAATGGGGGCGAGATGCGGGTCGAAAGGCAGCGGCAGGAAACAGACCGTCACCGGCGTGAAGGCCAGTATCGGCGCGGTCCAGAACAGGATCTTGTCGCTGCCCGCCGGGGCGACGAGCTGCTTGCCCATGAGCTTGACGGCGTCGAGGACGGTTTGCAACAGCCCGTGGGGACCGACATGAAGCGGACCGGGCCGTAATTGCACATGACCGGCCACCTTGCGCTCCACCCAGACGAGCACCAGGGCGTTTATGCCGACGAAGGCATAGACGCCAAGGAGCCCGATGATCAGCCGGGTGAGGGGATAATCCAGACGCAGCAGGAGTTCCAGGTTCATCGGTCGATCTCCGGGATGACGAGGTCAAGGCTGCCCAGGATGGACACGGCATCGGCCAGCAGCACGCCCTTGGCCAATGCGCAAAAGACGCTCAGGTTGGAAAAGCACGGTGCGCGCAGCTTGACCCGGTAGGGTTTGGGGCTGCCGTCGGAGCGCACGTGGACGACAATTTTCCCCCGACCCGCCTCGACGGCGAAGCTGGCTTCGCCCTTGGGGGGCTTCAGGGTCTTCGGCGTTTTGGCCGCGAACGGACCGTCGGGCAGCCCGGCCACGGCCTGGTCGATGATGTCGCAGCTTGTTTCCAGCTCGTCTGTGCGCACCAGATAGCGGGCCATGGCGTCGCCCTGGGGATAGACCGGGATGCGGAAGTCGAGGCGGTCGTAAACGCCGTACGGCTCGGCCCGCCGGGTGTCGCTGGCCACGCCCGATCCCCGCAGCATCGGCCCCGTGGCCCCGTAGCGCCGGGCCTGATCCACGGACAGTTCGCCAATGCCCTCGCACCGGCCGCGCAGGATCACGTTGTCCGTGACCAGATCCCGGTACATGGGGAGCCGGGAGCGCATCCTTTGGGTGAAGGCCAGGCAGCGGGGGGCGAAATCGGCCGGCACGTCGGCGTAGACCCCGCCGAAGGTGAAATAGGAATAGGTCAGGCGCGAGCCGGTGACGTCCTGAAGGATGTCGAGGATCACCTCCCGGTCGTCGAAGGCGTACAGGATGGGGGTGAAGGCCCCGAGGTCGAGGAGGTAGGCCCCCCACCAGACGAGGTGCGAGCTTATGCGGTTGAGTTCCGCAACGATGACGCGGATGTATTCGGCGCGCTCGGGCACCTCGATGCCGGCCAGCCGCTCCACGGCCCCGGCGTAGGCCCAATTCCAGGCCATGGCCTGCAGATAATCCACCCGGCCCATGTTGGGCATGAATTGGTAATAGGTCCTCTGCTCGGCCATCCATTCGTGCATGCGATGGATGTAGCCGAGGATGGGTTCGGCCCGCAGGATGTATTCGCCGTCCAGTTCGAGCATGACGCGCAGAACCCCGTGCGTGGAGGGGTGTTGCGGCCCCATGCTGAGAATCAGTTTGTCCTCGGCGGGCCCTGGTTCGAACCGCACGGACGCGCGGTCGCCCCGCAGGAGTGTCGGATCGAAGGCGTGCATGATTCCTCCTGGCCTCAGGCGTCGCTTGGGCCCGTTTTGACCGCCGGGGCGGATGCGGCAGCGGGTGTGTCCGGTTCGGCCAAGCCGCAGGCACGGCAATAGGATGACGGCATCAGTTCGCCCAGGGACCGACGCGCTTCGGGGGCCTTGAGCAGGGGATGCCCCTCGAAGTCCTCGGGCAGGAGCAGGCGGTGCAGGTCGGGGTGGCCGACGAAGCGGATGCCGTAAAAATCGAAACACTCGCATTCGTGCCAGTTCGCGCCGGGATAGATGGCGGCGATGCTCGGCACGTCCGGGGCGTCGTGGGGCACGATCAGGCGCAGCACGAGGCGGGTCGGTCCGTCGAGAAGGCTGAAATGGTATTGGACCTCGATCCCCTCGGTCAGGTCCGAGGCCATGACGTCCTCCAGGAGGTAGCCCTCCCGGTCGAGCACGGCCGCGGCATCCGGCAGCCTGGCCGGCTCCAGGGTGATCGACAGGATGACGCCCGTGGCGGCGTGATCCATGGCCACGACATGGACCGGGTGCATGGCCGCGACGAAAGCCGGAATCATGAGGCGCCTCCCTTGGGGACCGCCCACCACCGTCGGCCGGTCATTTTTTTCTGGATGGCGAACAGGCCTTCCAGCAGGGCCTCGGGCCGGGGCGGGCAGCCCGGCACGTAGACGTCCACCGGGATCAGGTTGTCCACGCCCGTGATGACGTTGTACTGGCCTTCGATGTTGAACGGGCCGCCGGAGATGGCGCAGTTGCCGAGCGCCATGACGAAGCGGGGGGCCGGAATCTGTTCGTAGAGCCGCGTGACGACCGGGGCGATCTTCTTATTGACCGTGCCGGCCACGATCAGGAGATCGGACTGACGCGGCGAGGGGCGGAAGACCTCGAAGCCGAAGCGGGCCATGTCGAAGCGGGCCATGCCGACGGCCATCATTTCGATGGCGCAGCAGGCGATGCCGAACGTCATGGGCCAGATGGACATGGCCCGGCATACGTCGAGGATCTTCTGGACCGACGGGGTGGCCACAAGCGCCGGATCGACCGTCGCTACGGTCGGGGCGCAACCTGGATTTTGCGGGGCCATGTGAACACTCCCTTGCGCATGAAGTAGAGGATGGCGGCGGCCAGCACCGCCAGGAAAACCAGCAATTTGACGGCCGCTTCCGGTCCCTGGGGTTGGGCGAAAAGCGCCGCGACCGGGAACAGATAGAGGATGTCCACCTCAAAGGCCAAAAAGATCAGGGCGTAAAAATAATAGTTGATGCCGAAACGCACCCAGGTGGCGCCGTGGGTGGGGACGCCGCATTCGTAGGCCTCGGCCAGGGCGCCGCCCCGGGCCCGGGGGGCCAGGAACACGCCGGCCACGAGCGGTCCGACGGCGAACAGCACCCCGCCCGCGAAAAAGAGCAGGATCGCCGCTTGAAACCAGGTAAAGACCATGCGCTGTCCTCCTTTGCACGTGCCGCCGGCGGGGGGGGCCTGTGCCCCTGACGCAGGGGGCCGGGGGGATCATCCCCCCGGCCGCCGGAGGCCTCTTTCTCTTTTCTTGTCTTCTCTCCATTCTCCCTACGGGTGCAGCCCCGTAGCGGCCAAGGCCGCCAGGTCGTAAAGCGAGGCGGGCAGCACGCCCACAAGCAGCACCAACGCGGCCAGCACTCCGCCGAAGAGGACGTAGCCCCGGGAAACGGCCAGGGCCGGGGCCTGCGATTCGCCGGTGTAGGCGTGGCGCACCAGGCCGAGATAGTAAGAGATGGAGATGGCCGTATTGAGCACGGCCACGATGACCAGCCAATGATAGCCCTGGTCCCAGGCGGCCGAGAGCAGGAGGAGCTTGCCGGTAAATCCCGCCGTGGGCGGCAGCCCGACCAGGGAGAAGGCGGCCACGGCCAGGATCATGGCCAGGGCCGGGGCCCGGCGATGCAGGCCGTCCAGGTCGTCCAGGGTCGGGTTCTCGCCGTCTGTGGCAATGGCGCACACGACGTAAAAGCAGGTCAGGTTCATGAGGATGTAGGCCAGGCTGTAGAACGAGGCCGCCGCCAGTCCGGCGACCGAGCCGGCGGCGAGTCCCAGCATGATGTAGCCGGCGTGGGCCACGGACGAGTAGCCGAGCAGGCGTTTGACGTCGCGCTGGACCAGGGCGGCCAGGTTGCCGCCGGTCATGGACACGGCGCCGAGGATGGCGAAGAGGTTGGTCACCGCCATGCCCGGGGCGACCAGGGCGGCCAGCCGTACCAGCACCACCACGGCCCCGAGTTTGGGAATGGTGGCCACATAGGCCGCCGTTTCGTTCTTGGCCCCCTGGTAGACGTCCGGACACCAGAAATGGAACGGGAACAACGCCAGTTTATAGAAGAAACCGGCCAGGAACAGGGTCAGACCGACCACGGCCAGCGGGGCCTCGGCAAAGCTCCAGGGCGTGGCGGCCAGGGCGGCGAGGAAGGTCGTGTGCTTGGCGGCCATGATATAGGAGAGGCCGAACAGGGCGAGGGCCGTGACGGCCGCGCCGAACAGAATGTATTTGATGCCGGCCTCGGCGGCCCGGCGATCCTGGCCGCGAAGCGGGATGATCGCGTAGAGGCTGTAGGAAGACAACTCCAGGGCCAGATAGAGCGTCACCAGCTCCACGCACGAGGCCAGCAGCATGAGTCCCCAGGCGGACAGGCCAAGCAGCATGCAATAGTCGGGCGTGAAGTCCTTTGACGTCCGGTTCCTGGCGGCAATCCCGGTCACCACGGCAAAGCCCAGGGCGATCACCAGCTTGAAAAACTGGGACAGGCCGTCGAGCCGATAGGTGCCGAAAAGCATTTCCCCCCGGACCGAAAGCGACAGGGCGGCGAGCAGGACGCCGAGCACCGCCGCGCCTGGAAGCCAGGCCAGAACGGACCGCCTGCCGCCGCTTATGCTCGCGACGAACAGGGCGATGACGATGGCGAGCAACCACAGTTCCGGCAAGAGTTTGGTAGCGGTCATGGACGTTCCTCGCGGGCGCGCAGCGCCCCGTCCGCCACGGCCAGGGCGGCGGGCAGGTTCAGGCGTTCGGCCAGGGGCATGTCGGCCTGAAGCCCCAGGGCCTGGTTTTTGGCCTGGAGAGCGGACAGGGTCCGCTCAATGGACGGTTCGATGGTGGTGAGGGCCAGGGACGGGGCCAGGCCCAGATAGAACACCAGCACGGCGAGCGGGGCCAGGGCGATCCATTCCCGGGGGCGCAGGTCTCCCCAGCTTGGCCTGAAGGAGCTGGGCGCTCCCCAGGTCACGCGCTGGAGCAGGCGAAACATGTAGGCGGCGGCCAGCATGGCTCCGGGCACGGCGGCGAAGCCGATCCAGACGTTCCCCCTAAACGCGCCGATCAGGACCAGGATCTCACCGACAAAACTGTTGGTGCCGGGAAAGGCCAGGGAGGAAAAGGAGAACAGCCCGAGCAGAAACATAAATACCGGCATGTGCTTGCCCAGCCCCTGGTTGTCCGCGATCTCCCGGCTGTGGCTGCGTTCGTAGAGCAGGCCGATCATCATGAACAGCGCTCCGGTGGTGATGCCGTGGTTGACCATCTGGAGGATGGCCCCGGACAGGCCCGTCACGCTGAACAGGAAGATCCCAAGCGTCACGAAACCCATATGGGCCACCGAGGAATAGGCGATGAGCTTTTTTATGTCGGACTGCCCCAGCGCGATGCAGCCGCCGTAGAGGATGGAGGCGATGGAGACGGCGATCATGACCGGGGCGGCCGTGACCGAGGCGGCCGGCGTCAGCGGCAGGCAGAAGCGCAAAAATCCGTAGGTGCCCATTTTGAGGAGAATGGCGGCCAAAAGCACGCTGCCGGCGGCCGGGGCCTCCACGTGGGCGGCCGGCAACCAGGTGTGGAAGGGGAACATGGGCACCTTGATGGCGAAGGCCAGCGCCATGGCCAGGAAAGCCCAGAACTGGAACTTGAAGGAATAGCTTTTTTCCATCAGTTCCGGAATGGAGAAGGTGCCGCCCACCTGGCGGAAGGCCACAATGGCGGCCAAAAGGAGGGTCGAGCCGGCCAGGGTGTAGAGGAAGAACTTGATGGAGGCATAGCGACGCCTGGGGCCGCCCCAGACGGCGATCAAGAGGTACATGGGGATGAGCATGGCTTCCCAGAAGACGTAGAAGAGCACGAAATCCAGCGCCGTGAACACGCCGATGCAGGCCGAGGTCATAAGCAGCAGGCAGAAATGGAACTCCTTGACCCGCTTGGAAATGTACGTCCAGGACCCGAGCACGGTAAGCGGCAGCATCAGCGCCGTCAAAAGGACCATGTAGAGGCTCAGGCCGTCCACGCCCAGGTGGTAGGTCATGCCGAGCGCCGGCAGCCACGGCGCCTTTTCCACGAACTGGAAGGCGTCGCCGTTGGGAACATAGGTCAGCAGCGGCCCGCACAGCAGGCATTCCAGGATGCCGACCACCAGGGACAGGATGCGGATGGCGCCGTCGCGTCGCATGCTCATGATGGTCACGGCCGCCGCCAAGGGCAGGACGAGAAGCGCCGTCACCACCGGAAACCCGAACTGCGTCGTCATGAAGTTCTCCCTTTTCGCACCGGCGCGCCCTGTCAGCCGAGGAACCACACGGCCGCGAAGAGCAGAAGCCCCAGGGCCACGGCCGCGGCCAGATAGTCCTGAATCCGCCCGGTCTGGGCCCGGGCCACCGTCGCCCCGCCGCCCTCGCGGACGCCTCGGGCCGATCCGTCGATCACGCCGTCGATGACCTTGCCGTCAAAGAGGCTGGTGCCGCGTCCGGCCGCCAAAAGGCCGCGCAGGCCGATTTTTGCGTAGACGTCGGTCCAGAGGGCGTCCACGGCCGCCGTCGGCACGCTCACGAGTTTGACGAAGCCGCGGCCGATGGCCCGGTACAGGAAGTCGAAGTCCAGGTTGCGGCTCGGGTGCGGCACGATGATTTTGCGCATGAAGGAAAAGCCCAGGCCGGTAAATCCGAGGAGCAGACAGGCCTGGAGCACGTGCCAGGACGTGTAGGGAACGTACTCCGTGGGAAAGGGCAGCAGCGCATAGAGGGTCTGCGGGAACAGGCCGATAAAAAGGCACAGCGCCGAGGCGATGCCCATGCCCAGGTACATGTTCCAGGGAATGGGTTTGAGTTCCGCCGTGCTTTTGGGCTTGGCCCAGAAGGCGAAGTACGGAAGCTTGATGCCGACGGAGAGAAACGTGCCCACGGCGGCCAGTTCCATGCCCAGCGCCAGCCAGGTGCGATGGGCCTCGGCCGCGCCGGTGATGGTCATGGTCTTCGTGACGAAGCCGTTGAAAAGCGGCATCCCCGAGATGGACACGGCCCCGACCATGTAGCCGATCATGACCAGGGGCAGCCGGGAGGCCAGCCCGCCCAGCTCGGTCAACTTGGCCGTGCCGGCCGAGTACAGCAGGCAGCCGGCGCCCATAAACAGCAGGCCCTTATAAAGGATGTGGGCGTAGGCGTGGGCGCAGGCCCCGTCCAGGGTCATGGCCGTGCCGATGCCGATGCCGCACACCATGTACCCGACCTGGGAGACGATGTGGTAGGCCAGGATGCGTCGGGTATTGTTCTCGATGGTCGCGTAGAACACGCCGTAGAGGCACATGACGCAGCCGCCGACGGCCAGGATCTCGAACCCGGCGTAGCCCCGGGCCAGGACATAGACGGCGGTTTTCGTCGTGAAGGCGCTCAGGAACACGGCACCGGTGACGGTGCCCTCGGGATAGGCGTCGGGCAGCCACGCATGCAGGGGCACGAAGGCGGCGTTGACCAGAAAGCCGATCAGGATGACGTAATCGAAGTACCGCGCGGCGTCCGGAGCCACGGCCGTGAAGGCGAAGGTGCCCAGTTCCGCGTGGCGCAGCAGCAGCCCGGCCAGCAGGAACAGCCCGCCGAAGATGTGGAAGAGGAGGTAGCGGAAACCGGCCGCCGTCGCAGCCGGGGTGCCGCGCAGCCAGATCAGGAAGACCGAGCCGATGCTCATGAGTTCCCAGAAGATGAACAACGACAGATAGTCGCCGGCGAACACGCAGCCGAAGGCCCCGGCCACGTACAGACAGGCGGCCATGTGCTGCCCCCGGCTGGGAACGTGCAGGGCGTAGATGAAGCCGATAAGCGACTGAATGGCAAAGACATGGGCGAAGACCAGGGACAGCGTATCCACCCGGCCGAGGGACAGCGTTTGGCCGAGATAGGAAACGGCGGCCAGTTCCCGGGCGCCGCCCGGCCCCATGGTCAGCGACACCACCGAGGCGATGGCCATGACGGGCGGGGCCAAAAGCAGCCAGCGCCAGATCCGGTACTGGTCGTTTTTGAGAAAGGCCAGGGCCAGGGCCAGGGCCAGAAAGGCGATGGAGGGGTGGAGGAAGTGGATGCCCGCAAGCTGGTCAAGACCGGTCATTGGTATCCTCCTCCGGGCGGGCGAGCAGGGGGTAGACGATTTTTTTGAGCACCACGACCATGCCTATCGCGGCGACCAGGGCGAAGACCGCCCAGAATCCGGGCACCCCCTCGCCCTCGAAATGGGGGTGGCGGGGCAGGATCACGACGTTGAGCCCCACCAGGACGGCCAGCACGGCGTACAACAGTATTTTGAAGACCCTGGCGTTGTTCCTGGCCGCGTCGAGCCAGGCTCCCAGGCTGTTCGGTTCCCGCATGGCGTCCTCCTAGAACCCGGCGAAGGCGTCCACCAGGGACGCGAAGATTTGAGGGAAAAGTCCCAGGGTCACGGAAACAAGGGCGGTCAGGCACAGGGGCACCACCATGACCATGGGCGCTTCGGTGAACTGCGCATGGTCCATCCCCTGGACCGGCGGCCGGAAAAAGGCCCGGTAGACCACGGGCACGAAATAGCCGGCATTTAAAAGCGTGGAGGCGAGCAGGGCCAGAAGCAGGATGGTGGAGTGCATGCTGATGGCGCCGCTGGCCAGATACCATTTGGTGACGAAGCCGCACACCGGCGGCACGCCGATCATGGACAGCGCGGCCACGGCAAAGGCCCCGAACGTCCAGGGCATGCGCCGGCCCAGCCCGTCCATGAGCGGGATTTTTTTCTGGCCGGTGGCCACGAAGATGGCGCCGGCCGCGAAAAAGAGGGTGATCTTGGCAAAGGCGTGGTGGGCGATGTGGAGCAACCCGCCCTTGACGGCCAGGGGGGAGAGCATGGCCACGCCGATGACGATGTAGGAGAGCTGGCTGACGGTGGAATAGGCCAGCCGGGCCTTCAGGTCTTCCTTGGTCAGCGCGATCACCGACGCCGCCACGATGGTGAAGGCGGCCAGATAGGCGGTGATGATCCCCAGGTTCAGGTTGGCCAGCAGATCCACCCCGAAGACCGAGAGCATGATCCGGGCGACCGAAAAGACGCCGGCCTTGACCACGGCCACGGCATGCAGCAGGGCCGAAACCGGGGTGGGGGCGACCATGGCCGAGGGCAGCCAGTTGTGCAGCGGCATGATGGCCGCCTTGGCCAGGCCGGCCAGGAACAGGAAATAGGTGACGGTCACGAGCGTGGGATCGGCATTCGGCGGGAAGATGCCGCGCGAGATGTCGCCCAGGTTGAAATCCAGGGTGCCGGTGAGCACGTAGGTCAGGATCATGGCCGGCAGCAGGAAGAGCTTGCTCGTGCCCATGAGGTAGACCAGGTATTTGCGCGCCCCGTTGTAGCCCTCCGCGTCCTGGTGGTGGGCGACCAGCGGATAGGTGAAGACGGTGATCACCTCGTAGAAAAGGTACAGCGTCACGATGGTGCCGGAGAAGGCCACGCCCACGGCCCCGAAGATGGCCACGGCGAAGCAGAAGTAATAGCGGGTCTGGGCATGCTCGTTTAAGGACCGCATGTAGCCGACGTTGTAGCTGGTGGCGAAAAACCACAGGAAGGTGGCCACCAGGGCGAAGACCAGGGACAGGCCGTCCGCGGCGAAACGGATGGAGACGCCCGGGAAAAAGGTCACCATATGGCAGGTCCAGATGGAACCGGCGAGGACGGCCGGCACCAGGGAGAGGACCGACAGGAAGGCCAGGGCGGCGGCCACGAAGGAGACGCTCTCGCGGCGGTCCGGGTGCTTGCGGAACAACCACAGGACGAAGGGGGCCAGGAAGGTGACGGCCAGGGGCACAAGCACCCGGGCGCTTTCGACGGTTTGGGCGGCGGCGGCCATGGACTACCCCTTGAGTTCGCGGGGGGCGTCGGCGGTGGCGTCCCCGAACCGTTTGGAAACAACCAGCACGATGGCGAGGACCAGGGTGGCTTCGGCGGCGGCCAGCCCCATGACGAGCAGGGCCCCGAGTTGCCCGAAGACGGCGTCCATGGGGGTGAGCTGGGCGGCGGCCACGATGGAGAGGCCGGCGCCGTTTAACATCAGTTCCACGCCGAGCAGCATGCCGATCAGCGTGCGCCGGGCGACCAGGGCGTAAAGGCCCAGGCACAACAGGAGCACGGCCACGAGCTGGTACCACAGGAGCGGGTTCATTTGGCGCCTCGCTTTTCAAAGGCCAGCATGACCGCGCCGGCCATGGCCGCCAACAGCACCACGGAGATGAGTTCGAAGGCCAGGGTGTAGGGGCCCAAAAGTCCGGCCCCCAAAGCGGCCGGGGCGAGCGCCTTGGGCCGATCAAATCCCGTCACGCCGTACCGGAGCAGAAGCGGCACCAGGGTTCCGGCCGGGATCAGAAAGGCCGGAATGGCGCGTAGCGTGCCGCGAAGGCCGGGGCCGGCGGACTCGCCGCCGTCAGCCGCCGCGTGCGTCAGCATGATGGCGAAGATCATGAGCACGGAGACGGCGCCCACATAGATGAGGATCTGCATCAGGGCGACGAATTCGGCCAAAAGGAGGAAATAGAGCCCGGCTACGCCGAACAGGGACACGATCAGGCCAAGCATTGCCCGGATCA
>Ga0268263_1001699_pt1 | contig 17571 bp, 16 predicted proteins | sample Biomet5_FD_190358 | JGI IMG/M metagenome (GOLD analysis project Ga0268263, IMG submission 190358) | Microbial communities from bioreactor (seeded with sewage sludge) at LBNL, California, USA - Biofuel metagenome 5 (SPAdes) (version 4) | ecosystem: Engineered > Bioreactor > Anaerobic >... | reverse complement strand
TCGGATAGCTCGGACTCGGCTTCGAGCAGTTCGGATACGTCATCGGGAAGCACCTCCTCCGCGCAATAGCAGGGCAGGACAAGGAGAGCAACAAAGAGACGCTCCGATTCTATCGGGGCGTCTCTGGCATTCCGGCGGGTTTCTTGTCAGTCATCCTACTTGAGGAGCGCGGTGATCTCCCCAAGGACGCTCTCGAAGCTGACGCCGCGGACCTCGTAGTCGGGCTGCTCCCGCGTGACGCGCATGGCATCGATGACGAACGAGCCGGCAAACTCCACGGCCTCGAGCAGGCTGCGTCCGCACATGACGGCGCCGAGCAGCGCTGACGTATACAGGTCGCCCGTGCCGTGCAGCATGTACGGAAGTAGCTTCGAGGTGACCATGGTCGTCTCGACGTCCTTGCCGGCAAGATAGTTGCGGATGAGGCCATCGCCACGGACGACGCCCTTGAGCACGACGACCTTGGCGCCCATGGCGAGAAGCGCCTGGATGTTCTCGTTCACGAGTGCGTCGTCGATGTCCTGACCGCGGTACTCGAGCCCCGTGAGGATGTGCGCCTCGGTGAGGTTGGGCGTGAGGATGTCGGCGCCGTTGGCGAGCGCCTTCATCTCGTCGCAGAGCTCCTGCGTGTACGTGGGGTACATCGCTCCACCGTCACCCATGACGGGGTCGACGACGCGAAGGGCCGTGGGGTGCTCGCGGTAGAGGCGCTGGATGCTCGCCACCTGCTCTGGCGCACCAAGAAAGCCGGAATAGATGGCATCGAGCTCGATGCCCTCCTCGACCCAGGCGTCAAGATAGTCAGAAAGCATGTCCGTGGTGTCATGCATGTAGAACTTGGGAAAGCGGGTATGTGCCGAGAAGAGAGAGGTGGGAACGGAGCATACGTCGCACCCGGCGGCCGAAAGCACCGGAATGGCTACACCGAGGGAGCATTTACCGTAGCCGCAGAGGTCGTGCACGGCTGCGACGCGCGGGATGTACGCGCCCTCTCGTCGGTATGGATGGATGTCTGCCGGATTGTACATGATGGGTTCTCCTTACGTGGACTGATGGACCAACGTTGCGCGCAAGGATAGACCCATATGGTGAATAACGCAAAGTCAGAGGATACTGGTTGCCGTTGCGTAACACGGCTCGGGTTTGTCGGCACCTCTCCTGTCTTGCACATTTTTTACGTCATGGCAACGGCCTGCAGGTAGGTTCATCCCGTCCGTTGCACGTATACTATTCGGGTATGCCCAAGGTAGTGTTTGGAGGACGCATGGCCGATACGCCGCTGGTTGGAATCATCATGGGATCCAAGTCCGATATGCCCGCCATGGAAGCCTGCACCGCAGAGCTCGACGTGCTGGGTGTTCCCTACGAGCTCGTCGTTGCCTCTGCGCATCGCGCTCCCGCAAAGGTCCATGAGTGGGCCTCGTCGGCAGCCGATCGTGGCATCAGGGTCATTATCGCCGCGGCAGGCAAGGCCGCGCACCTTGGCGGGGTCGTTGCGGCCTACACGCCGCTGCCCATCGTGGGCGTCCCCATGAAGACGAGCGATCTCGGCGGAATGGACTCCCTGCTCTCCATGGTGCAGATGCCGTCTGGTGTTCCCGTGGCCTGCGTGGCCATCGGTGGTGCGAAGAACGCAGCCATATATGCCACCCAGATTCTTGGTGCCACCATACCCGAGTACCGCGCGAGGATCGTTGCCCTTAAGCAGGAGATGGCCGAAGACTAGCCACGCGGCTCATTGCATACGGTCGCACTGGAGGAACAAGCATGGCTGAAAACTCAGGAAGGCATTTCTCGGTGGAACCTGGTTCGGATGACATCGACTCGACGAGGGCCCCAAAGCCCTCGGCCGCTGAGTCGCTCGGCGACACCAGTGGTTTTGTGCCCATCATGAGCAGTGGCGACCAGGGTGCCCACGAAGGCCGTCGCAAAAAGAACCGCAGGGCGGATGCGGGCTCCTATACGGAGACGGACCCCTACGACCTCTCGGGGAAGCGTTCGCGCGACCCTCGTAAGCGGCGCGCGCGTGTGGTGTCCACGATCCTCTTCGTCGTGGGCATCGTCCTTATCGCCGTGGCTGGTGGGATGTGGTTCTACTCGCAGAAGCAGTATGCCGACCAGGACGCCGAGAACGCGAAGCTTGCGGCATACGCCACCGTCGATGACACGGGCAGCAGCGCACCCGTCGTGGACTGGGCCTCCCTCAAGGCGATAAACGACGATGTGGTCGGTTGGGTTCAGATTCCGGGTACCGTGGTGAGCTTCCCCGTGTATCAGGCATCTGACAATGACTACTACCTGCACACCAATGCCGAGGGGAGCTATGCGTTGGGCGGCCAGGTGTTTCTGGACTACCAGAACACGGCGCCGGGTCTTGTCGACCAGCAGACGATCATCTACGGTCACCACCTGAGAAACGGTGCCATGTTCAAGCCGATAGCCGACATGGACAACCAGGAGATGTTCGACAGCGTGTCCACGGTCTGGTACGTTACCGAGACGGGCACCTACGAGCTGGAGCCGCTCTTCGTGTACTACACGAACGAGAACGACACCAATGTGCGTCAGTTCAGCTTCGCCTCGACCGACGACTTCCATTCGTACCTCTCCAGCCTGCTCTCTACGGCAGTGACGAGCAGGTCGGATGCCGCGCAGATCATCTCCGGGACCAACCGCGTGCTCACGCTCTGCACCTGTAACTACATCGATGGCTATGGCCGCACGATTCTGGTGTGCGTGCCCAAGTCTGGGACCAGCGCGACCACCACCGAGACGGGCGAGTAGATGACGGATCAGATGGCAGACGACAAGCTCCATGACGAGTGTGGCGTCTTCGGAGTGTGGGCACCCAATCGTGACGTGGCGCGCATGACCTACTTCGCGCTGAGGGCGCTACAGCATCGTGGCCAGGAGTCCGCGGGCATCGCCGTGGGCGACGGCCACACCGTGCTCGTGCGCAAGGACCTCGGGCTTGTGACGCAGGTGTTCACCGACGCCGACCTTACCGCCATGCCAGGCAAGGTCGCCATCGGGCATTGCCGCTATGGCACCGCCGGTGCCAAGGGTTGGGAGTCCGCCCAGCCGCACCTCTCGGCGATCAACGACGTGATCATCGCCCTCGCGCACAATGGGACGCTCGTGAACTTTGACTCCCTGCGACACGAGCTCATCGAGATGGGCATTCCCTTCCGGTCCAACACGGACTCCGAGGTCGCCGCAAAGCTCATCGGCTACTTCACCCAGCGCGGTCATCACCTGCGTACGGGCATCGCGCATACCATGCGCATGCTCGAGGGTGGCTATGCCATGGTGCTCGTCCGCGAGAACGCCCTCTATGCCTTCCGCGATCCGCATGGCATCCGCCCGCTCGTGCTGGGAAGGCTCGACGACGGGGAGTGGGTCGTAGCTAGCGAGACCTGCGCGTTCGACATCGTGGGAGCTACCTATGTGCGTGACGTGGCGCCCGGCGAGATCATTCGCATCTCTGATGACGGACTCATCTCCGAGCAGGGGATGCCCGCATCCTCGCGTCACGACTGCATCTTCGAGCACGTGTACTTCTCGCGACCCGACAGCGTGAAGGACGGCTCGTCGTTCTATCTCATGAGGCATCGCATGGGCCGGCAGCTCGCCCGCGAGACGCCCGTCGATGCCGATCTCGTGATTCCCGTTCCTGATTCCGGCGCACCTGCGGCAGAGGGCTTTGCCGCCGAGCTTGGCATCACCTTCGGTACGGGCCTCATCAAGAACCGCTATGTCGCCCGCACCTTCATCCAGCCTACGCAGGAGCTGCGCAGCATGGGTGTGCGTCTCAAGCTCAACGCCCTGCCCGATGCGGTGGCGGGCAAGCGGTTGGTCATGGTGGATGACTCCATCGTGAGGGGGACCACGTCCAAGCAGATCGTCCAGATGCTCAAGAACGCCGGTGCCGCCGAGGTGCATGTGCGCAGCGCGAGTCCCATGGTCAAGTGGCCCTGCTTCTATGGGATCGACACGGCCAATCAGGACCAGCTCATCGCTGCCAACATGTCGCTCGAGGAGATCAGGGACTACATCGGGGCCGACTCGCTGGGCTTCCTCTCCACAGAGGGCCTTCTCGCGAGCGTTCCCGAGAGCGGGTACTGTACGGCGTGCTTTACCGGTGAGTATCCCGTGCGGATTCCTCGGTCGTTCTATGAGGACAAGTTCCTGCCGGGCTATGAGCCCAATAATCTGGAGCCTGCCTCGCCTGGCTCTCAGATGTCGTTGGAAGAGGTACTGGAAGAGGAGTAGGCCCGCACGAGGGGGAATGACTCCCTCTCCGGATGCTCCCGAGAAAGGATAGAGCATGGTAGACCAGTCAAGGCACGTGACCTACGCTGATGCCGGGGTGGACGTCGACGAGGGCGCCCGTGCCGTCGATGCCATCAAGTCTGCGGTTGCCGCGACAAACCGTCCCGAGGTCATCGGAGGTCTTGGTGGCTTTGGCTCGTGCTTCTCGATGAGGTCCTTCAAGGACATGGAAGACCCGATTCTCGTGTCTGGCACTGATGGCGTGGGCACCAAGCTCGCCATCGCGCAGCTGCTCGACCGCCATGACACCGTAGGTGAGGACCTCGTCGCCATGTGTGTCGACGATGTGGTGCCCATCGGCGCGGAGCCGCTGTTCTTTCTCGACTACGTTGCCATCGGCAAGCTTCGGGCCGAGCATGTCGCCCAGATCGTGAAGGGCATCGCCGAGGGTTGTCGCAAGTCCGGCTGCGCGCTCGTGGGCGGAGAGATGGCGGAGCACCCTGGCGTCATGAACCCCGATGACTACGACCTTGCCGGCTTCGTGGTCGGTGTCGTCGACCGCCCCAAGATGATCGGTCCCGACAAGGTGCACGTGGGAGACGTCATTCTCGGCCTGCCTTCGAGCGGCATCCATTCAAACGGATACTCCCTCGTGCGCAAGGTCGCCATCGAGGGAAAGACCGCAGACGAGCTCGAGCGACCGCTCGAAGAGCTTGGCGGAGAGAGTCTTGCCGATGCCCTCATGCGTCCCACCACCATCTATGCGGGAGGTCTTGTCGCCGCGCTCCGGGATGGCGCTCCCATCCATGCCATGGCGCACATCACGGGCGGAGGCATTACCGAGAACCTCAACCGAGCGTTGCCGGCAGATGTCGACGCCGTGGTCGATCGTGGCGGCGACGAGGGCCCCGCATGGGACGTGCCGCCCGTCATCGACTACTGCGTGAAGGCTGCGGGCCTCACGCCTGACGAGGCGTACAAGACCTTCAACATGGGCGTGGGCATGAGCATCATCTGTGACCCGGATGACGTGGACGAGGTCTGCGAGAAGCTCGTCGGCCAGGGCTTCTCGCCGTTTGTCATGGGCGAGTGCGTTTCTGGTGAGGGCAAGGTGACCTATCGATGAGTGCCACGCTCGGCGTTCTCATCTCGGGTGGTGGGACCAACCTGCAGGCGCTCGTCGACCGCATCGCCGAGGGCACGCTCGACGCACGGATTGCGCTCGTTGTCTCGTCTCGCGCGGACGCCTATGGGCTCAAGCGCGCCGAGGCTGCTGGCATCCAGACCCTCACGCTTTCCAGGGAGATCTACGCCGACCCCGAGGCGGCCGACGAGATAATCGCTGCCGAGCTGCAGAGATACGGCGTGGACTACGTGATCATGGCTGGCTATATGCGCATGGTGCACGACCCGATCCTGGCCGCATTCCCCAATCGCGTGGTCAACATCCATCCCGCGCTGCTCCCCAGCTTCAAGGGCGCGCATGCCATCCAGGATGCCTTTGACTATGGCGTCAAGGTCACGGGCGTCACGGTGCACTTCGCTGATGGCAGCTACGACTGCGGTCCCATCATCGCCCAGCAATCGCTTGCGGTGGGAGAGGGCTGGGGCGTGGACGAGCTTGAGGCCCACATACACGAGATCGAGCACACGCTCTATCCTGCTGTGGTGCAACTCCTGGCCAAGGGGCGCGTGCATGTGGTCGGTCGCAAGGTGGCCATCGACGAGTAGCGCACACGCGAGGGGTCTTCTGCGTCGGGCGAGCTACTCGTCAAAGAAGCCCTTGCGGCCGATGCCCACCGTGGCCCATCGCGTCGCCATGAGCTCCTCCTCCCGCCGCTCACGGTCATCGGCGAAGGCCTTCTCGTCCGTCATGTCGGCAAAGTCATCGGGGGAGCTCTCTCGGTAGAGACAGACCTCTGCGCGCAGGAAGACGTACTCGTAGGGTTCCCCTGACGAGTCGAGCGAGCCGATTCTCGACGAGAGCTTGCGCATGACCCAGTCGGCATCCACCCGTGCGAGGTCCATGCCGCCGAGCATGGGGCGCAGATGGCCGTGGTAGCTTCCCACGAACTCGATGAGCTCCACGGTGTCATCTGGCGCAAAGCTCACGACGAGTTCGCCACGATAGAAGGAGAGTGACGTACCTCCATCGCCCGCCACGGGCGTGCCGGAGGCTCGGTCGTGCGCCAGCGTGGCCACGACCTGCTCGCGCGTATCACCAAAGCCCACATGTATGCCGCGACCCTCGATGCCATCGAGTGGATAGAGCCCGAAGGCATACTCAGGCGGCTCAGGCTTGGGTTTTTGCTGCCTGCGCCTGTCGATGGGCCGTGTCGTGGAGGGTTTTGTGCCGCGTCTCTTGTCAGCTGGTCTGCCGTTGCGCCCGTGCTTCTGCGCGTCTCCGGGCTTGCTCCCGCGCCTGCCGCGTCCTTCGTTGCTCATCGTGTCTCCCTTACGAGAATGGCGACGGTCTCTGAGGCCATGATTCTGTCAACGGCGTTGCCTCGGTAGGCGAACAGCCGGTGAAGTGCTTCAAGCCGGTCACTAAGTTGCATGAGGGCCGGACTCTTTGGACACGAGCCGAGCTGCCTGATGATACTGGCAATGCCGATGGAACGTAGTTCGTCGGGAACCTCGTGTGAATTAGAAGGACCGACGTTCGAAAGGTTTCGGTCAAGGAAGTGAGCATACCAAAAGGGTCACTGTCCATGAGGGCGAGACTTCGATCCATGGTCCTTCTTCCCCATCTATAGAAGGACGTAATCTCGAAACGTGCCAGCCGATATCCGAGAAACGCTGCCCGAAGTGCCATATCCGCACGAGGCAATTGTACACGCCTCGTCGATGGGGGTAATCGTGGCCGGCTCAAGGTGCGCAGGGTTTGCGATGTCTTGAGAGCGCAAGGCTAGGAGAGGACAGGAGTTCTCATTCTCGAGATTTGCGAGATGATGGCTGGGTCAGTCGTGTTCGTTATGACAGCGGAAAAATCAGTGATTGATGCGAACCGATAACCGCCGCGGATTCCGAACTTCATAGAGTTGGCGAGCAGGAATTTGTAGGAGGCATTCTGAACGGCCCTCTGCCTAACGATTCCATCATCCATTCCGAACGACATGACTGCGGAGGACTTAAGATCGATGCCGCAGCAGCCGATGAATGCCTTGGCGAAAAGAAGCGGTTCAAGCAGGCTCACCGTGGCTGACCCCGTGAACCCGTTGAGCTCCATATTAAGATACCCGCCCGTTCCGAGTGCGGTGATTCGAGGATTCGACGAGAGACGTTCGAGCACTCCGATCATATTGGTCGTTACGATGCAGCGCTTGTCGCCTTTGGCAATGAGGTCAGCGAGGAATAGGTTGGTACGCGAAGCATCAAGAAATACGGAATCTCCGTCGTTGATTTCAACGTAGGCTCGCGTGGCGACAGCATGTCTGCCGATATCGTCATATTCCTCGGTACCCTGCTGGGGTTCCGCCGGAGAGGTCTGCTCAGCAACAACTTCATTCCTGAGTGCACCGCCATATTCACGACGGCACTTGCCTGCGTCAGAAAGGACCTTCAAGTCCTTACGGATACTGTCAACGCTGACGCAAAATCGCTTTGCCAGCTCCTCGACGGTTACGGAGCCCTGCTCTTCGATAAGCTTGACGATCTCTTTTCGACGTTCTCCTGGAAACAACGTAATCCTCGCAGGTGGAAGAAGGATGAATTGTCATTACGTTTCTTTTTCCTGATTATAACCGAAGGCCTACCGTTTAACGGCTTTTGCACAATATATCAGGAAACATATATTGTAAAACAGGAAAAATCAGGATATATTAGCCAGCGACACGGACGAGAGAGAGGGGAAGTATCGTGGAAAACGAAATGCGCGCCATGCTCAAACGAGAGAACGTGCAGATTCTCGGTGAGGCCAACACATGGGAAGAGGCTATCCGCCTCGCTGTACAGCCTCTTGTCAACACGGGCTATGTCGAAGCACGCTATATCGACGGCATAATCGAGAATGCACGAAAGTATGGCCCTTACTTCGTGATCTGTCCCGATCTCGCGCTCCTGCATGCTCGTCCCGAACAAGGAGTCATCGAAAAGCAGCTTGCGGTCACCATTCTCCGCAAGGGCGTCAGGTTTAAAGAAAACGGGGATCCCGTGCGTGTTCTCGTCACGCTTGCCGCGGAGGATGCAGATTCTCACATCGATGTCATGAGGTGCCTTGCCTCGATGTTCTCGAACCCCAAGAACATCGAGAAGCTTATCCTCTCGGACTCCGCCGACATGGTCTACGACCAATTTGTGGGAGCCGCCGATGAAGCATAGATGATTGGCCAGGCGGCAGTCTCGCCGCGCGACAGACGCGAAATGACTCAATCGCTTGCGCAGATGTAAAACCGCTCCGTTTCAGAAGGAGGAATCAATGCCAGTACTTGACTTCTTTGTCAACATCCTATCGACTCCGGCTATCCTCGTCGGCCTCATGGCTCTCCTCGGCCTTGTGCTTCAGAAGAAGCCTGTCGAGGACGTCGTTAAGGGTACTGTTAAAACGATTGTGGGCTTCCTTGTTCTCACGGCTGGTTCCAGCTTTCTCCAGTCCGGCTCCCTCCTCGCCTTTGGCGAGGTTTTCAACTATGCCTTCAATATGCAGGGCGTAGTACCTAACAATGAGGCTGTCGTTTCGATGGCCCTTCAGCAGTTCGGCCAGTCGACAGCCATCATCATGTGCTTGGGCATGGTTCTGAACATTGTGCTCGCACGCTTCTCGCGCATGCCCTACATCTTTCTTACCGGTCACCACACACTCTATATGGCGTGCATGCTTGCCGTCGTTCTCTCCGTTGGAGGCCTCGAAGGATGGCAGCTCTATATCGCGGGAGGTTGTCTTCTTGGTCTGATCATGGTGCTCTCTCCGGCATACTGCGAACCCACCATGAAGAAGATCACCAAGTCAGACTCCGTTGCCTTTGGGCACTTCGGTGGTCTTGGATACTGGGTTTCCGCTCAGGTGGGCAAGCTCTTTGCCAACGACGAGAACCGCAAGTCGTCGGAAGATATCAAATTCCCCAAGCGGCTCATCTTCCTTCGTGATACTACCGTCTCCATTGGCATCACGATGATCGCTCTCTTTGTCATCGTCACCGGCGTTGCGGTAGGCCGCGGGATTCTTGTTGAGGATCCCAGCAAGTTTACGTATCTCAACAGTCTTCTCAATGTTGGCACCGAAACTAATACCAACTGGATTGTATGGGCTATCACATCAGGACTTTCATTTGCTGGCGGCGTGTACATCATCCTTTCGGGCGTGCGTCTGATCATCGGAGAAATCGTCCCCGCCTTCAAAGGTATCGCCGAGAAGCTTGTCCCAGGTGCAAAGCCTGCCCTCGACTGCCCTGTCGTCTATCCGTATGCTCCCAACGCCGTCATCATCGGATTCCTGGTCTCCTTTGTTGGCGGCATCGTCGGTCTCCTCGTCTTGGGGGCCATCGATGCCCGCCTGATGCCAATTGCCTTGATTCTCCCGGGTGTCGTACCTCACTTCTTCTGTGGTGCCACGGCTGGTGTTTTCGGCAACGCGGAGGGTGGTATCAAGGGCTGTGTCGCGGGCTCCTTCGTGCATGGCCTACTTATCACGTTCCTGCCCGCCATCTGCATGCCCGTCTTCACGGCCCTTGGGTTCACCAGTGTGACGTTCTCCGATGCCGACTTCTCTTGGATGGGCATCCTCTGGGGCAACGTTGCACAGCACATCAATGGCACTCCCCTTTTCCTCATTGCCATCGTCTGCTTTGCTGCGCCCATCATCTATAACTTCGTTGCCCCTAAGCACGACAGTGACAAGAAGGTCGAAAAGACTTCCGCATAGATCTCCCTGCCGAGAAATTCAGTGAGGTTCGGGCATCTCGGCGGCCCATGGGTGGTTGGGAAGGATGGCGTCCCAGCCACCCATGGGTTCGCACCATCTGCGGATGGTACGAGACTTCCGAGAATGTAAGTAAGCTACCGTCATGCTTACGAGGATTCCGGCAAATGTCGGGATAACGATATCCAAAGAAGGAGCATGCGTTATGTCCATCAACAAGATTATGTGCTGTTGCGGATCTGGTCTCGGCTCAAGTCTCATCGTTCGCATGAATACCGAGGATGAGCTCAAGAAGCTTGGCATTAGCGGTGTGGAGGTCGTTCACTCCTCCCTATCCGACTGCATGCCCGGCGCAGCCGACCTGTTTATTGTCGGAGGGGACCTTGGTGATTTTGTCGCCGATGTCCCTGATGACCAGAAGATCGTTTTGGACAACATCCTTGACAAGGACGAACTCGAGGCAAAGCTCAGGAACAAGTTCGGTATCGCGTAGTTCCGATTGAATGGAGATATGTGGTGAAAAGCGGGGAACAGAAGGAGCTTGAGATCCTTGCGGCCAAGATTCGCCGGGATGTTCTTGAGATGCTTGAGCATCGTGGCTATGGGCATCTGGGCGGTTCTCTATCCATAGTGGAACTGATGAGTGTTCTGTACGGTCGGCAGCTCCGATATGATTCCAAGAAACCGCGATGGCCCGAGCGCGACCGTGTGGTTCTCTCAAAGGGACATGCAGGACCCGCGTGGTACGCCGCCCTTGCCGAGAGCGGGTTCTTTGATCCCAAGGAGCTCCTTACGCTCAATGACGGTGGCACGATGCTCCCATCGCACCCCGATCGCACAAAGACTCCTGGGGTTGACATGACTACTGGCTCGCTCGGACAGGGGGCCTCCACTGCTGCTGGGATGGCGTTTGCACTGCGAATGAAAGGTTCTGATAGCTACGTCTATCTCGTCATGGGCGACGGAGAGCTCAACGAAGGTCAGTGTTGGGAGGCTTTTCAGTTCATTGCCAACTATAGGCTCGGACACTGCATCGTCATCATTGATGAAAACAAGAAGCAGCTTGACGGGCCTACGAAGGAAGTCATGAATCCCTTCGACATAGCCGAGAAGATGCGCGCATTTGGCTTCTCGACACAAAGGGTCAAGGGTAATGACGTGGGTGCTATCGATTCGGCCATCGATAGGGCCAAGAACACGGCGGACTCTGCCGTGTGCATCGTGCTTGATAGCATCAAAGGTTCTGGAGTGCCCTATTTTGAGCAGATGCGCGATAACCACTCGGTTAAATGGAGTTCGGAGGAAACGGTCAGGGAAACCGATAAGGCCATCTCCAAGCTTACGATGGACATAGACGCCATGGAGAGGGGGCTCGTCTAATGCCAGAGATCGTACAGGATCGGAACGCCAAGGGTAGAGAGCTGCGCGATGTGGTCGTGCAGACAATCCAGAGCCTTATGACCATGGATGACAGGGTCGTTGCCCTCGAAGCCGATCTCGGTGGAGCAAGTCATTTCACCAAGATTGGAGAAAGTAACCCCCTTCGGTTTGTTCAGTGTGGCATTTCCGAAGCGAACATGATGGGCGTCGCCGCTGGAATGTCAAGCGAGGGGTTCAAGCCATATGTCCATACGTTCAGCCCCTTTGCAACCAGACGCGCGTTCGATCAGATATACCTTTCTGGGGCCTACGCATGCAATACCATCAACATTTATGGTTCCGATCCAGGCTTCACGGTGGGTCCAAACGGTGGCACTCACACCAGCTGGGAAGACGTTGCTCTCATGCGGACTATTCCGGGCGCCGTTGTGGTTGATGCGGCAGATGACGTGCAGATGGAGTGGGTCATCCGTGAGTTCTCGAAAATCGATGGCATCCACTACGTGCGCGCCAATCGCAAGGCGGTGCGTAACGTCTACGCTCATGGGTCGGTCTTCGAACTTGGCCATGGTGTCGTGGTTCGTCCGGGTTCCGACGTGCTTGTCATCTCTGCTGGGCAGCTCGTCTCCGAAGCGCTTGATGCGGCAGACCTGCTCGCCTTGGAGGGAGTAAACGTCGAGGTCATAGACATGTTTACCATCAAGCCCCTTGACGCCGACCTTGTGCTGGCCGAGATGGAGGGCAAGGAGGCTGTGATCACCTTCGAAAACCATGGTGTCATCGGGGGATTGGGAAGTGCGGTCGCCGAGGTTCTTGCCGAATCCGGTCGTGGTGCATCGTTTAGACGCCACGGCGTTACGGAACGCTTCGGTCAGGTGGGCACCCCAGCCTTCCTGCAAAAGGAGTATGGGCTGGAGTCCTCAGACCTCGTAGATGACATCAGGAAAATGCTTGCCCAAGAGTCCTAGTCGCACCGCGAGATTTAGGACGTCGAACGAGACGCGTACGTCTGGGATGGAAGAAGAGGGTATGGATAAGGACATCAACGGTACTATCGATCACACAAACCTCAGGCCAGAGGCCACCGAGGCCGATATCGCTCACCTGTGTGATGAAGCGAGAGAGCATGGGTTCGCAACGGTTGCCATCAACTCGTGCTGGACGTCCTTCGCCTCCGACCGACTGGTCGGATCTGGGGTGGGGGTCACCACGTGCGTGGGGTTTCCCCTTGGCGCCTCCTCGACAGCATCGAAGGCTGCGGAGACTACTGCAGCCGTCGCCGATGGTACCAGTGAGGTTGACATGGTGATCAATCTCGGGCATCTCTTGTCCGGTGACGACGTATATGTCCGCGACGATATCGCTGCGGTCGTGCGCGCGGCGGCAGGACGGCCAGTCAAGGTAATACTCGAGTGCTGCCTGCTCGACCACGATCAGATTGTTCGGGGCTGCCAGGATGCGGTCTCTGCTGGCGCGTCGTTCGTGAAGACCAGTACCGGTTTCAGCAAGGGCGGCGCAACCGTCGCGGACGTCCGCCTCATGCGGGAAACCGTGGGGAACTCCTGCAAGGTAAAAGCAGCTGGAGGCATCCATACTCGGGACGGTGCTCTTGCGATGCTCGCCGCCGGGGCCGATCGCATCGGCACGAGCAGCGGTCTCGCGATCGTTGCCGGTTAGGACGATTGCGCTTCGAATACGAACACGCCCCCTTTATTAGGGGGCGTGTGTGTCTGGGCGCGTCATGCTATGCATGCAGAGATATCCATGGAAATCTTGTCACCACGACGAACACTGCCGATGCTGCTGGCGGGGCATCCTGCAGCGCCCGTAAGGTGAACGGTGATTAGTGATGCGATGCCATACATCATGGCCTCACCACTAAAGTGAAGTCCCGCGCCTGCCGCGTCCTTCGTTGCTCATCGTGTCTCCCTTACGAGAATGGCGACGGTCTCCACATGCTTGGTGTGCGGGAACATGTCCACGGGCGTTACGCGTTCGGGTCGATAGCCATAGTCACGCAGTATCGTGATGTCGCGCGCCTGCGTGGATACGCTGCACGAGACATAGGCGATGCGTGACGGCCCCAGGCGCGTGACGCCTGCGAGGAACTTTGGTGTCGAGCCGCTGCGAGGCGGGTCCATGATCACTACGTCGAAGCGGTTGTCAGGACTGGCCAGGCGGACGGTTGCGTCCATGTAATCGGTGGCGTCGGAGCGCAGGAAGCGACAGCGCTCACCCAAGCCGTTGGCCTGTGCGTTTCTCCGGGCGCACGACACGGCATCGCTCACCTGTTCTACGCCAACGACATGCAGGTCATTCACGTGTGAGGCGGCACAGATTCCAATGGTGCCAGTCCCGCAGTAAGCGTCGAGCATCCGTTGTCCGGGGAGAAGCCTCGCACCATCAAGCGCCAGTCGGTACAGCACCTCGGTCTGCGCAGGGTTGGTCTGGTAGAAGCTCGAGGGCCCGATCTCAAACGTGCAGCCTAGCAGCTGGTCATGCATATTGCCCGGACCATAGAGAGTCTTGTTGAGCCTGCCGAGGATGGCGTTGGTACGTCGCGTGTTGACGTTCTGCACCACGCTCGTAAGCTCGGGGCACTGCGTGCGAAGCTCGGATACGAAGCGCTCAAGGTGGGGGAGCTCGGACCCGTTGGTCACGATGACGAGAAGTGCGTCATCGCTTGCGTAGCCGAGCCGTACCACGGCGTTGCGCAGCACCCCCTTGCCCTTGTCCTCGTCGTAGGCGCTCACATGGAGACGCTCGGCGACATGGGCCACGGCGTTGAGTATGCGACGTGCGCGAGGATCCTCCACGAGACAGCTCTCGCAGGGTACGATGTGATGCGTGCCTGCGGCGTAGAACCCGCATTTAACATGTCCACCCTTGCCCGATGCGAAGGGCGTGGCGGCCTTGAGCCGGTAGGCGACGGGTTTCTCCATGCCGCGGATCTGCTCTATGATGGCACCATCCTTCTCGGCAGCCTCGCCGAGAAGCTCCTGAACGTGGGCCTGCTTGCGTTCGAGCTGGACGGGGTAGGGAACGGCGAGCAGCTCACAGCCGCCGCAGGCTTGAGCGATCGGGCACGTGTACGTGCGGTATCCCATGGAGCTCCTTTCATCTCGCATTAGAATATACCGCCCTGTGCCGAGGCCGAGTGTGTACAATGCCGCACAGACACGTGCAAACCCAACAAGAGGGGAATAACCCCCTATGTCAGCAGAGACAGAATCGCAGAGAGGCCCCTCCATGACATCCGAGTCCAGCCACACGGTCGAGTCCAACCGCGCACTGACGATGCGCTCGCTTGTTATCGGTGCGTTTGGATCGGCGGTTCTCACCGCAAGCTCGCTCTTCATCGCGCTGCGTCTCGGCGCACTCCCCTGGCCCATCGTCTTTGCAGCGCTTGCGAGCGTAGGTGCGCTTCGCCTGATGGGTAGCCACAATCTTCACGAGGCCAACGTCTGCCATGCGGCCATGAGCGCAGGTTCCATGGTGGCAGGCGGTCTCGCCTTTACCATTCCCGGACTCTGGATGCTTGGCGGAGCTGATGTCTCGCTCATTCAGGTGCTCGCCGCATCGCTGGCGGGTACCATCCTCGGCCTCGCCGCTTGTGCCATGCTCCAACCATACTTCATTCGCGAACAGCGTCTGGCCTATCCCATTGGCGTCTCCGCAGCCGAGACGCTACGGGCCACGTCCGACACGGGAGGGAAGGATGGCCGGTTCCTGTTTGGCGGCATGGGCTTCTCCGCCATATATGCACTGCTCAGGGATGGATTCGGCATTCTACCGCAGTACCTTGGCCTTACGACCGTCGTCCCCGGGGTTACCCTTGGTGTCTATGACTCTCCCATGATGCTCTCCATGGGCTTCATGATTGGTGTCGTGCCTGCGCTTGTCTGGTTTGGCGGGACGCTCGTTGGCAGCCTGCTTATCGGTGCCGGCCTTCCCGCGCTGGGTGTCTGTACCATCGAGGAGGGAACGGCTCTCCGCCAGTGCCTGGGTCTTGGGCTCATGTTTGGCGTCGGCGCGGGCGTGGTGGTCAAGGGTCTCCTCCCCGTGGTGAAGCGCCTCATCTCCAAGGAGGGAACCGCGCCCGACTCGCGTGAGCAGGCGCGTCGCTTGCATGTGAGCCACGGCTTTGTGGGCGTTGCTGCTGCGGCCGCCGCCGCCATTGCCGCCACGCTGCTGGGCCTTGGGCTTCTTCCCAGCGTGCTTCTTGTTGCCGGCTCGTGGTTCTGCGTCTACCTTTCCGGATGGCTTACGGGAACGACCGGCGTCAACCCGATGGAGCTCTTTGGCGTCATGGTGCTCCTGCTTCTGCAGGTCCTATTCCATCAGGTTACTACCGCGAGCCTTTTCCTTGCTGCCGCCGTGGTGGCCGTGGCATGCGGCATTGGCGGCGACGTCATGAACGACCTCAAGGCCGGAGACGAGCTTCGCACCAACCCCCACGACCAGTTCATGGGCATGGTCGTAGGTGGCCTTGTGGGTGCCGTCGTTGCTGCGTGCATGCTTATGGTCCTCAAGACCACTTACGGTGTCGACCAATTTGGCGGCAACGGGATGTTCGTTGCCGCGCAGGCAAGCGTCGTGGCCACGATGGCGGGAGGCATTCCCAACGTGCCCGCCTTCGTCGCCGGCGTTATTGCGGGCACCGCGGGTGCCATTGCAGGACTGCCGATAATGACCCTCGGACTTGGCGTGTATCTTCCGTTTACCACGTCATCAGGCGTGGTCGTTGGGGCTCTCGTCCGTCTCGTCATAGATCACAGGACCAAGGACAAGGCACCAGAGGAGCGGACGCGGATCAATGCACGTGGCCAGACGCTCGCGTCCGGCTTTCTTGGCGGCGAGTCGCTCGTGGGCGTGATCACGGCCCTTGTCCTGATGTTCGGGATGTTCGTCGGCTAGGTTCTGAAGAAGACGGGCATCCATTTCCAGGTTCTCGAGGGAGCTTACGACGGCTCTCGAAGACCTGCAGAGAATCCGGCCGAATGCACGGCCTTTTGCCTCCATTCCCACAAAAGGCAATCGCTATCTGCATTTTCTCAGGCTCGAAAGGGTCGCTAGCGAAGCACTTGTCGGAAGAGGCGTGCACTCGGCCGGTTTTTCTGCAGGTGTTTTACGACGGATAGTGCAAGGGCATGTCTGCCACCTTCCCCAGAGCATATATCTGGTATTCTAAACTAGATTTTCTGGTATGATAAACTCTGTAAAATGACGTGGACATAGATGCTTTTGTGACCTGAGGTCAGAAATTGTTTGCCTACTTCCAGGCTAAGGGCTATAGTTCTAAAGATAGATTTGAATGAAGTTCAAAAATGTGAGATAAGCATCAAGAAGGCATGTTGCACATTGATGTACGGGAGGCACAAAGAATGCAGTCAAAAATCGCGCACGCAGCAGAGCGCAAGGCATTCGAGATCGCGCTCGATCAGGCCCTCAAGACCGTCTCGGGTCCCGATCGCGAGAAAAACGTCATGAAGTTCATCGATATGGCGGGCAAGCTCCTCAAGGACACCAACCCAGGTGCCACTCGTGGTATGAAGGCCGCCTTGTATCCGGGATCAAAGTGGGAGAAGTACCTCTTCTCCCTGATCGACGAGATCAACCCCAACGTTCTGCGTACCACCATTCTCAACGGCGGTTACGAGGCTGCCTTCCGCGGACTGCGCAACACCACCGAGAATGCTGACAAGAATCAGTGCAACGTTCCCTGGATTATCCTCTTCGACCCCACGTCCGCCTGCAACAAGCACTGCGTTGGCTGCTGGGCCGCCGAGTACGGCAACCGACTCAACCTCACGTACGACGAGATGGACAAGCTCGTCTCAGAGGCGGAGGCTCTGGGGACGCACCTCTTCATGCTTACTGGCGGCGAGCCGCTCGTCCGCAAGGCCGATGTCCTCAAGCTTGCCGCGGCACACCATGACAGCGTCTTCAACATCTTCACCAATGCCAGCCTCGTTGACGAACCGTTCTGCCAGGAGGTCCAGCGTCTCGGCAACGTCATATTCTCCGTCTCCCTCGAGTCCTATGAGCCCACGGTCAACGAT
>Ga0268263_1001695_pt1 | contig 17638 bp, 14 predicted proteins | sample Biomet5_FD_190358 | JGI IMG/M metagenome (GOLD analysis project Ga0268263, IMG submission 190358) | Microbial communities from bioreactor (seeded with sewage sludge) at LBNL, California, USA - Biofuel metagenome 5 (SPAdes) (version 4) | ecosystem: Engineered > Bioreactor > Anaerobic >... | reverse complement strand
GCAGCGAGTCTGGCGGCCGCGGCCCAGCGTCCCGGCGCAGTCGCCGCTCCGGCCGGGGCCATGCCGACCTCGCAGAGTCAGGAGGAGTTCCTGGCTCAGGCGCCGGGCATTCTGGCCGACGTGCTCAGCAGGCTGGCCGACAGCCAGCAGCACATCCAGCAGGCATCCCAGTCCGGGCTGCTCGATCTGAGCGGCCTGGATCCGCACGCCGGTGGAGCCTTCGCCGGCCTCGGCTTGGGTGGCGCTGCACCGAGCCCGGCCGTCCCGGCCGCTCCCCCGGCTGCGATACCGGTGGCCGCAGCACAGGCCGAGGCCGTTCCCGAAGCTGCTGTCGAACCCGCCGAGCCGGAGAGGACCGTCGAGGAGTGGCTCGCTGAGCTGGACGACCTGACCGGCCTGGCCGGGGTGAAGGCCGAGATCCATCGCCAGACGGCGATCCTGCGCGTCGACGCGCTGCGCACCAAGGCGGGGTTGAAGAGTCCGACCATCACCCGGCATCTGGTGTTCACCGGGAACCCGGGTACCGGCAAAACCACGGTGGCTCGCCTGGTGGGGGGCATCTACAAGGCGATCGGCCTGCTCAGCAAGGGCCAGCTGGTCGAAGTTGATCGCTCCGAGCTGGTGGCCGGCTACCTGGGCCAGACCGCGATCAAGACCGCTGAGGTGGCCGCCAAGGCCTATGGCGGCGTGCTGTTCATCGATGAGGCCTACTCGCTCAACGGCGATCAGTACGGCGAAGAGGCGGTGAACACCCTGGTCAAGGAGATGGAGGATCACCGAGACGACCTGGTGGTGATCGTGGCCGGCTATCCGGAGCCGATGAGTGACTTCATCGACAACAACCCGGGGCTGGCCAGCCGATTCCGGACCACGATCGAGTTCGAGGACTACACCGACGACGAGTTGCGCTCGATCTTCACCTCGATGGCGGCCAAGTCCGACTACGACCTGGGCGAGGGCTGCCTGGACGAGTTCGACAGGCTGCTGGCCCTGCAGCTGCGCGACGAGACGTTCGGCAACGGTCGCTACGTCCGCAACATCCTGGAGGCCGCGATCGGACGGCATGCCTGGCGGCTGCGCGAGGTCACCGAGCCGACGCTGGAGCAGCTGCGCTCACTACTGCCGGTCGACCTGACCGATCCGGAACCCGAGCCGGGCCAGCCGCTGAAGCCACCGGCCGGCGCTCAACCGTCCAGCCCGGTCGAGTTTCCGGCTGCTCCTGCGGAGCCGCAGCAATGACGACCAACTCCCCCGCTCCCGCCCGTACGTCGCCCGCGCCGAGTCCGGCCGCCGGCACCGCAGCCAACCCAGTGCCGGCCATTCCCGCCCCGGCGCTACCGGTCGCACCAGCACCCAGCGACACTCCGCGCCGGCTGCGCCGCTACCAGCTGATCACCGCGGTGGCGGTGCTCGTCCTGGGTCTGGCCGGAGTCGGCCAGTTGTCCCAGCTGCGAACCAACCTGGGTACCGCACCACTGCAGGGCGCACAGCATGTCCGGATCGGCGAGATCAGCGCCGACATCTCGGCCGCGGGCAACCAGGCGGTCACCGACGCCCTGGCCGGATCGACGACCGGATCAGAGCAGAGCAGCGAGACCTTGGCCAAGGCGGCGGGGCTGTTGGTCGAGGCGGCATCCGCCGAGCCGTCCCAGGCCGCGGCGATCGCCGCCATCAACAGCGACCTGCTCAGCTACGGCCAGTTCCTGTCCGCCGCCAAGTTCACCCAGGCCGATCAGCTGCTCGAGTCGTCGCTACAACCTGGCCTGGATGCGCTGAGCCAAGACCTGATCTCCAGCCAGAGCTCCTGGTGGACCTCGCCGTGGATCTCGCTCGGGCTGGGCGCGGTGGTGCTGATCGGACTGTGCTGGCTGAGCTTCCCGGTCGCCCAGCGCAGTCACCGGGTACTCAACGCCGGCTTGGCGGCGGCCATCGTGGCAACAGTGGCGATCACCGGGCTGGCCGCGGGAGGGAGCCCGGTCAGCGCGGGAGCGGCACGCAGCACCAGCGCGGTGATCCGGACCTCGACGCAGCTCACCCAGGCACAGCTGGAGGCCGACGCAGCCACCCGCGCACTGCTGAATGCGGCCCGCGACAAGCGCTGGGACGCCGCAGCGCAGTCGGCCTACAGCAATGCCGATGAGCAGGCCACCACGACCTTCACCGGCCCGCCGGCCGATCAGTACCACAGCCTGCACAATGCCCGTAAGCCGGTGACCACGGCCTTGACGGCCGGGAACTGGGCAAAGGCCGGATCGTTGCTGACCGGCGACGACAAGCTGGCCGATGCCGAGCTCCAACTGGCCGATAGCGTGGCGGAGCAGCGCACCCAGCTCACCAGCACCGCCGCCGCCGACTCCACCACCGACTCGCTGCTGTTCTTGTTCGAGCTGGGTGCCGCCATCCTTGGGCTGGCCGGTGCCTTCCTCGGCGTCCGTGGCCTCCAGTCCCGAATCGAGGAGTACCGGTGAGCACCACTTGCCCCATAGCCCCCGGCCAGCTGGGCATCGCCGCCCGCCCCACCGAAATGCTGGAATATCTCGGCCTGCTGGACGCCTGGCTGGCCGAGCGGCGCGCTGAACTGGACTCGCTGGACTCCCAGATCCTGTCCACCGGCCGCCAGCAGGAGCTGACCGGTGACATGTCACTGGCAATGGCCCTGTGGCAGGCTGCCAAGACTCGGCAGACCCTCATCCTGAACACCTGGGACTCTGGGCGCGTCGGCCCGAAGGAGCTCGATCAGCTCTCCGGGCTGATCTGGGGACGCCTCGACACGGCCACCTCTCCGGTGACCGCCCTGGCCTCGATGGCGGTCTCACTGCCCGAGGCCGGCCGACTCTGCGATGCCCTAGTGGCCCAGCTGCGAACCCGACTGAACACCGACCCCAACGCCGAGCAGCAGCAGGTACGGCTGCGCGACCTGCGCGCCCAAGCCGAGCGGATCCGCGACCAGATCGGCCTCGAGCCGCCGGCCCTGGCCACCGCGGCGTTGGCCAGGCTGTCCGGGCTGGTCGCCCGGGTGGACGAGCTGAGCGCCAAGCGCGAACGAGGCGGCGACATCGCCGGCAGCCTGAGCGCCCTCGAGATCGAAGCCGCCAAGTTCGAGAGAGACCTGATCGTTGGTGCGGCCCAACGCCGACAGGCGCGTGAGCTCCTCGACCAGGCCCGCCAGAAGCTGGCCGGGCTGTCCCAGGCCGAGCAGGAGCTGCAGGCCATGTCCGCCCGACTGGCCGCCGCCGTCTGGCCGGCTCCCGCCGTCGCAATGCCGAGTGTGGCAGCGCTGGGGCCGGTGCCGAACACCGGCCGGGCGTTGACCGGCTACCTGGCCGATGTGGAGGTGCTGGCGGGCCGAATGGCCTCGGCCCGCGAGATGCTGGCTCGCGCTGAGGTCGAAGCGTCTGCCGTGTCGGCGCAGTTCGCGGCCGTCCGGGTCCGGATCGAAGCCGCCGGGCTGGCCACCGATCCCGGAATCCAGCAGCTCACCCAGGCCATCGAGGCCCGGCTGGCCGAATACCCGGTCCCGCTGCCGGTGGTCCAGCAGTTGCTCGGCGCCTACTCAGCCGAGTTCGAGTTCCGCAGCACGGTGGCCCGATGAAGTGCCGGCAGCCGGGCTGCACCGGCACCATCATCGACGGCTACTGCGATGTCTGCGGCATGCCCGGCCAGGCGATGCCGGTCGGCCAGGGCGAGCCGGGCAGCCGCCCGTCCACCATGGCCACCGGCCGCTGCACGCAACCGGGCTGCCCCGGCTCGATCGTCGACGGCTACTGCGATGTCTGCGGCTCACCGGCCGCCTCGAGCGCCCCATCGGCGACCCCGATGCCGGTGCCGACCACTCGCACCTCGGCCCACCTCGGCTCGACCGCGCTCGGCTCGGCCCGAGTGGCCTCCTTCGGTGGTCGGCCCACTCGACGGGCCGCGGGCCAGCCGAGCACCTTCGGCCAGATCGGCGCCGGGCTCACCCGGGTGCCGCCGGCCCCGGCCATCGACCCGGCCAAGGCCGTCCTGCCGCACCCCGAAGTTCCGCTCGACGCGCGCGTCTGCGCCCGCTGCTCCGCCAAGGTCGGGCAGGGCGCCAAGGACGTGGCCAGCCGCTCAGAGGGCTTCTGCCCCAACTGCGGGGCCCCTTACTCCTTCGCGGTGAAGCTCACCGCCGGCGACGTGGTGGCCGGCCAGTACGAGGTCATCGGTGCGCTCGCCCACGGCGGGATGGGCTGGATCTACTTGGCCCGGGACCGGAACGTGTCGGGCCGCTGGGTTGTGCTCAAGGGCATGCTCAACACCGGCGACCCGGACGCCCTGGCCGCCACCATCGGCGAGCAGCGCTTCCTGGCCCGGGTCGAGCATCCACTGATCGTGGAGATCTTCAACTTCGTCACCCACCAAGGCGCCGGCTACATCGTGATGGAGTACGTCGGCGGACGCTCCTTGAAGCAGCTGCTCAAGCAGCGGATGCTGGCCAACGGCGATCAGGTCGATCCATTGCCGGTGGAGTGGTCGCTGGCCTTCCTGATCGAGATCCTGCCCGCCTTCGGCTACCTGCACTCACTGAACCTGCTCTACTGCGATTTCAAGCCCGACAACGTCATTCAGGTCGGGGACTCGCTCAAGCTGATCGACTTGGGCGGCGTCCGTCATGCGGGAGACGAGGATTCGGCGATCTACGGGACGATCGGCTTCCAAGCCCCCGAGGTGGCCACTCTCGGACCGTCCATCGCTTCGGACATCTACACGGTCGGGCGCACCTTGATGGTGCTGTCCGCCGACATCCCCGGTTATCGCAGCCAGTACGAGACGACGCTGCCTCCGGCCGAGCAACTGCCGGCCTTCGCCGAGCACGACTCGCTGTACCGGCTGCTGCTGAAGTGCTGCGCCCCCGACCCGAACGACAGATTCATCTCCGCGGAGGAGCTGCGCCAGCAGATGCTCGGCGTGCTGCGCGAAGTGGTGGCAAGCCGGACCTCCGGAGTGGCCACCACCTCGGCCCCCTCGGCCCTGTTCGAACCGCCGACGGTCTCCAGCGAGAGGTCCGGGCAGCTCCCCCGACTGCGCCTGGACCTGACCGATCCCAATGCCGACTGGCTGGAGCGCGTGCTCGAGGAGCCCCCGGCACAACGCCTGACAGCCTTGAGCAGCCCCCCGTCGCAGTCCCCGGCCGTCGTGGTGGCCCGTGGCCAGGCCGCCGTGGAGACCGGCGACCTCCGCCTGCTTGACCGATGTGTCCAGCGCCTGCTTGACGAGGATCCCTGGGAGTGGCGAGCAGTCTGGTTGGCCGGGCTCGGAGCGCTCGCGGCCAAGGACTACCGCAACGCGCAGAGCGCCTTCAACGCCGTCTACGGCCAGCTCCCCGGGGAACTGGCCCCCAAACTGGCCCTGGCCCTGGCCTGTGAGCTGGGTGGCGAGTTCGACTTGGCCGAGAGTCTTTACCAAACCTGTGCAAGCACCGACCAGGCCTACCTCACCCCGGCCGCTTTCGGGCTGTCCCGGCTGCGCTCCAACCGCGGCGACCTGGCCGGATCGCTACAAGCGCTGTCCCTGGTGCCGAGCACCTCGCGGGGATATCCGGAGTCACTGCGGCTGCGCGCAGCCCGAATGGTCAGTCTTGCCGCCGACCCCGACGCGATCACCCAAGCCATGGCCGCCATCGAGAAGGCGCCCCTGAACCCGTTCGAGGTTCGCGGCTACCGGGCCACCTTGTGGGAGCGCGCCTCCCGGCTGGCCGACCAGCGCGGCCCGATCACCATCGCCGGGACGGCCATGGATGCCGCCGACGTGCGTGTCCGGCTGGCCGACACCTACCGAGAACTGGCCCGACTCAGCGATGACCCGGGAATCCGGGCCGCCTGGGTGGATCTGGCCAACTCACTGCGACCCTGGAGCCTGTTGTGACAGCCGCCGACTGGCCGCTGCTGCCCACCTGTCCGACCTGCGGAGCGCCGGTGAGCCCGTCCGCCTCGTTCTGCGAGGCCTGTGGCGGCGCGCTCACCCCGACCGAACCAGCCCCCGAGCCGAGTCGGCCCGCCGAGCCCTTCTCCGGCCAGACCCAACGGCTGGGCAGCCGGGCCAGCCAGGCCACCGAATGCATCTCCTGCGGCGGCCCGGTCGGAGCGGACGGGTATTGCCAGCTGTGCGGCACCAAGGCACCCAGCGCCCGTGACCACTACCGGGATGCACCGGCCGGCTGGGTGGCCGGGGTCTGTGACCGCGGCCAGAGCCACCCGCGCAATGAGGACGCGATGGCGCTGTGGGCGCAGGCCGACCAGGCGGTCCTGGTGGTGTGCGACGGCGTCTCGACCAGCACCGACTCCGATGTCGCCGCTCAGGCGGGTGCCGTGGCGGCTCGAGATTTGCTGGTCGCGCGGCTCGCCATGGCCGAGCCGTCCATCCCGCAGGCGCTGGTGGACGCGGCCGCTGCGGCGAACGCCGCGGTGATCGCCAACACCGCCGAGACCTCCACGAACGCAGCCTCGGCCACCTTCGCCGTCGGGGTAGTCATCGGGTCGCGGCTCCACTTCGCCAATCTTGGCGACTCCCGGGTGTACTTCCTCGGCGAGCGGGAGGGACAGCTGCTCAGCGTCGACGACTCGCTGGCCCAGGCCTTCATCGAGGGCGGTATGCCCCGGGACGAGGCTGAGTCCATGCCCCGCGCCCACGCCATCACCAAGTGGCTGGGCCGCGACGCCAGCGACATCGCGCCCCGGGTCGGGCTGCTGGAGATCGACCAGGCGGGCTGGTTGGTGGTGTGCTCCGACGGCCTGTGGAACTACGCCTCGGCTCCCGAGCAACTCCACGCCCAGCTGGCGGCGACCGGCTCCCAGGATCCGTCAGTGGTAGCTGCCAAGCTTGTCGAATGGGCGAATGGCCAGGGCGGACGCGACAACATCACGGTCGCCGTGGCCCGACTTCGGGAGCCGGGAACCCACTCGTCGCCGTCGCATAGTCTGGAGCCGGCTGATGCCGCAGCCAGTAGCACAGAACAGGAGCATGCCGCGAATGGCTGAGTTCACCTCTGCCGTCTTTCAGAACGAGTTTCTGGCCGATGGAGGCACAGACGTCAACGCGATCGTCACGATCCGCTGCACCGGCGCAGGCGAGGCCGGACGCACCGGACGCGGGGATGCCGGTGAGATCGTGGTGGTGGACACCTCCGGTTCGATGGGCGTGACCAATATGCAAGCCGCCAAGCAGGCCGCGATGGTGGCACTGGACAACATCCTCGACGGCACCTACTTCGCCGTGGTCGCCGGCAACCACAAGGCCTACCTGGCCTACCCGATCGTGCAGAGCGGGGCCGGCATGGTCCGGATGGACGTCAGTACCCGGGCCGAAGCCAAGCGGGCCATCAGCTTCTTCCGGGCCGAGGGCGGCACTGCCATGGGCACCTGGCTGAACCTGTGCCGGGCACTGTTCGACTCGATCGGCAACCTCGGCAACAAGCACGTGATCTTGCTCACCGACGGCGAGAACCACAACGAGACTCCGACCCAGCTCGACCAGGCGATCCGCTCGGCCATCGGCCAGTTCCAGGTGGATGCTCGCGGCATCGGCGTGGACTGGAAGGTCGCCGAGATCCGCAAGATCGCCCAGGCCCTGCTGGGCAGCGTCGACATCATCGGCGATCCGAGCAGACTGAGTGCGGAGTTCGCCTCGCTGATGCGCAACTCGATGGCGCGCGGCGTGGCGAACGCCGACCTGCGGGTGTGGATTCCGCAGGGTGCCCAGGTGATGTTCATCCGCCAGGTTTCGCCGTCGGTGGAAGACCTCACCCACCGCGGCGTCCCGGTGAACCAGCTGACGATGAGCTACCCGACCGGCGCCTGGGCCGACGAGGAGCGCGACTACCACATTGCCGTCCGGCTGGCTGCCAAGACCGTCGGCCAGGAGCAGCTGGCTGCCCGGGTCCAGCTCGCCGTCGGTGCCGAGCTCCTCACCCAGGGCCTGGTCAAGGCCAAATGGTCGGCCGACACCAACCTGACCGCGCAGATCAACCCGGAGGTCGCCCACTACACCGGGCAGGCCGAGCTGGCCCAGGTGATCCAAGAGGGCCTGGCCGCCAAGGCCGCTGGGGACGAGGCCACCGCCACCACCAAGCTGGGCCGGGCCGTCCAGCTGGCCACCGAGACCGGAAACGCCGAGGCGACGGCGAAACTGCGCAAGGTGGTAGACATCTCCGATGCCAGGACGGGTACCGTTCGGTTGAGGAAGGCAGTGGACAAGGCCGACGAGATGGCTTTGGACACCGCTTCCACGAAGACGACGCGAATCAGAGGCTGACAGATGGCAACTTGTCCCGCAGGGCATTCCAGCAACCAGGCCGACTTCTGCGATGTCTGCGGTCTGCCGATCGGCGGTGAGCCGGTCAACAGCGAGGTCGAGGCGCCCACCGAGTCAGCCCAGACCCTGAGCTGCCCGAACTGCTCCACGGCCAATGTGGCCGACGCCCTGTTCTGCGAGAACTGCGGCTACGACTTCACCACCGGCACGCTGCCCGAAGCAGAAGCTCCGGTCACGCCGGTACCACGTCCGGAGCCGGCAGCAGCTCCGTCCCCGGTCGCCGAGGTACCGGTCAGCGCGGCCCCCACTCCGTCGTCGGCTGCGGAGCCCGCCTCCCCGTCCACCGCACCGACAGTGCTGAAGCGTCCGCCGGTGGAGTGGATCGCCGAGCTGTGGATCGATCCGGACTGGTATGCCGCCCAGGGCTCCACAGATCCGCTGCCCTCCCCCGGGCTGCCGGACATCGTCCCGCTGATCAAGCCGAGTTCGCTGATCGGACGCGTCTCGCACAGCCGTGGCATCTTCCCCGATGTCGACTGCGAGTTGGACACGGGCTGCAGCCGACGCCACGCCATGCTGACCACCGATGGAACCCGCTGGTGGGTTGAGGATCTCAACTCCGCCAACGGCACCTTCGTCGGTGCCGCGGCCGGCCCGCTGCCAGCCATGCCGATCCCGCAGGGACGGGTGGAACTGGCCGCTGGACAGCGGATCTACCTCGGCGCCTGGACCCGGATCGTGATTCGCAAGGCCACCGGGGACGAGCAGGAAGCCTTCGCCGGCTGAGTCGCGGAATACTCCGCACGCGGCTCAGGTTCTCCAGCTGAGAACCAAGGAGCTGACCATGACCACATTGAAGGACTTCCGGGCGAACCTGATCACCGGGGTCGAGCAGGATCTGGGCGCCTACCAGGGCCAGGTCGTCCTGGTGGTGAACACCGCCTCGAAGTGCGGCTTCGCACCCCAGTTCGACGGGCTGGAGAAACTCTACGAGGAGTTCGGAGACCAGGGCCTGGTCGTGCTGGGCTTCCCCAGCGACCAGTTCGCGAACCAGGAGTTCGCCGACGACGCTGAGACCGCCGAGTTCTGCAAGATGAACTACGGCGTGACCTTCCCGATGTTCGCCAAGGTCGAGGTCAACGGCGCCGACGCTCACCCGTTGTTCACCTGGATGCGCCAAGAGACCGGCGGCTTCCTGGGCGACGCGATCAAATGGAACTTCACCAAATTCCTGATCAACCGGGACGGCGAGGTCGTCCATCGCTACGCCCCGACCGTCGAGCCGTCCGCCCTCGAAGGCGATCTGAGGGCACTGCTCTGATCGCATTGCGCTGAGGGCGTAAGCGTCTCAGTTCGCCGAGATGTCGGTGGTAGCTTGGCGACGGCATCCAGCAAGGAGGAACGGTGGAGATCAAGATCGGTATCCGGCAAGCGGTTCGCGAGTTGACCGTAGAGACCGACACCTCGGCGTCCGACGTCGAAGCCGACTTCAAGGCCGCACTCGCGGACAGCACCTTGCTGGCCCTCACCGATCTCAAGGGACGCCGGATTCTGGTGCCGGCCAGCCAGATCACCTACCTCGACCTCGGCCAGGAGAAGGCCCGCCCGGTCGGCTTCGGCGCCCTGTGAGCCTGAACCGCTAGACTGGTCCTGCCGCACATCAAAGTGCGTGCCTGCCTGGAGCGGCCCGAGCGCGCCGCCGGCGGTCCGCAAACCTGCGCCCAACCTGGCCGCAGTGACAGATAAGGCACGACCCTGACCGACATCACAGAAACCGACCTGCCTGCTCCCGCAGCCCTGCCCAGCTTCGCTGAGCTGGGCGTGATCCCCGAAATCGTCGAGGCACTGGGGCAGCTGGGCATCGAAACCCCCTTCCCGATCCAGGCGCTGGCGATCCCGATCGCGATCACCGGCACCGACATGATCGGCCAAGCCCGTACCGGCACCGGCAAGACCTTCGCCTTCGGGATCAGCCTGTTGCAGCGGATCACCATCCCGACCGACCCGGGCTACGCCGATCTCGCCGTCCCCGGAGCTCCTCAGGCCCTGGTGATGTGCCCCACCCGCGAGCTCGCCCTGCAGGTGACCCGCGACCTCGAGGTCGCCGCATCGGTTCGCAAGGCTCGGATCCTGACCGTCTACGGCGGCGTGGGCTATGACACTCAGCTGGAGTCGCTGGCCGATGGGGTCGACGTCGTCGTCGGCACTCCCGGACGACTGCTCGACCTGGCCAACAAGCGGAGCCTGAACCTGTCCCAGGTGAAGGTCCTCGTGCTGGACGAGGCCGACGAGATGCTCGACCTGGGCTTCCTGCCCGATGTCGAGCGGCTGATCAGCAAGACTCCGAAGTCGCGTCAGACGCTGTTGTTCTCCGCGACCATGCCGGCGGCCATCGTCGCTCTGGCCCGGATGCACCTGAACCAGCCGGTGAACGTCCGTGCCGAAACCCACGACGCACAGTTGACCGTCCCCGACACCACCCAGTTCATCTACCAGGCGCACGACCTGGACAAGCCGGAGATCATCGGCCGCATCCTGCAGTCTCCGCACTGCACGCGCACCATGATCTTCACCCGGACCAAGCGGGCCGCCCAGCGACTGTCCGACGAACTGCTGGATCGCGGCTTCCACGCCACCTCGATTCACGGTGATCTGAACCAGGTCGCTCGCGAGAAGGCACTGAAGAAGTTCCGCGACGGCAAGGTATCGGTGCTGGTCGCCACCGATGTGGCGGCTCGCGGAATCGACATCACCGATGTCAGTCACGTGATCAACTACGAGTGCCCCGATTCGGAGATGACCTACGTCCACCGGATCGGACGTACCGGTCGCGCCGGCGCCAAGGGCATTGCAGTCACCCTGGTCGACTGGGCCGACGTCACTCGCTGGAAGATGATCAACCGCATTCTCGAGTTGGACTTCCCCGAGCCACCAGAGACCTACTCCACCTCGGCTCACCTGTTCACCGATCTGGACATCCCCGAGGGCACTCGGGGCCGGCTGGCTGAGCCGATCGAGCGCGAGCACCGCGAGCTTCGTCCGCGCAAGGACGATCACAAGCATCACAAGGACCACAAGGACAGCGGACAGGGCAAGGAAATCCCACGTAGCGCCCGTCCCAAGAGGGAGGGTTCGCGGAGGCGGTTGCGCAACGGCGAGCCGGTCGATGGCGCCGCAACAGTGGCCGTCGAGACAGCATCCGTTGACTCCTCCGGCGCTGGAAGCGAGGGCTCTGAGCGTCCGCGTCGTCGGCGTCGCAGTCGCCACTCCAGTGGCGGCGCAGCGAGTCCGGTCAGCGAGAGCTGACCTCAGCGCTTCGATGCAGGCTGGCCCGCCACCACAGGGCCAGCGCGATCTCGACTGCTCCAACACCGGCGATCACCGGCTGCAGGAAGAAGTAGACCTGCAGTACGGCCATCTGGATTCCGATCCAGAGCAGCAGGTTCGTGCCGGCGAGCAGGCCGGCGAGAATCCCCAGGCGCGGGCGGCGAGGCAGGAACAGCTCCGGGGCCATCGCCAGCAGTTGGGGCACGGCGACCAGCACGATCAGAGTCCAGCCCGGACCGACCCAGCTGTCGAACGGGGTGCGGGTCAGCCATTCAGTGGGCAGCTTCCAGGTGTCGGTGATCAGTTCGATGGCGCCGCTGATCGCCTGATAGGCGACCAATGCCTCCACCGCCACGAGGACCCAGGTCTGCCATCGGCGGGCAGAGCGCGCTGTGACCGGTACTGACATGTCCGTGAACCCCTCGCCGCCGATCGCCATTTGGCCTGGTCAGAGCATAGTGACCCGAAACATGTTCACAGTGAACTGGCTGCCCCGGTCGGTGCCGCCTCGATCGGGGTGAAGTCCCACATCGAGCGATGCCTCAGAGCGACGACCGCCGGAATCGCCAGACAGATCGCGGCCCCGCAGAACAGCCAGGTCGTCGAATAGTGCAGCACCCAGCCGGTCACCATCTGCGAAATCGGGCCCAGGCCGTACATCGACAGCATCAACACCGACATCACCCGGCCGAGGAAAGGTTTGGGGGTCATCTGCTGTAGCAGCGTGATCACGTTGATCGAGAGAATCCCGTTGGCGATGCCGGCCAATACCAGCAGGCCGACCGCGACCCAGGTATTGGTGACGAAGCCGATCGCCGTATAGATCGCGGCGAAGAACGGGAAGATCGCGAACCCGAACCAACCCAGCTGCCGCGCAGACGGACGCCACGAGCCGGCTGCAGCCATGCCTGCCAGATTCCCGGCGGCGTAGCCGGACAGCACTGCACCGAAGGCAGCGACGCCCCCGGGCAGCCGCTCGGCTGCCAGCACCGGCAGCCCGACGAAGACCGGTCCCGTCAGCATCAGATTGGCCAGGCCGATCACGATCACCAGGGTGCGGATGGTGGCGTCCCGCCACACGAAGTGGAGACCGTCGGCGATGTCGCGCAGCGGATGACGCTCCGAGCCGAAGCCGTGGACCGGTCGCATCAACGTCAGCGTGATCACGCCGAAGGCGAAGCTGGCCGCGTCGACGGCGAAGGCGAAAGCGATCCCCGCCATCCCGGCTGGCATACCAGCGACCTCATGCGAAAGCAGCGCGATGATCGAGCCGGCCAATGCGGGCCCGACGAACTGCGCGGCTTGGTCGGCGATCATCATCAGCGAGTTCCCGCCCGCCAACTGCCGCTCGCCGACGACCCGCGGCAGCGTCGCCTCGGCAGCGGGAAGGAAGAAGCCGGAGATCAGCCCGAAACCGAGCGCGAGGGCGTAGATCATCCACAACCCGACGGTTCCGGTGGCGACCGCCGCGGCGATGCCGGCGGCGATCCCGAACCGCAGGAGATCCGAGCCGATCATCAGCAGGCGAGGTGAGATCCGGTCGGCGATCGCACCACCGAGCAGCATCACCAGAGCGCGAGGAATGCCGGCCAGGGCCATCACCAGGCCCAACTGGAGCGGGTCTCCGGTCAATGCGAGGACCAGCCACGGCAGCGCGATCAGATGGAACTGGTCGCCCAGGTGACTGACGGTTTGGCCGAGCCAGAGCAGCCGAAACTCCCTGTTTTTCAAGGTTGTGAGCATAGTTCTCCCCAGAAATGGCGATCTGTGAGCGTTCAGGCGGTCAAAGTGCCGGCCTGTTGGGCGGCCAACAACCCGGTGATCAGCGCGTGCATGGTGGCCCGGAACTCGGCCTCGGGCCCGAGGTAGCCGCCCTCGGCGAACAGCCGGTGCACATGCGGAAAGCTCTCGGCGGGCAGATCGGGAAGAACCAGGTCCCCCCGCCCGTCGACCCCGCTCTGCGCGTGCAGAGCGTGGATGTTGGTCAGCCCGATCACCGTCTGGCCGATAGCGTCCAGGGCCAGCAGCGCCTCGATCGCCGAGAAGCCCGCGTCGAAGAGGATGCCGCCCATCACCTCTACCCCGGCCAGCTGCGCGTGGGTCCGCATCGAACGAGCCGCCACCAGAGGAAGCGCTCGAGGATGGACGAGCAGGGTATGCCGCAGCTGGGAGGCGGCCGACATCAGCCGATCCTCGGTGCTGGCCGATGGGTCATCTGAGCTGAGATCGAGGCCCGCCATGATTTCGTCGACGATCAGGCTGTGCAGGGCGTCCTTGCTGGGCAGGTGGTAGTAGAGGGTGCTGGCATCCACCCCGAGGCGAGTGCCCAGGGTGCGCATGCTGTGACCGTCCAGGCCCGTCTCGTCGATCAGCTCCAAAGCTGTGCAGACGATCTGATTACTGGTCAGCGTCTGCCGGCCGGCCTTGCGTGGGCTCATCCGAGCGCTCCTTCCAACAGTGTTGGATGCTAATCCAACACTGTTGGGTAACGCAAGCTCCCCGTCCCCACCCGATGCCGCGCTACCGGTCTCCTCGCCGCGCTACCCGTCCATCGATGGCGCTACCCGCACAACGGTAGCTTCGCGACGAAGCGGTAGCGCGGGCAGCGGAACGGTAGCGCCGGGCGTCGAACCGGCGTCAGTAGACCATGTTCATGGCCCGGCGCACCTCATCGAGAGTGGCATTGCCGACCTCGTTGGCGTGCGCGTTGCCCTGACGCAGGACGTCCATCAGGTAGCCCGGATCGGCAGCCAACTCGACCCGACGCGCCCGGATCGGAGCGAAGAACTCGTTCACCGCATCGGTGACGACCTTCTTCAACGTGCCGCCGCCACCGTCGCCGATCTCCGCGGCGATCTCGACAGGCTCACGACCGGTGCACAGCGAGGCCAGCATCAGCAGGTTCGAGACCTCGGGACGGTTGGCCGGATCGTAGGTGATGTGACGATCGGAGTCGGTGACCGCCTTCTTGATCAGCTTGGCCGTCGTGTCGGCGTCCATGCCGATCTCGATCACATTCCCCTTGGACTTGCTCATCTTCGTACCGTCCAGGCCGAGCACGGTGGACGCCTTGGACAGCAGCGCCTCAGCCTGCGGGAACACCGGACGGGCCGGATCCACCCGTCCATAGCGCTCGTCGAAGCGCCGGGCGACCACCCGGGTCTGCTCCAGGTGCGGCAGCTGATCCTTACCGACCGGAACCAGGTTGGCCTTGCAGAACAGGATGTCCGCAGCCTGGTGCACCGGATAGGTGAGCAGCAACCCCGACATCGGACGATCTCCGGTGGCCTCGAGTTCGGCCTTCACGGTCGGATTGCGGCGCAGCTCGGCATCGGTGACCACCGAGAGGAAGGGCAGCAGCAACTGGTTGAGTGCAGGCACCGCCGAGTGGGCATAGATCGTCGTCCGCGCCGGATCCAGGCCGATCGCCAGGTAGTCGGCCATCATGCTCAGCACCCGGTCGTGGATCGGACCGGTGCCGTCGCGGTCGGTGATCACTTGGTAGTCGGCGATCAGGATGAAGGTCTCCACGCCCGCGTCCTGGATGCGGACGCGGTTGGCCAGCGAGCCGAAGTAGTGACCAATGTGCAGGTTCCCGGTCGGACGGTCGCCGGTCATCACCCGGAAGCCGGACGGATCCTTGGCGATCTGCGCCTCGATCTCGATGCTGCGGGCCTCGGTGCGACGCAGCGAGGCGTCTGAGGTCGACTGCGCGAGATCCTCGCCGGAATCGTCGCTCGCCATCGTGGCAGGGTGGTCGGACATTGACTCTCCTCGGTTGACGCAGCCCGGTTCAGGCATGCGAAACGGCCGCCAGTTCTCGACGGCCGTGGGCGTGGATCAAGCGGTGCGGACCGTCGTTACGGCCGCCACCAGCAGATCCTCTTGTGCATGTCGTCAATCTATCACCGCCCGCTCGGCGATCGACGACCGTCGCAGCGGCTAGGCCATCCCGCCACGCTCGTCGATCCGGTACCGGAGTTCGCGATAGACGCCCTCGGCGGTGGTGTTGCAGGCCAGCTCGTGGTTCACCTTGCCGAGGCCGTGATAGTCCGACGATCCGGTAGCCAGCAGGCCCAGCGTTCCGGCCAGCTCGCGCAACTCGTCCCGAGTGGCCTGGTCGTGGTCCTGGTGGTCGACCTCCACTCCGTCCAACAACCCGGATCCGGCCAGTCCGGTCAGCACCTCTTCACTCAGCACTTCGCGGCTCTGCCGGCCCCACGGGTGCGCAATCACCGCTGCTCCCCCGGCGGCTCGGATCAGTTCCAACGCCGGACGCAATGGCACGCTGTAGCGCGGCACGAAGATCGGGCGGTCATCGGCCAGCCAGCCATCAAAGGCCTCCCGCCGGTCGGCGACGTAGCCGAGTTCGACCATCGCATCGGCCAGATGCGGACGCCCGACCGACGGGCTGCCGGCGATGTGCCGAGCCAGCACCTCCTTCGGCACCGGCATCCCCGCCTCGGCCAACCGCTGCAGCATCGTCGGGATCCGCTCGGTGCGCCCGGCCCGAACCCTGGCCAGCTCGGCCAGCAGCTGGTCGTCGGCAGCGCGGCAGCCGTAGCCGAGCAGATGGACGCTCTGACCGCCGAGCTCGGCGGAGATCTCGATGCCGCGGATGAGCTCGACGCCGGCCGCGGCGGCGGCCTGAGCCGCCTCGTCCAGCCCGTCGAAGGTGTCGTGGTCGCACAGTGCGATCGCGGCAAGCCCGGCCGCAGCGGCCTTGGCCATGAGCTGGGTCGGCGTGTCGGTGCCGTCAGACACCGAGCTGTGCGTGTGCAGGTCGATCTTCACTCGTTCATCCTGACAGGGGAATCAACGGCTGTCGGCCAACAGCGAGCGCACCTGGCCGAGACCGACATTCATCCGGGCCACGTCCGGGGCTCCGTCGGCCACCTGACGGATCACCGTGATCCGGGCTGCGGCCTGCGGGTTCTCGGCAAGCCAGCTGTCCACGACGCTGCTCGCCGGAGTCCCCGACTCACCGTGCGCAGCCACCTGCTCCGTCAGATCGGCGTGAGCGGCGAGCAGTTCGTCGCGCAGCGCGGCTCGGGCCATCGCGTCCCAGCGCACCTGCCGGGGCAGCTCATCGACGCCGCCGAACAGGAGGTCCAGGCCAAGCGCGTCGGCCACCGCGAAGTGCAGCCGAGCGATCTCCAGCGGATCCCGGCCCAACCGGTGAGCCACCTGGACGATGCTGAGCAGGGTGTGCGCCTGGCCGGCCGACCCCAGGATGCGGGCGAGTTCTTCGGGGACTCCGGCGGCCAGCCAGGCAGAAGCCTTGCGACCGGCAGCGTCCCGATCGGCGCCGGTGAGCAGGTCAGGCAGCTGCGGCCGTAGCGCGGCGATGGCCGGGCCGTACTCCTCAATCGCCGAGACGATGTCCAGTGCGCCGTGGGTGCGATGCAGCAGCCAACGGGTGCCTCGCTCGACCATCCGCAGCAGCACCACCCGCAGTTCGGTGCCCACCTCTGCGGTAAGCCCGCCGAGCCGGCGGATCCTGACCTCGTCGAGGCCGACATTGAAGATGGCGCGAGACGCCAGCTGAGCGCGGATGATGTCGGCCACCTCGGCGCCGGTCTCGGTGGCCAGCCGGTGGTAGGCGGTGATGCCTTGGGAGTTCACGAAGCGGTTCACCGCGACCGTGGTGATGATCTGCCGGGCCAACCGGTGGGCCGGCATCACCGCGGCGTAGCGCTCCCGCAACGGTGCGGGGAAATACTGGACCAGCCGATCGGCCAGGTAGGGATCATCGGGCAGGTCGGAAGCCAGCACCCAGCTCTTCAGAGCGATCTTTGTGTACGAGAGCAGCACCGCCAGTTCCGGGCGGGTCAGCCCGCTGCCGGCCGCGATCCGGGTGCCCATCTCGGCCGAGCTCGGCAAGCCTTCCAGCTGGCGGTCGAGCAGACCGTCTGCCTCGAGCGCCCGCATCCACTCCTCATGCTGACCGGCCAATCGGAACCGGCGATACATCGCATTGGCCAAGGCGAGGTTCTGATCGAAGTTGTGTGACAGCACCAGCGCAGCGACCTCGTCGGTC
>Ga0268263_1001694_pt1 | contig 17644 bp, 16 predicted proteins | sample Biomet5_FD_190358 | JGI IMG/M metagenome (GOLD analysis project Ga0268263, IMG submission 190358) | Microbial communities from bioreactor (seeded with sewage sludge) at LBNL, California, USA - Biofuel metagenome 5 (SPAdes) (version 4) | ecosystem: Engineered > Bioreactor > Anaerobic >... | reverse complement strand
CCAAGAGCCGATTGGAAGCTTGTAGCCAAAACGGAATTTTCTATACCCAAAACCATTCAGGAACAAGCGGCTATTGGCACATACTTTACTCAGCTCGACAACCTTATCACTCTTCATCAGCGTAAGTTGGAAAAGCTGAAAAACATCAAAAAGTCAATGCTTGAAAAGATGTTTGTTTGACTTGGAAAGGAGAATCACTATGGCATTTACAAAAGAAGCTGATTTTGAAGAAGCTTTAATAAAAATCCTTTCCAACAAAGGATGGGAAAAAGAAGTCCTGAGCCACCCAACGGAACAGGACTTGATAGACAACTGGGCAAAAATCCTCTACGAGAATAACAGAGGAATTGACCGACTGAACAACTACCCGCTTACGAACGGCGAAATGCAGCAGATTATTGAGCAAATCAACACTCTGCGCACACCCTTGAAGCTGAACAGCTTTATCAACGGTAAAACCGTTTCTATCAAGAGAGACAATCCTGATGATACTGCCCATTTGGGCAAGGAAGTCAGCCTGAAAATCTATGACCGCAGAGAAATCGCAGCCGGACAAAGCCGTTATCAAATTGTTCAGCAGCCACTTTTCCCAACAAAATCAAAGATACTCAATGATCGTCGTGGAGATTTAATGCTTCTGATTAACGGTATGCCTGTTATTCATATCGAACTCAAGAAAAGCGGTATCCCGGTCAGCCAAGCGTGTAATCAGATTGAAAAGTATGCTCACGAGGGCATTTTTACAGGATTGTTTTCTCTTGTGCAAATCTTTGTTGCTATGACGCCGGAAAGCAGCAGGTACTTTGCAAATCCGGGACCGGATGGGAAATTTAACCCAGACTATTATTTCAACTGGGCGGATTTTGACAACGAACCGATAAACGACTGGAAAACCATTGCCTCCAATCTTCTCTCTATCCCGATGGCTCATCAGATGATTGGCTTCTACACCGTTGCCGACAACTCCGATGGGGTTCTGAAAGTAATGCGCAGCTATCAGTTCTATGCCGCAAGTGCAATCTCTGATAAGGTATCCAAAACCCATTGGGAAAAAGGAAACCAGCGTGGCGGATATATCTGGCACACTACCGGCTCCGGAAAAACGATGACTTCTTTTAAGTCGGCTCAGCTGATTGCAAACTCTAAGGATGCAGATAAGGTTATTTTTCTTACTGACCGTATCGAGCTTGGCACACAGTCGCTGAAAGAATACAGAGCCTTTGCCGATGAGAATGAAAGTGTTCAGGCGACGGAAAACACATATGTCCTCATAACCAAACTCAAAAGCATAGACGCAGCGGACACTCTGATCGTTACCTCCATTCAGAAAATGAGTAACATTAAGAGCGAAGAAGGCGGCTTGAATGCTCACGATCTTGAAACCATCAACAAGAAACGGATTGTGTTCATTGTAGATGAAGCCCATCGCTCCACTTTCGGAGATATGCTTATTACCATCAAGGAAACCTTTCCGAACGCCATCTTCTTTGGTTTTACCGGAACACCGATTCAGGAGGAAAACCAAAAGAAAGGTAGTATGACACTGGATGTTTTCGGAGATGAGCTTCACAGATATAGTATAGCGGATGGCATCCGGGATAAGAATGTTCTCGGCTTTGACCCCTATAAGGTTCTGACTTTCAAAGATTCCGATGTTCGCAGACAAGTGGCGCTGGAAAAAGCAAAAGCCGCCAATGTTGATGAAGCCTTGAATGACCCGAAAAAGGCATCTATCTACTACAAATACTTGGATAAAGCACAGGTGCCGATGGCTGGCTATATTGGAAATGACGGGAAGTATGTCAGAGGAATTGAAGACGAAATACCTTTCTCTCAATATAGAACTGAAGAACACAGAGCGAAGGTGGTTGAGGATATTCTCGACAAATGGCAAGACCTGAGCCACAACAGTAAATTCCACGCAATCTTTGCCACAAGCAGTATTCCGGAAGCCATTGAATACTACCGCTTATTTAAGGCACAAAAGCCCTCGTTGCGAGTATCCTGCTTGTTTGACCCAAATATCAGCAACGAGGATGGCGATTACAAGGAATATAAAGGGACAAAAATCGCTCTTTTCAAGGAAGCCGGATTAGTCGAAATCATTACAGATTATAACGCAATGTTTGAGCAGGACTTTTCGATTGCTTCACACGCTGCATTTAAGAAAGATATATCCTTCCGCTTGGCTCATAAAGAGCAATACAAATGGATTGACAATTCGCCTGAAAAGCAGCTAAACCTACTGATTGTCGTTGACCAAATGCTCACCGGATTTGACTCCAAGTGGGTGAATACGCTTTATATGGATAAGATGCTTGAGTATGAAAACATCATTCAGGCATTTTCCAGAACGAACCGCTTGTTTGGCCCCGATAAGCCATTTGGCACGATCCGGTATTACCGCAAGCCGCACACAATGGAAAAGAACATAGAGGCGGCAGTCAAGCTCTACTCCGGAGATAAGCCAATCGGTTTATTTGTTGAGAAGCTCGGCTACAACATAGAAAAGATGAATGACATCTATGAGGAAATTGCAGATCTGTTTAAGAACGCAGGGGTTCCGGACTTTGAAAAACTTCCGAGCGAACCGACAGTCAAAGCTAAATTTGCTTCTTTGTACAGAGATTTCAATGCTTTCCTCGAAGCGGCAAAGGTTCAGGGCTTCACTTGGAAAGAGTACACTTATATTGACGAAAGCACAGGTGAAGTATTAACCGCAACCCCGGACTTCGATGAGACAGATTATCTGATTCTTGCACAGAGATATAAAGAACTATCTGCTCCGGTTGATCCTCCTGAGCCGGGTGGTGGCGTTGAAGATGTTCCGTATGATTTAGTCGGCTATCTGACTGAAATAGACACCGGACGCATAGACGCTGATTATATGAACAGTAGATTTGACAAGTATCTGAAGCTGATTCATCAGGATGATGCCACAGTCGAAGCACAGGAGCAGGCACTCACCGAGCTGCACAAGACCTTTGCTGCACTTTCTCAGGAAGAACAGAAATATGCAAATATCTTCCTGCACGATGTTCAGAGGGGTGATGTAGTCGTTGAGGACGGCAAATCTCTGCGAGATTATATAACCGATTATCTGTATCGAGCCAAGAATGACCAGATTCATCAATTTGCCGAAACCTTTGGCATTGATGAGGATAAACTTCGGAATATGATGGGTTTGAACTTGTCTGAGAACAACATCAATGAGTTTGGACGATTTGACGAGTTGAAACGCACCTTTGACAAGGTAAAAGCCAAAGCGTATTTTGAGTTGGCTGAGGGCATAAAACTCATTCCACCCAAGGTTAATATGAAAATGGACAATCTACTCCGAGATTTCATATTAAAGGGCGGTTTTGAGCTGTAAAAACAAATTTTATGAAGCACAAAATAGTGGCTTTACAGCCGAAAGATGAATATTATTCAGAAACAGGTAGAGAGTCAAGGATTGTCCTTGGCTCTTTTCCTTTATCTTGGGAACAGCGTAAGTTGGGGGATGTCGGCACAACATATACAGGATTGTCCGGAAAAACGAAGGAAGATTTCGGTCACGGCAATGGACAATTCGTGACCTATATGAATGTGTTTTCTAATTCGGTGGCTGCGTCTGCGATGACAGAGCCAGTTGAAATTGATGACCGACAGAATAAAGTTCTTGCTGGAGATGTTTTGTTTACCACTTCTTCGGAAACTCCTGAAGAAGTTGGAATGTCCTCTGTATGGCTTGAAAACAGCGAAAATACCTACTTGAATAGTTTTTGCTTTGGATATAGACCAAGCATTCCGTTTGACCCTTATTACCTTGCTTATATGCTCCGTTCATCCTCAATGCGTAAGAAGATTGCTTTTTTGGCTCAAGGCATTTCAAGATATAACATATCCAAAAACAAGATGATGGACATTGAAATACCTGTGCCGACAATGAGTGAACAACAGCAAGTTGGCGGGTATTTCCGCAACCTCGACAACCTTATCACCCTTCATCAGCGTAAGGGTGTATATTGTTGCATTTTTACTTTCGGCAGTCAAACCCAACGAAAAGAGAAAAAAACATTTACTTGGGAACAGCGTAAGTTGGGAGAGATGTATGATCGAGTCAGTGAAAAAAATGATTTAAGCTATACCAAAGAGCAAATCATCTCCGTTGCGAATATGTACTTCAAACCAGATTCATATATCACGGATGAAGAATATCTACGCACTTATAATGTCTTTCTTCTTGGGGATATAGCTTTTGAGGGCAACAAAAGCAAAAACTATGCACACGGTAGATTCGTCGAAAACACTATCGGAAACGGCATAGTTTCCCACGTTTTTGATGTTTTCCGCCCGAAGATAGGTTTCGATTTGCTTTACTGGAAATACGCAATCAACAACGAACGAATAATGGGAGATCTCCTTGTTAGATGCACCAAAGCATCTACAATGATGACCAATTTGGTTGCAGCTGATTTCTTGAAGGAGAGCCTTTTAGTCCCGTCTGTTGAGGAGCAAAAGAAAATCGGTCAATATCTTACCCAACTCGATAACCTTATCACCCTTCATCAGCGTAAGCCGTTAATTCAAAACGGAGGTACAACTGATGCTCAATGAAATAAAGCGAAACGACTTGTTTTATGAATATTATGCACGATGGATTACCGTGTATAAGAAAGGGGCAATAAGGAAAGTCACTATGGACAAGTATCTTATGACTCAACAATGGGTACAAAAGCTATTACCCGAACTCAAAGTGTGTGAACTGACACGCATAGTATATCAACAGCTTTTGAATGACTATGCCGAGTTCCACGAAAGACAGACAACGATGGATTTTCACCATCAACTGAAAGGGGCAATCCTTGACGCAGTGGATGAAGGTCTGATTGCTCGAGATCCTACAAGAAAAGCCATCATCAAAGGAAAAGCACCGAAACAGAAGAAGATGAAGTATCTGAACCAGTTTGAGTTACATACACTGCTGACATCCCTTAATCTAAAGGGAGAAGTCAACTGGGATTGGTTCATTTTACTGGTTGCAAAAACAGGAATGAGGTTCTCCGAAGCAGTGGCTCTCACACCCAAGGATTTTGATTTCTCACATCAGACTCTTTCTATCAGCAAAACTTGGGATTACAAAGGGCAAGGCGGATTTCAGCCAACAAAGAACAAATCATCTGTACGGAAGATACAGATTGATTGGCAGACGGTTATCCAGTTTTCTGAGCTCGTTAAGGGACTGCCCGACAATCAGCCTATCTTCGTGAAGGGCAATATTTACAATTCGACTGTGAACGATTTATTGGCTCGGCATTGCAGTAGGCTCAATATTCCTGTAATATCCATCCACGGACTTCGGCACACGCACGCCTCCATTCTGCTCTTTGCTGGAGTTTCAATCGCAAGTGTGGCTCGTAGATTAGGTCACGCCAGTATGACAACGACTCAAAAAACATATTTACATATCATTCAGGAACTTGAAAATCAAGATGTAGACCTGGTTATGCGCTCACTGTCTGGATTGAGCTAATCAACACTTTATTCGGATTTCGCTGATAAAGGGGAAAAAGATGCTACCGTGTTAAGGTAGCATCTTTTATACTTTACAGAGTATGGACTTGCATTCTTGGTTTCATAAAGGCTCTAATATTTTCATTTAGCTGTACCAAAGACATATCCATTTTATTCCCCTCTTGTTTTTCTCCGGACTATATCTGCAGTGTACGCAATCAGTTCCTCTGGCGTCGGGATCTCTCCTTCACACGGAATGCTTTGCCAGAATGATTTTATCTTCGGATCCTCACTCACAAGCCCGTTAATCATTGAGACTTTAATTTGGAGCCTTACTTCTTCCACAGTTGCGTGATTCTTCTTTGCAATCTGCTCGATTGCTCGTTTGGCGCCATCTATCTTTTTCTTGTCCATATCGAAGCTCCCTCAAGCCAGATTGATAGTTTTGAGACCCTCTTTTTTTGCGTAGCCTACTGTGTACGCCGTGCCGCCACTATCTTCTGTGAGATAGCAGACGCATACTGAGCTGTTGTCCACTAAGTAGCGGTTCCGTTTGAACATGCAGCCACTGGTGTATTCTTCAGAAGTGTATATGACATTGTCGCTCTTTCTCTTTATTTCTTCATAGCGCTGGATGTCATTTTTGTCCCAACCACGGGTTTGTGTTTTACAGGGAAGAGCAAGCGTGAGTTTGATTTGCGGATAGCTTTGTTTGATTTTCAGCACCGCCAGTTCTGCCATTGTGTCAAAACCGAGCGCGCCTCCAGCAAAGAAAGACACATAGCCAGCTGAAATAAGACCCATTATCTCTGCCCTAAGCCGCTCTGCAATTTGTTCAGATTGCATGGGCGGTATCTTTCTGTGCCCTGAAAAGCAGCAAGTTTTACTTCTCATCTCAAGCCTCCAAAATCCGACCAGTATCACGGACAATAATCAGGAAAATAATATCATACAATATCTTCAGTTGCAACCAATACTGGTCAATCATTTATGGAGGGAGGCAGCTGAATGGAGCAGAAAATACGGCGTGACCGAAATATGGGCGATAATCTGAGAAGGCTTAGAGACGCAAGCGGTCTTTCGCAGGAAAAGCTCTGTGCTGAACTTCAACGCCGGGGATGTGACATTGCGCGGAGTTGCTATGCGAAGTATGAAGCCGGTGAGTTGAATATTCGAGCCAGCGTCATTATCGAGCTCAAAAAAATCTATGGCTGCACCTATGATGATTTCTTTTTCGGATTAGAGGATTAAAACAAGTCTTTTGCTATCTTTCCTTTGTTCTTTCTCTGATGTTAACGTTCTCTGTTCAAATGGGTCCTTCAAGGTGGGTCATCATGAACCGCTCCCCGGTTCATCAAATGGCAACAGTACCCCCTTGGCGGAAGATTATATTTTTCGCCGGCGTTATGAGAGATCCTTTTTAACCAGATACATATTCGAACTGCTGCTACCGTTTTTTCGGTAGCGCAGTTCTTTTTTTAAATAACCATGCTGTACGAGATCCTGTAAAGCCCGTTTTACGGTGGAGCGTGAGATAGCCAGATCCTTTGCGATGGTGTTGATCCCCGGCCAGCAAGTACCGCTGGGGTTCGTCCTGTCGCGCAGGTACATATAAACAGACTTAGCCCTGTGAGGCAGTTCCTCTTGGGCGTATATAGATCCAAAATAACTCATACAAAACTCTCCTTACTGTGTACGGACAGGAGAGCGGCGCTGGCGCTGATTCTCCCGTTTTTGTTCAGCGGTCATAGTGTGCAGCATACCTCCATCCGCTTTTCCCACTGGCGCGTCGATATTGTCCTCTGACACACAGGATAGATGATGACGCACGATGCTCTGCTCCAGTTCAGTCTTGTCTGCATATGCCACCTTGCGCTGGGCTTTCTCTGGGACGGAGTATTGGTTATGGAAGACAATACCCCAATCAAGGAAAAGTCGCAGGCGCGTCTGCATGGGGTGCGTACCAGTCTTCATGACTACAAACTGGCCTTTGGGCAGAGACTTTAGTTCATCTGGCGTGAGTAGAGGGCGCTCCATCATCTGGAGCGATTGGCTGGGGTCGTTTTTGCTTCTGGAGATACTGCCGCTCATGACAGTGCGGCTGCCCAGCGCCTTGGACAGCACCTCGGCCGTCTGGCTGTTGGGGGCAAAGCCGCCAAAGATGGTGTCCTGGCAGTTGTCGACCACGATCTCCGCGCCCTCTTTTCCGTAATTCTTCTGAAGCTGACCGAAGCTCTGCACGATGGGAACCATGAGCAGGCCGCGTGAGCGGGAGGCGGAAAAGATAAGTTCCAGCGACTCGATGGGCGGAATGGTGCCCAGCTCGTCGCAATAGAACACCACGCGCTTCTTGAGTTTGCCTCCGTTCTCATCAGCCACGGCGAGGATCTCACGGTAGAGCTGCTGAATCATAAGGCTGACCATGAAATACTTTGTCAGATCTTCCTCGGGCAGTACGATAAAGATGGCGCTTTTTTCGTTGCAGAACTTCTCGGCGTCGATGGCTGTATCGAAACAGAGGATCTGCTCCATCTCACTATCAAGAAAAGCGTTGAGTCGAGATAGTACGGTTGACATGACCGAAGCCATAGCCTGTTCCGCACTGTTTAGGGCAGAGCCCGCAAACCATTTCGCCTTATGCTCCGGGGGAAGCTTGTCCATGAGGAGCTGGAACTGATTTTTTTCCTTGATGCGGGAGGGCGCCAACAGCTCCTGCACCATCTTGAACACGCTGATGATGTGCCGACGCTCGGTGTGATCCTCGTCAGAGGGCGGCATATACTCTGCCAGGAGCAAAATAACAGCGGTCAGAAGTCCTTCGGCGGAATCGTAGAAGAATGCGTTTTGTCCGTAGTTGGCGCTGTCGCCGGAGGAGTTGATGATGGTCTTGGAGATGATCTTGGCGTACTTCTCCGCTTTGGCTCTGGCAGAGAGATTCTCTGGCTCCCTGCGGTAGATATCCATGTAGCGGTTGACGAGGTGCAGCAAATTGTTGCCGTCAGAGCGGGTTGGGCTTCTGAGGTCGATGACGGAGATGCTGTACCCGTAATGCTCCTTGGCGATGGCGCCGTAGTTCCGGAACAGATCCCCCTTGGTGTCCGTGCATAAAAAAGACATCCCTGTGGCGCAGGCGTATTCGAGGTTGGGGTAAAGGAAGAACGCGGTCTTGCCCACGCCGGACGCGCCGATCATGAGGCAGTGGACGTCATCGGTATCTACCAGCGCCGTTACCTCGTTCTTTCTGCCCGTGCACCCGAGGATGATGCCCTGGTCTGTGGGCAGCTCCTTGCCTTGCCGCCACGCCTCGGGTCTGAACGGGATATGCTTGTAGGTCTGCTGTATCTCCTTTTTTGTTGCCCAGCGCGCCGTTCCGTGCTGGCCGTCGCCCACGGTCTTGCTCTTGATGCCGTTGAGGGTATAATAATGCGCCAGCAGGGACAGCCCGCCAATGACAGCAAACATGGCTGCGGCGATCCCTATCAGCAATAAAACTTGTGACTGCAATTCTCTGTTCACCTCATCCCATTTTCATCGTCAGTCCCTGCTCCTGTTCGTCTGCGGGAGCTGCCAGCATATCGTTCCAATCCTTCCGCTCGGGGAGCAGAGGGACGGCCTGTGTGTAGCCTCGCTCGGCGAGGATGCCGGTCAACCTGTCGACGGCTTTTCTGCCGGCGTCATCGCTGTCGAGGCAAAGGGCAATTTTTTGGAGCTGCGGATTCTGCTCCAGCATCCAGAGCATGGCGTGCTCCGCTGTGCCGCAGAGCGCCACATAGCTGTTCTCCCGCCAGTCCTTGGGATAGAGCGATATGAAGGACAGAAGATCGATGGGCGCTTCAAACACATAGAGCCGGTCGCCCGTCCCCGCAAGGTGAAAGCTGTACCGGGGGTCGCTGCCCTCAAGGTTGCCGCGGTAGCTCTGCCCCTGGGTGTAGAGTCCCCGCTTATGCCCGTGACGGGGAACGCCGTGTTCATCGAATCCGACGAACACGGCGTTGTGGTATTCCTTTGTCTTATCCTTGGAGAGCTCGCAGCTCTCGTACACCAGCTTCTCCCGCACGAAGGCGTTCAGCACCTCCCGGTCGATGCGGCGCTTTTGCAGAAGGTAGGCGTAGACCCGGCGCATATCCCCATTTGCTGGCGGCAGGGCGAAGGGCTTGCGCTCCGGTTCAGCCTCTTTCTTTGCCTGCTCATAAACGACGCCGCTCTCGCCGCCAAGGAGCCTCGTCACCGCCTCGGGGAAGGAAACGCCGTAGAAGCTCTGAACAAAGTCGATGGCGAGGCCGCCCTGCTCGGTGGCATGGTCGAACCATTGGTTGCCCCGCACAGTGATGCTGTGGTCGGAGGCGAGTCGCTTGTCCCTTCCGGACGGTATCAGCCTCTCGCCCTGCCGCCGCAGAAACTCAGTGAGGTCGACAGAGTTGGCCCGGAGCTTCTGCTCGTCTGTGAAATGAATATACTGTGCGATGACGCACACCTCCTTGTCGTATAATCGGCACACGCTGTGTGCCGAATCTATATGATCCGTGGATGCTCATTGCTTTTTGATTCACTACACACAGTGTATCGAATCAAAAGTGAAGCTGAAATCACAAATGCGCGTGCCGCTCATTTCATCTGAAGCGATTATTACATTGTCATTTCCTGTTCGTGATCGTCCCGCTTGTGACCCTGGGCTATTTTCTTCTCCCGCAGCTTCCGCAGGAGCTTGCGGTCGAGCTTAACGCCGGGGCCGGTTCTCGGTGCGGGAGGCGCGTCACTGAACACCCGGCTCATGTGATGCAGCAGCCTCGTCGCCGCCATGAAGATGGACGGATCACGGAAGCTGTCTATGTGGTCAAGGAAAAACTGAGCATAGACATTGCCCTGCGCCGCCGAGAGCGTGAACCAGCCCACGGCGGCGTCTTTGTCCTTTTGCACACCCTCGCCGGTGAGATAGAGCTTGCCGAGGGCATATTGGGCGTACTCATCGTTCTTCTCCGCGGCGGCCGTCATCCACCTGATGGCGGCGGCCGTGTCCTTGGGAATATCCTCGCCGGAGAGATACAGCCTGCCGAGCCGGTACATGGCAAGGTCGCTGCCCTGGTCGGCGGCGAGCTTCAAAAGCCGGAGCGCCTCGGGGATGTTTTTTTGGATGCGGTTTCCCTCGGCATAGAGCTTTCCCAGCGCGTATTGGGCGAAGGGGTTCCCGCAGTCGGCGGCGCGGCGCAGATAAGCGACAGCCTCCCGCACACGGATGGGCGCGGAGCTTTCGTCGGCGAGGATGTACTTCGCAAGCTGATAGGACGCAAAGGGGTTTCCCAGCTTTGCGGATTCCTCGAAGTATTCCAGCGCGGCGGGGATATCCTTTTCCGTGCCAACGCCGTTTAGGAGCATCCAGCCAAGCCGGTATTGGAGCTTATCGTCATGATTCTTCTTTTCGAGAGTTCGAAAGCCGGAGAAAGCCATGCGGAAATACTTGTCCGCTTCGGCGGCGTCCGGCGCTGTGCCGATCCCATCCCGCAGCATCTTGGCGAGAGAAAAGGCGGCGTATGGGAAGCCACTGTCAGCCGATTGCCGGTAGAGCGCCAGCGCCCGTTCAAAGCTCTGCTCCACGCCATGCCCATGATAGTAAAGCCCGCCGAGAGAGTATGCGGCGTATTTGTTCTCCGGCGCGGCCATGGAAAACCAGCGCGCCGCCGCTCCATAGTCCTGTTCCGTACCCAGCCCCGCCGCGTACAGCTTGCCGATACGGTATTCGAAATAGTCCCACGGTTCGGCCTGCTCCGCGGCAGTAAACGCCGCCAGAGCTTTTGCGTACCATTCATATGACAGCTCCGCGTCGGCTTCCACGCCCAGCCCATCCGCCAGCATCCGGCCGAGGTCGTGCATGGCGAGGGCGTTGCCGCGCTCGGCTTCGGATAAAAACAGGGCGTAGGCTTTTGCGAAATCTCTTGGCGTGTTGTCAGAGCCGTAGAGATATTTGCGCGCCTGCTTATACCGTCTGCTCCATTCCACGACGGGAGCGGCGTCGCGCTCCGGCTGTGCCGCGTCCACCGCTTCAACCGGCTCGGCATCGTCAGGAGGTACGGCGTTTGTATTCTCAGCCGGGAACAGCGCGTCAGCCTGCGGCGATTCCTCAAAGGTGAACTGCCGTCCCATGAGCTTCACAGCCTCCGTGACCACGGCGTTGCGGATCTGCTTGAACTCCTTCTGCTGGGAGAGCGGGAGCGGCGCGTCCGGCGTGTCGCGATAGGACGCGGTCACCTCGTTTCTCAGCTCATACCACAGGCGATAGGCTTCGGCGATACGCTCATCCCTCTCCAGCTCACCCACGATCTCGTCCACCACAGCTTTCAGCTTGGCCGGCAGATAGCCATACTGCTTTTTCCCCGAGAGGTATTGCAGACGGCCGGCGAGGTGCACCATGAGCTTCTCGATGCGTTCGTTCCGAAGGACACCGCTCTCCATGCGCTCCGTCAGCCCCTGCATGACTGTGCGGGCGTCTGCCACCAGTGCGTCCCGCCGCTGGGTCTGCGCCGTGTACAGCTCTTGGAGCTGCTCGGGGAAGATCCGTGCCACCAAGCCGGACTTGATCTGCTGGATTCCCTTTTTTGTGAGGAAGCCCTCGGAGGGGTCGGCGGAGTAGATGATCATGTGCGCGTGGGGATGATGTGACTCGTTGTGGAACGAAGCGTACCATCTGAGGTTCTCCGGCTTGATCTTGTAGCCCTTGGCGAAGTCGGAGGCGCAGGAGGACAGGAGCGTTTTCCAGCTCTCCGCGTCCTCGTAGCCCATGGCCGACGCATCCTCCCGCCGCAGGGACACGATGGGCGTCCACACATTGCCGGAGTGATTCGCCACCTCGTTCTGCACATGAGCGATCACCAGCTTGTCGCTGCCGCCGCTGAACAGGCCGTGCGCCCCGGAGCGAACAGCGCCGGGGCGTGTGGCGATGTAGTCCACATAGTTTTCCCGCTTGCCGAGCTGGTCGAGGTTCTGCTCCAAGGCAACTTGTATATAGTCCGAGGCGTTTTCCCGCGTCGGGTTCGCCAGAAAGTCTTCGTACTCAAAGCGCCGCTTGGTGAGCGGAAAGTCACGGGCGAGATTTGCGATGAGCTCTTTCTGCTTCACCGTAGCCGGGAGCTTGCCGCTCTCGTCCGGCGCGGGAGCGGCGCCGGGGCGTGTGGCGATGTACTTGACGAGATACGAAAGATGCGGCGCGTTCCCACCGCCGCCCTTGAGGTATGGTGAGATAAAGATGAGCCGCGGCATGGCTTAGTCCATATCCTCGCCCTGCTGGAAGCGGAGGTTGTCCTCGAAGGAGAGGCGGCCGTTGGTGCGCTTGACCTCCGCGATACACCGCGCGCGAAGCTTCTTGAGTTCATCGTCCCGCATCTCCAGACCGGCGGCGAGGATGTTTTCCATGATGGCGTTCTCCACACACAGCCGGAACAGGCTGCGGTTGATGTGCGCGCCGAAGCTGTCCAGCGTACCGCGCAGCGATTCCACCAGCGTCGGCGTGAGATACTCCGTGCTGTCCTTTGTCATGAGGTAGCCGGAGTAAAAGCGGATGGCCTTCTCGATATACTCATTCTGACTCTGGCTGTTGTCGTGCGGCATGGCCTCTTTCATCATGTGCTGTACCTCGGGCGTGAGACGCAGCGGAAATCTGTATTTTTCTTCTGCCATTGTGCTTCCTCCGTTTCAATAAAAAAGCCCGTGACGCCGGGGATGGCGCACGGGAAATCCTCTTATGGCTGTGCTTTCGGGCGGCGATGATATCACGGTTGACCAAATCTGCGAAAAATGACATCATGGCTCTATTCTCGAAAACCGTTCCCCGACCCGCATTGCGGGGCGGTGTGAAGCGAGGCGGCGGCGTTTTTGACGCCACCTCTTTATCCTGTACTCTTTTCGATAGGGGGGTTCACCCTTCCCGACAGCCCCCGACACGGCGTTCCAAAGGCGCGCAGGGGTACGGATGCCTCCCTTGCCCGAAAAGCGCCACACGGGGCGAACACAGGCGCAAGGCGTGGTGAACGAGCGAAGCCGTCCCAGCGTGTGGGACGGCCTTGTCGCTGTGACTGAGCTTAGTTGGCTGGAGCCATCCATGCCTGCTTTTCAGCCGGGGTCTGCTCAATCCAGTCCAGCAGGTTCTGCGTTTCACCGATTTCCTGTGCCATGTTAAACAGCGTTGTGCGCTCACCGCAGGTATCAAGCCGGATTGCTGTTTCGAACAAATCTGACTGAACATCAAGGATTTCCAACCCCGACCAGTTCGCCAGCAGGGTGCGGTCGCTTATCATCTCATCGGGCAAGCCATCCGTCTGTCCTTTTCGGACATTCTCCAGTATTTCTTCAGTCTTCACCTGAGACAGGCCCTACGCCTTTCCGATGAGTTCAACCGTTCGCACATGGTTGCTCACGTCTGCGTCTTTACCGGCAAGCGCAATCATTGCACATGCCTCGCGCGAGATTTTCTCCTGTAATTCCATAGCTCTAATTGTATCCATTCTTCAACTCTCCTGTCTATTTGTTTTTGGCTTTATCAGCCTTGTCAACACAATGCCACAATCCGCGATGGAAAGCTATTCACCAACACCAACGAAAAAGTCGGTGCACAAAATACAAAGATGTAAAATTGCAACCTACATCGTCGGCTCCATCGTTGGGGATGCGTCCTCGGCCATGCGCTGGACGGAGTAATTGGTCAGCGTCATTCCGGTCTGCTTGAGGCAGTAATCATCCATGGCGCGGCGCAGTACTTCTTTTTCAGCGGCGTTGAGCGTGTAGGTCATTTCTTCAGGGTTGTCATCGCCCTTCCACAGCACGAGACTCAATTCGTCACAAACCTGCTGAGACTCCATGTCGTAGTTGGCGTAGACATTCAGATAGTCATCATTTTCGCTGGTGCATACATTCGTCCCGAACACCGCATCCACATCGAAGGCACAGTCCATATAGAAATTGAGCTTGCCGTCATCTCCGATGATTTCATCTGAGAAGGAAATGTTGCGGGAGCTGAGATGCCCTGCCGAGGTGATACCCTTGCCGCTCAGACGGTTCAGCAGGCGCTCGTACTGTTGGTCAACGGAGAGCAGATGCTTTCGGGTTGCGTGATAGGCTGCGGCGGATACTTCGCCAAGGGCAAAAGTTTTCCAGCCGTCCATGATATTGACAGCGGAGAACTCCCGTTTGTCGAAATCAATATCGAACACGCCGGTGACCTTGCCGGTGTTCTCCATGCGAATGCCTACCAACTCGTCGAACCTCTCTGTGGAGATCTCAGTTGGGTGCAGGAACATTTTGTCGAAGCTGGAGGGCTTTGCCGCAGGCTCCGCAGTCAGATACGAGCGCACCTTTTTCGCCGCATCCAGCAGTTCGAGACCATTGTCTACGGAAAAATACAGGCTCTGCCCATTCTCCGTTACATGGAAAGCACAGACGCAGCGGCGTTCTTCCGCCAGCCGCTCGGCGGCGAGTCGTTCCGCTTCGATGGCGTTGTTGATATCGGTGCGCTCCTGCGCCGGGACATACTGACGATACAACTCATCGAAGCGGGCCTGCATGACCGTTTGCGTATCTGTGCCGCTCTCTGCCATCACGCGCTCCAGCGCCGCCAACCTGCGTCTGTCCATCCACAGTTCGAGAGAAATATCGTCAGCCATTTTGTTCGACCTCCTTTACCGGCGCAACAACAGGAAAAGAAGGCTTTGGCTCTGTTGCCGCCTTCTTAACTGCGGGCCTCGACGGACGCTTGGACTTGGGCGCGGGAGGTGTACTCCTGCTATCAACATATTCTCGCAACGCTTCCGGTACTGTATTCTCATAAAGATCAAGGAGCATCTTTTCGACACGCTTCTGCGCGGTAGTATTGTCTTTACTGAGAGTGAAATCCAGAGCTTTCAACTTTTCCTCATCGAATGAGATAGTGATATTTATAGTGCTCAAAATAATTCCTCCAGTCAAAATGTGATAAAGCGCATGAAGGGCTCGGCGTTGGGTTCGTGCTCTGCGAACTGTTCCGGTTGCGCGAAGCGTTCCTGACAGTTATCAATTTGTGAATCTGTTAGGGAGATAAAGTCGCCCTCACCATCATCGCCAACAAGAAAGAATGGCCCACAAATGATGTCATCTCCGAGCCGTCGATTCATTTCCATGCCGTTGAGCTTGCCTTCCTCATTGCAGACAAGTACCACTCCGTCATCCATATAAACGCATTCCATCAGACCAGCAACCTCTGCCTGAAGACTGGTGAGGTCTGAGCCGATTTCTTTTACCTCCGGAGGCTTGCCGGGTTCTACGCACAGGACTCGCAGTTTTCTGTTTTCTTCACTCATCGTATTTCCTCCACAGTAATATAGTTGATATACGGGATCTCCAGCCATGCCGTCCAGCTCCGCTCCGAGAGCTGCGTCTTGACTACGCCGTACTTGGTTCCCATGGCTTCGATGACCTCGCCGTTTCCGATGTAGACGCCGATATGTCCACTGTGCCATACGGCCAGCCCCGGTGTGTCGGGCATGCAGGACATATCCCCCTTGACTGAGGCGTTTTCGTACATGGAATCCGCGCCGATGTCCGGCATCCCGTTTGTGCCGTAACCGATGCTCATGTCGCTGACGTCCAGCCAGCCATAACCTTTAATCAGTCCAACGCAGTCTGTGGTGCGGCCGCCGAGCCAATTCTCGCGGATGAAATCTGCGTAGTTGCCCACGCCCTCCGGGTACTGCTCCAGCTTGTACGCAAACAACGAATCGGTGAGGACGGAACCATATGTGCCCCACACATACCCCCAGCCGTTTTCCCACGCGCTCACGGCGTAGGCCACAAGGTCGAGATTGTTTTTGGTTGTAGGATCTGTGAACGCCGAGACATCCAGCTCGATGCTGGTTCCGTCGCCCCGCAGATATGCGCCGGAGAAGGTATCGCCGCCGCTCTGCGTCCGAAGCATGATCGCTGTGACATTTTCACGCACAGCGTCAGTGATGCATACGCCCATGACGCTCTGGATGTTGGCGTAGGCAGTTTCGAGCGGGAGGGGAACGGCCACGGTGTAGGTGTCGTTATGCTCCACGCCGTCATCGTCCATCCATGTATTGGTGCGCTGCTCATAGGTGACAAAGCAGTCGGCGAACTGCGCGATACCCACTTCTGTTGGATTTTCAGCGCCGAAAAACAGAGAATAAAAAATGGCCTTGACCCGGTGAGAGTCAAGGCCGTTACCGTTCTCGGTCATAGCGTTGATGGATGCGATGTTGCCCTCGAGGATGGCGAAGCTGGCTCGAATATCCTCGATATGCTGACGGTATGCCTCTGGCACCTCGCCGGCGATCATACCGCCGTAATACGAAAGCTCCAGCGCCTGCACATTGTGGTCTGCGCCGCCCGACATAAAACTGCAGATGATAACGAGGAGCAGGATGAGCGGAGAGAGGATCGCCGCAATAATCCAGCCAGCAGTTTTGCGCAGCTTTTCGTTAGTGAGAACGGTTGCGGCAATTTTGGCTGCCGCTGCCGCAGTGAGCGCCATTACCGTCCACCAGCCTTGCCGAACAGCTTCTCTTTATATGCCGGGGCGTGAACGGCGAGGTTGTATCGCTCGTTGCCGCACTTATACAGGCATACGCCCCGCTGGGGGAAGCGGATGAGGTTGTACTCGGATTCTTCAAGCTGGAGCGTATCCATATAAAACCGCTTGTCGATCTGGCCGGCATTGAACAGGAATGCGTGGGTCGGGATGCTGAACAGGGGCTTGGTCAGCTCGGCGATGCCGGGGATGGCAAAGTCCTCAAGGTTCTGACTGGCGAGGATCACGCTGGACTCCTTCTTTCTGACCCGCTTCATGAAGTTTCGGATATACTCGATAGCCGTCAGATTGGTGAGAAACAGATACAGCTCGTCTATTGACGCGACGGTGTTTCCCTCGGTCAGCAGTTTGTCCGACATGAAGGACAACACATTGAACAGCAGGGCGTTTCGCACGTTCTTGCTGGCCTGGAGCACGCCCTTCACCCCGAACACGATAAAGCGGTCGCTCTTTATCCGGAATCTCTGAGCACATTTTTTTACCGGTCTCTCCGTATTTACGCATAAACAGAGAAACGGCATCCGAAGACATTTTGTTTCTGTGGCCATGAGAAATTGTGTAGAACAGAAAATCCTCATC
>Ga0268263_1001691_pt1 | contig 17652 bp, 14 predicted proteins | sample Biomet5_FD_190358 | JGI IMG/M metagenome (GOLD analysis project Ga0268263, IMG submission 190358) | Microbial communities from bioreactor (seeded with sewage sludge) at LBNL, California, USA - Biofuel metagenome 5 (SPAdes) (version 4) | ecosystem: Engineered > Bioreactor > Anaerobic >... | reverse complement strand
TTCGTTATTTGCTCTGTATCGTTTTCAAGGTTCGTCGCTCTCAAGCGAGCTTGACTATAATACCACCTGCCCCTATTGCTGTCAACACCTTTTTTTAAAGTTTATTCGCTTTTTATCCGAATAATCGTTCTAAAACAGCAGTAATATCCATCGTGTGGCGAATCAGCCATAATATGGCATGGTTTTCTCAAGCTTTTCGTAGGCGACAATACCCTGATCCATCCATTCTTCGAAAGCCGGGTCAGGTACCTGTAACTCGGGATGGCTGTAGATATAAGCGATTGTGCGCCTTACCCCCTGATCAAAACGAAGCGTGGCCGTAAAACCGGGTACGGCGCGCTTAATTTTCGCATTATCAAATACAACGGTATTGCTCTTATCCCCAATCAGCTCGCCGCTCCAATTGGGCGCAAGTCTGGCAAGCGTTTCAGTCGCGATATGTACCAGATGAGGTTCCTCGCCAAACGCAGCCGCGATCGCACCGTATATCTGGTTCCATGTCAGGCTTTCATCTCCGGTGATCTGATACGTTTCTCCGATCGCATGTACGTTACCCATCAGCCCGCAAAACGCCTTCGCAAAATCCGTGTTATGCGTTAATGTCCAAAGGGTTAATCCGTCGCCTGGAACGATTACCTTCAGTCCGCGGCGAATACGGTCCACGACTGCGTAACTGCCCTTGGCGCCATGCAACGCAACCGGCACGCCCATGTCACCATAGGTATGGCTGGGGCGGATGATTGTAATCGGAAATCCATTCGCACGGTATTCCTTCATCAACAACTCTTCGCAGGCGATTTTATCCCGGCTGTATTGCCAGAACGGATTACTTAACGGTGTGCTTTCCGTGATAAACGGGCTGGAGAGGGGTTTTTGATACGCAGATGCTGAGCTGATGAAGAAATACTGTGCAGTTTTCCCGGAAAAAAGTTGAATGTCACGCTCAACCTGATCGACGGTGAACGCGATAAAGTCCGCAACCACGTCAAACTTGCGACCAGCCAGCTTCGCCTGTACATCGGCACGGTCGTTCATATCTGCCGCAATCTGTTCCACGCCCTCCGGCATCCGTTCCCGATGGGTTCCCCGGTTAAGCAGAGTAAGCTCCCAACCAAGCTGAACGCACAGCTGTGATATCGCTGTGCTGATGGTGCCTGTCCCGCCAATAAACAATGCTTTCATATGATAACGACACTCCTTTTTAAAACTCTCAGGTACCGCCCTGTTTGTCCTAATATAAACAGCAACCCTTTTCTTTTTTCAGGTAAAGGTATTCTATCATGAAAATTCCGGTCATACAAGCAATCCGTTGTGTAAAATCAACGTTGCAAGAAGGATTCAAACAGAAGCAGATGGAATGATTATTGATAGTTGTACAAAACGCAGAAGAGCGCAGCGATGATCGAAACGGAGGAATCCGAATTGACCGATGATAAAATGAAAAACCCGAATGATCGTCAAACTGCTTTCCCTGATCGCGGGGATCTATTTCCCCCCTTTGCTCAACAATCTGCGCCGTTTCAGCAAATACCCGTCGAATCCGGGCTGCCCTATGAAACACCTGCTCCTTCCTCTTGCGCCGATAAACCACCGCAATCCACGCCAACCGCTATGGGAGCAGAAGCCACGCCCCATCCCTTGGTTTTTCCTGCGTTTCCCATCCATCCTGAAGACGGAGCCGAGTACGCTGGTCTTTATCCAAGCAACTATGACGATTCGGCGGTAACGTCAGTCTCAGGCGTGTATCAACCGGAGCGTAATACGCAGGACGTTGCGCAGTTTACCCAACTCAATCTGCCAGATCCGCCTCATCTGGCGGCGTATGAACCCTGTTTTGCTAAAACATTAGACGCGTCATCTTCTACCAACTTGCATTTTGAGGAGTGTGGCACCATGCCTTCCGATGAGATTCCGGCTTCCAATTCTCCTGTTTTGTCTGATGAATATCAAAGCGAATTCACACCCTCCGTATACCATGCGCCGAAAACTAGTTCAGTCGAACCCTCCGGCATGGAAAGCACCATGGAACCATCAGGCGCTGTTTCTCCCTCCACTATTTCTGACACGAATCCCGAGCCTGCCCTCAGCCTTACCGACGAGGAACTCGAAGCCCTTCCGGTTTCGGGCGATGCTGATTTTGGAACCCTCCGCGCTACGCTGATGGCACTGCAGCAGCAGATTCGCGCGGCAAAAATCCCCGTTGTGATCGTTTTTGAAGGCTGGGATGCCGCCGGGAAAGGCACGTTGCTTGCAAAACTGATCGAAGGGTTGGATCCGCGGGGTTATCAGGTATACCCCATCCACAAACTAAGCGCAGTCGAAGACCGTTATCCGATCATGCGGCAGTATTGGGTGAAGATGCCCTCTCAGGGCAACATATCACTTTTCTGCTCCAGCTGGTATCGCGAAGTCACTTCTGCGTGCTTTGAAAACAGGGCTGCCAGACATTCCTTACGGCAGCGCTATGAAGAAATCGTCAATATGGAAAGCCAACTCGTCTGCGATGGTGTCCTGATGATTAAATTTTTCCTGCACATCTCCCGTAAAGAGCAGAAAAAGCGTTTAAAAGCGCTGGAAAGTAAAAAGAATACCCGTTGGCGCGTTACGGTGGATGATTGGGAACAGAATGATCGCTACGAGGATTATCTGCGTCTGTACGATGCCATGATAGCACGCACACATTTTGACGGCGCTCCGTGGCACATCCTCCAGAGCGACGACACCAGCGGCTGCATCAGCCAGATATACGGCACTGTCATCGATGCGTTCCGAACCGCGTTAAAAGATCGCGAAGACAACCTTCGCGCCTGGGATACACCTTTTCTGCCCCATCTGGAAAGTCTGCCTGTAGCGACCTTTCCCCCGCTGGAAACCTTTGATCCTGAACAGGTACTGACCGAACCGTACAAACCCGCGCTGGATCAGGCGCAAAAACGCCTGTGGAAACTCCAAAACGAACTCTACAAGCGGAAAATCCCGCTCATCGTATGTTTTGAAGGATGGGACGCCGCCGGAAAAGGCGGAGCGATCCGCAGACTTTCCGCATCCCTGGATCCCCGTGGTTTCGATGTGGTGCCCATCTCCGCCCCCACGCCGTTGGAGAAGAGTCATCACCACCTGTGGCGCTTCTATCAATCCCTTCCACGGGACGGGCACGTCGCCATCTTCGACCGGACTTGGTATGGCCGTGTGATGGTAGAACGGATCGAAGGATTTTGCACTGAGTCGCAATGGAAGCGCGCTTATGAAGAAATCAACCGTTTTGAGGCAGAACTGACTACCCACGGAAGCGTTCTGTGCAAGTTCTGGCTGCAAATCGATAATGATACCCAGTTAACCCGTTTTGAGGAACGACAAAACACACCGGATAAGCAGTGGAAAATTACGGACGAAGATTGGCGCAACCGCGCCAAATGGCCGCAGTATGAAATGGCTGTAAGTGAAATGCTGCAAAAAACCAACACCGCAAGCGCACCATGGACTGTTATTGAGGCCAACAACAAGCAGTTTGCGCGGTTAAAGGTACTGCAAACCGTGATCGCAGCCGTAGAAAGCCGGCTGGAAAAGGATTGACAAGCTCTAGCCACCGTTTTCGCAGATACAATGGTTGCCGTTAAACAGCCTTCCCTGAAGATACGTAACGCCGCAGAGTACCAGCGTACACATGGCCGCCTCGTTGCACACATTCAGCGCGAGCACCTGTTGCCCGCGCTGTTGCGCACCTTTCACGATGTGCCGGATCATTTCCTGCTTCTCTTCATCCTCCTCAACACCGCAGAATTGTTCTTCCCGGAGCACTATAAAGGCCGCGTCGCTTTCCCACGTTTCATCGTATCCACCCGGCACCGCATACATACACCCAAGCGAATCCAGCCAGCGTCTGTCCTCCTGCGGATTCTCCGCGAGGAGGATCACCGTACGTGACAGTATCGTCGGATATTTTCTGCCCAGCGCTTGCATTTCGCGTGGCTGCGGCAGACAGCCCGACATCGGCTCCAGGAAGAATTTTGTTTCCTTCCCCAGACTGTGCCGCCTTGCCAGAATGCGAAGCGTATCCAGCGCAGTATTCCAGAACAATCGATCCAGTTCGCCTGCAAGGCCGTTGGTTCTGGCCAGTTCCAGTATCATTTCCAGCTCCGGTAACTTTGGTTCGTCGGATTTAACCTGGAGATGATAACCGGCTACGGCTCCTGTTTGCGCTGAAAACACAGGACAGGGTTCAAAACGGAGAAGCCCGCGATCCAGCACCCGCTCCATCGCCGCCTTATTCTCCAGCGTCCGCTGATAGGCAGCGTATTCCTCCCGTTGAAATTCCGCAACCGTTCCGCGTGCGTTCCGTTTGCACTGGTACATGGCGAAGTCGGCATACTGGGTCAGTTGATCCAGATTCTTCGCATCGCTCGGATACCATGCGACCCCCGCGGAAGCCTGCACCGGATAGGCTGAGCCATCCGGCAGCCGAATGGTTGCGGACTGTATCTCTTCCCAGATATTTTCAATTCTCCGCAGAATCATCTCCTGAGATTCCGCATGGTACAGCAGTGCCAGAAACTCGTCACCGGAGCGTCTGGCGACCAGGATATTCTCGCGTCCCTTTTCCGCCAGTTTCCCCGCAAATGTACGGATATAGCGATCCCCGTAATCATGTCCGTAACTGTCGTTCAAGTATTTTAAATTATCCAGATCCATCATCAGGATTGCCGCAATGCCCGCTTGAGATGCGATTTCCTGCAGGATTCCGTTTGCGCTGTTTTCAAAGGCCCGCCGGTTAAGGATGCCCGTCAGCTGGTCGTAATCCCTGTCATGCTCGATCTGATGTCGATATTCCATATCCGTCGTAACGTCCATGATCGTGCCGATCAACCCTTGCTGGTCTTCCAGTAAACGGATACGCACAAACCGATCCGCATTCTTCCCGCAAATCCGGTAAACAGACTCCTCAACCTGATCCGTCATCGCCCGTTCAATCATCACCCGACAATCGGTTTTAGAAATCAGGTTTCCTTTTCCCGCGCGTTCGGTTTGACCCAACAGTTTAAACACATCGTCGGAGCAATATGCAGTTGCGCTGTCCGCGCGAATTTCAAACACTCCAATGGAAAGTCCCGACATCTGCAGAATCTTAGAAATTTTCGCGGAGGATTCCACCGCGTCCCGGTTAAGCTGCGTAATCGCGTCTGCCAGTTGGTCAATTTCCTCAATGCCTGTAAAGTCGATTTTCGGAAGTTGTCCCGGTTCGCTGTTTTTCAGGCTGTCCGCCAACCGGATAATCGGCTTGACCGCACGTTTCCCGGTCTGAACGGAAACGATCGCGCCCAGTATGAATGTAAGTGCCGCGGCTGCCAACACAAGCGACAGAGTTCGAGTCCGAAAGGCGAACAGGGTGCTTTCATCCGACATCCCTATCAGGGCCCACCGCGTACCAGAATAGCGACTTCCTTCCGGATACAGATTCAGCGGAAAAAGCGACCCTCTCATGGTCTGTCCGTTTACCGTACTTTTCACGCTGATTCTTCCGTTTACGGACGCTGTAATCGGTTGAAGCATTTGGTCGTTTTCCCTGAAATACTGAAAATACTTCGGCCCGCCTGTCGTTATTTTTTCATAACTCTTTCCTTCATCGCGCGTAATCCCAAAGTAGTAGCATCCTCTTCCGCTGCGTGCGAACTCTCCGCTGCACAGGAAAGAAGTAATGGTATCAACGTTAATCTCTACCCCGAGAACGCCGTATGTGTTTCCCTTTTCGTCTGTTAAAGGCTCTGAATAGGTAATGACCAATTGGTTATCCTCTTTATTCATCAGAAAAGGGGGCGCCCAATATCCCAGGGATTTGGGTGTCGCGTTCGTTTTGCCCACCGAAGCCAGCAGGGGCAGGAAAAAGAATGCATTCCTGTCGTTTTGTGCTCCCCCGGGAAAGTTGAAGCTCTCCTGCCATGTCTCGCTGAGCGGGATGCCCTGCGCTTTGGCAATCTCCGCCGGGCCTCGCAAAAGTGACAGATCGCTGTTATCCGGCAAGTCTTCGCCCGGCTGAAGATCCCGGAGATAAATTCCGGCGAAACAGTCCGGTTTTTCCGCGTTCCCGTTGCCCCATAAAATCAGGAAAGCGCCGCTTACATTATTACTTCGAATCCTTGCGATCATTTCCGGCGCAATCGCCGTACAAATTTCGGCATTTAGCGCCGCATCGGCCTCAATATCCCGATATGTTTTTTGTTTTTTCTGGAAAAGGTTCTGAATCAGTAAAAGTGCCTTGCCTTCTGTTTCCGCCAGATAGGACCAGTCTGTTTTCATCTCCATCTGCAGGCTCTGGTGCTTGTTCTGTGTGCGTTCGTCCAGCATGGCCAAGGCATTTTCACCTATTTGCTGAAAATCATTGCCCATCGTTAACAGGCCGAGGATAGAAGCGGTCTGTAAAAAAGCCGTCAGCACCAACGGACCGATGATGCGGTGTGCGATCCGGGTTGATTTCCGTTTCATTTTCGATCCTTTCATCGTTTCGTCTGAATGGAAGGCAGGTCTTCGATTCCCGGCGCCTGTCCGTTCCCGCGTGCGCTGTGGGATTGCGTCAATATCGGATTCAATATCCGTTCAAATAATAGATCAGCGACGCCCGCGTATCTGTCTTGCTGATAAACATACCGCAAGGCAAATATCCGGCGTATGGAGGTATTAAGAACAAATGTAATATTCACCATAAATTATATGCTATTTTTGTTTGTTGTCAACAATTACCAATGTAACCGTTTTAAGCACACCCTTGTTTTCTGTTCCTTGAGTTATTGAAAGTCTGAATGTGTTTTTATATATGGCAAAGCCCGTATTCCGAAAGGAATACGGGCTTGATAGGCTTTCGCAAACGATTATTCGATATTGAAACGCTTCTTGAAGCGATCCACACGGCCGCCGCTGTCCACCAGCTTCTGTTTGCCGGTAAAGAACGGATGGCACTTGGAGCAGATTTCTACCTTCAGCTCCGGCTTTGTGGAACCGGTCTCGAATGTCTCACCGCATACGCAACGGACGATTGCCTTGCCATACTTGGGATGGATTTTCTCTTTCATGCAGTTTCACCTCTTTTGCGCATGCCAGTTTCGGGTTCACAGAACCGCGAAACTTAATATATCATAGCCGGGTTAATTATGCAAGCGTTTTTCGGCCATTTCTGCTCCGTTTTCGCATTCTTCCTGCGTGTTCATCCACCGAGAAAACGGAACCGGCTCCGCAGGCGTACCGCTGAAGTCTCCCAGTTCCTTTTGCATCCACACCACGCCGTGCCATTCACCATTTTTATATCCCATCCGCTTAAAGCATCCAGCCTGAAAAAAACCCATGGCACGGTGCAGCGCCAGGCTGGGTTCGTTCCCTTCGGTGATTACACCGTATACCGTCTTAAAACCCTGATGCGTCAGAATGTCCAGTAAGCGTTGATACAGCGCGCGCCCGATTCCCGCGCGCTTCGGCGCGTCCGGCGCGGTATAGATCGTCGCCTCCACTCCCCAGCGGTATGCATCATGCGGGCGGATTTGCCCACCGTAAGCAAAGGCACAGGGTTTGCCATCCAGCTCACAAATTAAAAAGGGGTATGTCGTCAAAGTGTGCAGTATTTTCTCCCGATAACTTTCCACATCGGGGTTTTCCGTCGTAAATGTTACATTGGTATTTTCCGCATAGTAGCCGTACACGTCGTGTACAAACGGCGCATCCGCTTCCGTCGCGACCCGGATTGTCAGTTTCAAGGGGTTTCGCCTCAATTCTCAGCGGCCTTTCGGCCAATTGTGACGGTTTCTTCAGGGGAAAGCCCGATCAGAATCGTTTGAAAGTGAGTGTAGGTTACCAGCCCTGCCGGAGAACCGGATGCCTTTTTTACGTACTTTCTTTTTGTGTAATCGATCGGTTGACTTGGATGGTTTCTTCCTTTGCTGAAATACGTAGCCAGTTTAGCGCCGTATAAAAGCGTTTCCGGCGAAGGCTCCTTTTCGGTATGCACGATAACGTGGGAACCGGGGATTCCCTGTGCGTGCATCCATGTTTCCTCTGCATTCGCGTGCAGCGTAAGCCGATCGTTCTGGAGCGCGTTTTTTCCCACGTCGATCGCTGTGCCGTCCGGGGCCGTGAAGCGGTAGGGTTTTCCTTCGGGAGGCTTTTTCTTCCTGCGCGCGCCGGGTTCCGGATGAACATAGCCATTTGCCGCAAGCAGCTCACGAATTTCCGCAAGGTCGGTCGTAGTGACGCACTTCTCCAGATCCTCCAGCGCGTTCTCCAGCACATCCAGCTCTTTTTCGATCGTCACCAGCTGTTCTTTCGCATACTGTTCCGCACCCTTGGCCTTGCGGTACTTTTTGTAATAATTCTGTGCGTTCTTCGCCGGAGAAAGCTGCGGTGATAACGGAATGCGCACCGTACGCAGTTCGGGATCATAATAATCCGTTACGTCAACAGCTTCAGCGCCCTTGTCCATCCGGTGGAGGTTCGCGGTCAGCAGCTCGCCGAAAATACGATCCTTCTCCGCCTTTTCGCTGTCCTGCAGCGTATTGAGCATCATCGCTTTTTTCTTTTCCAGTCGGGTAACATGATTCTTCATCAGCCGTTGCAGGCTGGCGCCGCGTTCCCGCATCCGCAGGCGCAGATCGCGCCCCAGATAAAACGCGTCCATCGCTTCGCTGAGCGTTGCGTGCGGCTTTTGCAGCGCCGTATCAAACGTAATATAAGGAAAGGGGAAATAATCCGTCGCAAGTCCCGTGGAATCCGTTTGTGTCACCGGCGCAAAACGCTCCGGAAGCGACCGGAAAAAACGCACAATCGCCTCCGCTGTCTGGGCGGCGTTCAGCTGCCCACAGGGTGTTTGCCCATCAATGCCGAGTTGGGCGCAGGTTTCTTTTGCGCTCAGACCCGCGACCCCGGAAATGCAAAGCACCAACGCCTTTTCCAGCGAACAGGCGCATGCGCTCAGCCGGGTTGCCAGCGCCTCCGCGTTCAGCGCGCCGGGATCCAGCTTATCCTGTGCCGGGGGCATCTCAAACGCTACGCCGGGCACCAGCAGCCGCACACGGCTCATGTCTCCGCTCACATGGCGGATACAGTCCACGATGATACCCTTTTCGTCCACCAACGTCAGGTTGCTGTAGCGTCCCATCAATTCCAGAAACAGTGTTTTGCATACCACATCGCCCAGCTCGCCCATGCACTCAAAGGTAAAAGTGATCACCCGATCGCCTTTCCACTGGGCGATTTCGGCAAGGCGGGCATTTTGCAGGTGCTTGCGCATCAGCATGCAAAACATGGGCGGCTCGGCAGGGTTTTCAAAATTCTGTTCGGTCAGCTGCACACGCGCCTGATCGGCATTGGCCGTTAAAAGCAGTTTCACGTTTTTTCCCTGATTACGCAATAACAGCAGCAACGCGTCCCGCTCCGGCTGGTTTACGCGGTCCACGCGCGCGCCTGTAAGCGCGTCCTTCAGCTCCCTTGCCATATAAGCCAGGGTGAAACCATCCATGGGCATCGCTTTGTGCCCCCTTCGCTCAAATCCCAATGATGATAGCACAAAGCCGCGTCCCACGCAACGGCGGCGCCCGGTAAGCGATGATTCAAACGCTTCGCGGATGTCAAAGAGGAACGCTGCGGATTGGGGTGAGAAAAGCCAAAGGAATAGCGGTGCTATTTCAAGGCTTTTCGAACCCGAAGATTCGGTGCTCCGCAAAGACAGGCGAGAAAGGGATTTATTCAGCGCTAACCTAGACAAGCCAGGCCAAACACCGTATAATACCCACGAAACGACCTTGAAAAGGATGTGCTTCCATGAATCGTTCGGATGGCCGCGTCCCCATGCAGACGCGCCCCTGCACCATTGAAACGGATTATATGAAAACGGCGGACGGCAGTTGCCTGATCTCCACCGGCAACACCCGGGTGATCTGCACCGCAAGCGTGGAGGAGGGCGTGCCCCCGTTCCTCCGCGGGCAGGGCCGCGGCTGGGTAACGGCGGAGTACGCGATGCTCCCCGCCTCCACCGGCCACCGCAAACCGCGCGACGGTATTAAAAAGGATGGCCGCAGCGTGGAAATTCAGCGTCTGATCGGCCGTTCCCTTCGGCAGGCGGTCGATATGGAAAAGCTGGGCGAGCGTACCATCACGCTGGATTGCGATGTGCTGCAGGCCGACGGCGGCACGCGCACAGCCTCCATTACCGGGGCGTATGTCGCGCTGGTGATGGCTGTGCACAAGCTGATGCAAAACGGCCTTTTGCAGGTCAATCCGATCATCGGTCAGGTCGCCGCCGTCAGTGCGGGGCTTGTGAACGATACCCCGCTGCTGGACCTGTGCTACGTCGAGGACAGCAACGCGCAAACGGATATGAATCTGGTACTGAATCACCGGGGAGAGTTTATCGAATTGCAGGGCACCGGCGAAGGCCGGGCCTTTACGCAGCGCGAACTGGATACGCTGCTTGCCTACGGGCGCGCCGGCATCCGAGGGCTGATGCGCACGCAGCGACAGGCGCTGGCCGATTATGGCGCGCACCTGCTCCCCGCGCCGCGGCTGGTTGTGGCGACGGGGAACGCGCATAAGCTGGAGGAACTTCGCGCCATCCTAAGCAGCTGGGACCTCGTATCCATGCAAAGCGTCGGTTTTACCGACGATATTGCGGAAACCGGAACCACCTTCGAGCAAAACGCTGTGCTGAAGGCGGAAGCGGTGATGAAAGAAACCGGCCTGCCCGCGCTGGCGGACGACAGCGGCCTCTCGGTGGATGCGCTGGACGGCGCGCCCGGCGTATGCAGCGCGCGGTATGCGGGCGAACACGGAGACAGCGCCGCGAATAACCGGCTGCTGCTTCAAAACATGGAGGGGATCACCGACCGCCGTTGCCGCTTTGTATGCGCCGTAGCGCTGGCGTTGCCCGGGGAAGCGACGCGCACGGTGCGCGGCGAATGCGAAGGCACGCTGCTGGCCGCGCCCCGCGGGGAAAGCGGTTTCGGCTACGATCCGCTGTTTTTGTATCGCAACGATAAAACCTTTGCGGAGATGTCCGGCGCGGCAAAAAACAAGGTCAGTCATCGCGCGCGCGCTATGGAGCAGATGCGGGCAGTGCTCGCGGAGGTATTATGAAAGTCGTCGCTTTCAGCGACAGCCACGGCAATCCCGGAGCGCTCCGGGACGCTGTGGAAAGCTGTCTTCGCGGCGCGAAACCCGATATCTGCGTGCACTGCGGCGACGGCGTGCGCGATCTGGATGCGGTTGAACCACTATTGCGGGACGCCAACCCGAACATACGGATTTACGGTGTGCGGGGCAACTGCGATCTCGCCGCTTTCCAGTACCCGATCACGGAAGTTTTTGACGCCGAAGGTATTCGCATGATGGCGACGCACGGGTACACCTTCGACGTGAAAACGCAGTATGAGGCGCTGCTGTGCGCGGCGCGGGAGCAGCGCGCACAGGTCGCGTTCTTCGGCCATACCCACCGCCCCCTGCTGGAATTTGTACGGGGGATTTACCTGATTAACCCCGGGGCCATCTGCCAGCGGACGGCTGGCCATACGGCCTACGCTCAGGTGCTGGTGGAACCCGGTGGGCAAATCCGCGCAGACTTAATGAAGTGGCTGTCCTGAACAGGATGGCTACTTTTTCGTTTCATCCGTCTGTATTTCTGACATGTTTCTTTATGTAGGCGTTGACAACCTACCAAACCTATGGTATTATAATTTCGATTCCCGATCAAATTGGTAGGGTATCGGAAAGGAAATCGGATGAAGCTTTCCACACGCGGCAAATACGGGCTCTACGCCATGTACTACCTTGCCGGCCACAAGGATGAAGGTCCGCAGAGTTTGCAAAATGTCGCCTCCGCCGGGATCCCCAGACAGTATCTGGAACAGCTGCTGGGCAATCTGCGGCGTGCCGGGCTGGTGCAAAGCGTGCGGGGGTCCCGCGGCGGTTACCTGCTTGCCCGCGATCCTGCGACCATCACCGTTCTGGACGTCATCGACGCCATGGAAGGGCCGCTGGAACTAAGCGAGTGCATGGCTGACGAAAACGCATGCTCCCGCGCCTGCCAGTGCCCTGTGAGGCACACCTGGCAAAAGCTGACCGATTCCATCAACCGCGAACTGGCCGGGATTACGCTCGGCGATATGGCATCCTATTCTGGGGAATGTGAGGCATACGGAAAATGACGGATCAACACATCATCTACATGGATAACGCAGCGACGACAGCCGTCCGCAAGGAAGTGCTGGACGCGATGCTTCCCTATTTTACGGAGCACTACGGCAACCCCAGCTCCATCCACAGCGTGGGGCGCGACGCCAAACGCGCGGTGGAAGCCGCCCGCAAACAGGTGGCTGCGGCGTTAAACGCCCAGCCGCAGGAGATTTACTTTACCGCAGGCGGTAGCGAAAGCGATAACTGGGCGCTTCGCTCCGCAACCGAGATGCTTGCGAAAAAGGGAAAACACATCATCACCAGCTCGATTGAGCATCATGCGGTGCTGCATACCTGCGAATATCTCGAAAAGCAACACGGATACCGCATCACGTACCTCCCTGTGGACGAATTTGGCCGCGTCAGCCCCAACGACGTGAGAAAGGCGATTGCAGAAGATACGGTGCTCATCAGCATCATGGCCGCCAATAACGAAATCGGCACGCTGCAGCCCATTGCTGAAATCGGGAAAATCGCCAAAGAAGCCGGCGTGTTGTTCCACACCGACGCTGTGCAGGCTGTCGGCGCGATTCCGCTGGATGTGAACGCGTTGAACGTGGACCTGCTTTCCCTCTCCGCGCACAAGTTCCACGGCCCCAAAGGAGTCGGCGCGCTGTATGTGCGCAAGGGCGTGCGGATGAACAACCTGATTTTTGGCGGCGCGCAGGAACGTTCGCTGCGCGCTGGCACCGAGAACCTGACCTCCATCGTAGGCCTCGGGAAGGCGATTGAAATCGCCGTCGCGGAACTGCCGGAGTATGCCGCGAAGATGACGAAGCTTCGCGACGAACTGATCGACGGCATTCTAGCCGAAATCCCGGATGTGCGCCTGAACGGTCACCGGACCGAACGCCTGCCCGGCAACGTGAACGTAAGCGTTCGCTACATCGAGGGTGAATCCCTGTTGATGCGGTTGGACCTGCTGGGCATCGAAGGTTCCAGCGGCTCGGCATGCACCAGCGGCAGCCTCGATCCTTCGCATGTGCTGCTGGCCATCGGCCTTCCGCATGAGATTGCTCACGGAAGCCTTCGCCTGTCGCTTGGCATTAATAACACTGAAGACGATGTGAAGCGCGTTTTGAAAGAACTGCCGGGAGTTGTTAAAAATCTTCGTGACATGAGCCCGCTGACCATCCCCGCCTGCACTGCCTGATACCGACACCTGTTAAATTATCTCGCTCTGTAGAATTTACCACTTGATTAAGGAGGGTTTTGCCCTATGTATTCCGAAAAAGTAATGGATCACTTTGAACATCCCCGCAATGTCGGTGAACTGCCCGACGCTTCCGGCACCGGCACCGTCGGCAACTCCAAATGCGGCGATATCATGAAGATGGACATCAAGGTGGAAAACAACATCATCACCGATGTCAAGTTTAAAACCTTCGGCTGCTGCGCCGCCGTGGCCACCAGCAGCATGGCCACCGAAATGGTAAAAGGCAAGTCCGTCGACGAGGCGCTGGCGTTAACCAACAAAGCGGTTGCCGAAGCGCTGGACGGCCTGCCTCCTGTGAAGCTGCACTGTTCGGTGCTGGCGGAAGAAGCCATTCACGCGGCGCTGGATGACTACCATAAGAAACACCCGCAGGACTGACCGCCCCGCATAACGCGGTCATCTTTTCGGAACCAAAGAAAGGACTCTGTCGTATGCCCGAAATTCACGGGAATACTGAAGGGATCCGCAACAGCATCCTCACGGACCTGAAAGCTCTGTATGATCTTCAGGTACCCGCAGACCAGTTTATGCCGCAGGAGCTTCTTACCAAGCTCTGCGGCTATTCTGCGTTTTTAAACCGTGAAATCGCCGTATACCTCACACGGTTTGGCGAAGTGGCGGATGTGCTGGTGGGGCGTGCGGATCAGGTGGATCTACCCGATTTGCGTCTGCGCCGCAACGAACGCCGTTTATCCATGGTACGCTGCATCCATACCCACCCGCGCGCAACCGGGGTGTTAAGCGATGTGGATGTCAGCGCCCTGCTCACCATGCGTTTTGACGCCATGTGTGCCGTCGGCACAGACGAACAGGGCGAGCCGACCACGGTGGAATGCGGATTTGTCGATCCCGACCACCCGGGGCAGGCGGAACGTACCGGCCTGATCGCTGTGCATGAAATACCGCAGGACGACTGGCTGCTGCACATCCGTGACGTTGACGCCCGCCTGATGGCCTCCGCCCCGGAAGCATCGGACGAAACGGAAAAAGCGATTCTGGTAGGGATCGAAAGTGAAGATTCGCTCACCGAGTTAGCCGCTCTGGCGAAAACCGCCGGAGCCCAAACGGTATTTACCCTGCTGCAAAAACGCGGCAAACCGGATACGGGCTATTGCATCGGCAAGGGCAAAGCGGAAGAGCTGGCTTTAAAGGCGCAGGCGCTGAATGCCGATACAGTCATTTTCGACGAAGAGCTGACCGGCGTCATGCAGAAAAATCTTGAGGAAGTGCTTCACCTGAAAGTGGTGGACCGCACGACCCTGATTTTGGACATTTTCGCATCCCGTGCCAACACCCGGGAAGGTAAGCTTCAGGTAGAGATGGCTCAGTTAAAATACCGCTCTCAGCGGTTACTGGGGCAGGGCCTAGTATTAAGCCGCCTCGCGGGTGGCATCGGTACCCGCGGCCCCGGCGAAAGCAAGCTGGAAGTCAACCGCCGCAGGATTCGCGAACGCCTGAACGCGCTGGAACAGCAGTTGCTGGCGCTGGATAAACAGCGCACGCTTCGCCGCAAGGACCGTGAAAAGCGGCAAACGCCCATTGTGGCGCTGGTTGGTTATACCAACGCGGGAAAATCGACCCTGTTTAACCGGCTGACCGGCGCCGGCGTTTACGTAAAGGACGAACTCTTCGCTACGCTGGACAGCGTAAGCCGCCCGGTCACACTGCCTCACGGAGCGCAGGTATTGGTAGTGGACACCGTCGGTTTCATCCGCAAGCTACCCCATGAACTGGTCAAAGCCTTCCGCGCCACACTGGAGGAAGCAGCGCTGGCCGATGTGCTGGTGCTGGTTTCCGATGCGTCCAACCCCGAAATGCACAGCCAGCACAGAACCGTAGAAGAAGTGCTTTCGGAACTGGGCGCGACCGACGCGCCGCGCATTGACGCACTCAACAAGACAGACCTTGCGTCTCCCGCTGAAGATACCCTCCCGGGTGCGCTTCCCATCAGCGCCGCGACCGGCGATGGGATGGATGCGCTTCTGACCCGGATTGAGGACGCGCTTTCTTCGGGCACACGCCTCCACAGGCTGCTGATTCCCTTTGAATCTTACGGGATTTTGGATCAGTTGCACCGGGTCGGCGGTATCTTTTCCACTACGCATCGCGATGACGGCGTACTGGTAGAAATCCGCACGGACGACGCAACCGTAAAAAATGCATGTCAGGCAGGAGCACAGTTGATGGATGACGAAAAGGGGAACTGAATATTGCATCATCCACAGGGAGCGTGGGAATTTTGGTTCTTCAGAACATTGTATCCGTGATTGCCATGTCCGCGGCGCTGTTACAGGGCAGCCTGAACGCCGCGATCCCCGACAAGAACATTGACGGCACTCTATTTCTGGTAAACCGTGAGCACAGAATTACCGAAGACTATATTCCGGATGTTCGCAAGACTCTGGTTCCCGGCATGTCACAATCCATGCGGGAGGATGCGGCTGCCGCGCTGGAAGAGATGTTTGCAGCCGCGTCAGGCGAAGGTATCAAGCTGGCGACGGTCTCCGGATACCGCAGCTATTCCAAGCAAAGCACCATTCACGCACGCAAGGTGAAAAAAGTTGGCAGCGAGGCCGCCGATCTGTACTCCGCCCCTCCGGGCGCCAGCGAACACCAGTTGGGAATGGCCATGGATCTTGCGCAGAGAGGTTCATCCCAGCTTAACGGCAGTTTCGGCGACACCAAAGCCGGGCAATGGGTAGACGCAAACGCGTACCGTTTTGGTTTTATCGTTCGTTACCAGAAGGGCTACGAAAAGATAACGGGCTATGCTTTCGAACCCTGGCACGTCCGGTATGTCGGCAAGGAATATGCCCGTGCGATTTTCGATTTGAACGAACCATTGGAACTTTATGTTTCTGCGCATCGACTGGCGGTTTACGATTTTCTGATCAAACAGACGAACGAGGTGCAACCATGAGAAAACTTGCCGCCGTTGTACTTGCGCTTGCGATGCTCGCAGGCTGTTGCACAGCTTTCGCGGAAGACGCTGTCTCTGCCGACGATTCCCCTTTGACTTCTGCTGAACCCACCGTTTCGGCCGAGCTTACCGCGCTCCCTTCGGAAGCGCCCGCCAGCACGCCCGCTGAAGACAACTCCACTTCCGCCGGATCGGAGTGGGATTTCCCCGTTTCGCTGACCGAGCTGGAAAGCGATCACGCCATTCTGGTGAACCGTGATCATCTGTTGGACGCCAGTTTTGTGCCGGAGGATCTGGTTCGGGTATCCGTCAAATGCGTTTCCAGCAGCAAGGCTGAAATCCGTAAGGTTGCCAGCGATGCGCTGGAAAAAATGTTTGCGGACGCTTCCCTGGTGACGGAGTATACATACAAAGTAAAAAATAAAGCCGGAGACTGGACGGACAAGCAGTTCAGCGATTCCCGGGGGCTTCGTTTCATCGTAAAAAGCGGATACCGCAGCTATGGCACCCAAAAAACAACTTATAATAATTATCTGGCCCGTAACAACGGCAAGGACGATGGCATCAGCAGCCCTCCCGGCGCCAGCGAGCACCAGTCCGGTCTCGCGTTGGACGTTCTCAGCGTGGATTACAACGCCAATAACCAGTATATGAACGATTCCTTTTACCAGACTCCGGAGGCGCAATGGCTGGCGGATAACTGCTATTCCTATGGTTTCATTCTCCGGTATCCGGAAGACAAAGCGGACATCACAAAGGTTCCCTACGAGCCATGGCATATCCGCTATGTCGGGCGAGAGATCGCAGGCTACATCAAAGTCAATAATCTTTCGCTGGAGGAGTTTACCGATCTCTGGCAGCAGAAGCTCAAGGATTTCGAATCCTCAGGCGGCAGCGTGGACGCACAGCTTCTACTGGAAAGCACGCGCCGTACCAACGGGCTGGAATCCACCGTGACCGAGGATTACGGGGAGGACGGGGACGCGGAAATTTCCCTGGCGTTTTAACCCTCGCGTCGCACAGCCTGGCACCGGCTGTGCGTTTCCTTATGGCCCGCCCTTTACATTTCACGCAAAAAAAGGTAGAATAATCAAGGCTTATTGAATGTATAACGCGAACAAGGATTGAATGATATGGGTAAAACGATCGCCATTACCAACCAAAAAGGCGGCGTCGGGAAAACCACAACAGCGATCAACCTGACCGCATGCCTGGCAGAGATTGGTAAAAAGATCCTGTTGATTGATCTGGATCCTCAGGGAAATTCCACCAGCGGCCTTGGTGCGCGCGCCGGGAGCGTTACCGTCTATGAGTC
>Ga0268263_1001683_pt1 | contig 17810 bp, 10 predicted proteins | sample Biomet5_FD_190358 | JGI IMG/M metagenome (GOLD analysis project Ga0268263, IMG submission 190358) | Microbial communities from bioreactor (seeded with sewage sludge) at LBNL, California, USA - Biofuel metagenome 5 (SPAdes) (version 4) | ecosystem: Engineered > Bioreactor > Anaerobic >... | reverse complement strand
AGGTGCTGCGCCGCCTGCCGGAAACCGGGGTGGGCTCCGGGGTGATCGTGGTATCCGGGTTTGTCAATGAGAAGGTGGTGTCCCAGTGTTCCGAACTGGGTGCCTACTATTTCATGCCCAAGCCCTGCGACGTGCCGGCCCTGCTCACCCGCATCCGCCAGGTCAACGGCTACGCTCACAACGCCGTAGGGATGCTCACCGCCAGCCGCGCCGCCACGCCCTCGCCCCGGACAGAGCCCAGCCTGGAGGCCGTGGTGACGGACATCATCCACGAGATCGGCGTGCCCGCCCACATCAAGGGCTATCAGTACCTGCGGGAGGCCATCATCCTGACCATCGAGGACATGGACGTGATCAACGCCGTCACCAAGGTGCTGTATCCCGAAGTGGCGAAGAAATTCAACACCACGCCCTCCCGGGTGGAGCGGGCTATCCGCCACGCCATTGAGGTGGCCTGGGACCGGGGCGACATCGAGACCCTCCAGAAATTTTTTGGCTATACTGTATCAAATATCAAGGGCAAGCCCACCAACTCCGAATTCATCGCTATGATAGCGGATTGCCTGAGCCTGCGCATGAAACAAGCCCAGTAACGTCGCCGCAAGCTCCGTATCGCTCCCCCCGGCGGCAGGCGCCGGGCGTCGTTCGCTCCGCTGCGGCTCCTTTTCCGACCAAAACCCGCTACGCTGGGCTTTTGGTCGGTAGGGGACGGGGACGGCGAACAAGGACGGGGCGGGAAACCAGGATGACGATGTTTTACAGCGACAAAAACGCGCCGCCGGATTTGCTCCGGCGGCGCACTGTATTTTTTACCTGGTCGTCATGTACTTCTGGATAATCACCGCGCATTGGGCGCGGGTGGCGGTGCCCTGGGGGCCGACCGTTGTCGCGGTCATGCCGGAGATATAGCCCTTGCTCACGCACCAGTTCACGGCGTCCGCCGCCCAGGACGACACGCTTCCCGCGTCCGTATAGGCGCTCAGATCGCCGGACTTGGCGGGAGCTCCGCTTTTCAGGCTTTCATACTTGTACAGCATCAGGGCCAGCTGTTCCCGGGTGACGCTGTCTGCGGGGTGGAAGGTGCCGTCGGCATAGCCGGCGGCCACGCCCACGCTCTGGGCCCAGGCCACGGCGGAGGCGTACCACGCGTCGGGCGCCACGTCGGAGAAGCCTGCGGAGGGCACCGCCGGCTTGCCCGCCGCGCTCCACAAAACGGTGGCAAGCATGGCGCGGCTGACCTCGGCGGCGGGCGAGAAGGTGCGGGCAGCGGTGCCGGTGATGTAGCCCGCGGTGCTGACATACTCTGCGGCGTCGTAATACCAGTCGGTGCTTTTTACATCGTCAAAGCTGCCGTTGGGTGTCACGGTGACGGGGATGGTAGCGGTCACTCCGCAGGCCGTGACGGAGAGGCTGCCCTGTCCGCCGTCTTCGGCGGCGGTAAATTTGCCGCTCTGGTCGATGGTCCCGATGTCGCCGGAAATGGACCAGCTGAAGTCTTCATCGCTGCTGTAGAGGTTCATGTGGTTATACATGGCCAGCGCGGCGAGGTCGGTGACGCTCTCCGCCTTGACCTGGAGGCTGGAGAGATTGGCGCTGCCGTTTCGCACGGTGATGGAGCTGGGCGCGTCGATGACCGTGACGTTCACCGCGGCGGGCGTCAGGCCGTTTCCCGACAGGGTAATGGTGCCGGTGCCCGCCTTTTGTGCGGTAAAGAGGCCGTTTTGGTCGATGGTGCCGATGTCCCCGGTGACGGCGAAGCTCACGCCGCCGGGCACCGCCGTCTGATAGCCGTATGCGTCGGCGGCCTTGGCGGTGAAGACGCGGGTCGCGCCCTGGAGCATCACGGCGTTCAGCGGCGCGATGGCCAGCTGGGCGGCGGTGCCGGTGGCGGCCTGCTTTGTGGCCAGCACGATGTAGTCGGTGACGGAGCGCTGGGGAGAGACGCAGGATTTGTTGATCTGGCTGATGGCCTCGTCGCCCAGGTAGATGGCATTCAAGCTGGTGGAGCCGCCGCCGTCCATGATGGTGGCCTCCACGCAGCCGAGCTCGATGAGCCGGTCGGCCACCATCTCCATGGTGGCGCCCACCGAATAGCCGGACTGGCGCCCGTCCACCGTGTAAAGGACCAGCGTACCGTCGGCCTTGAGCCCCACGGCGGTGCGGGGTTCCAGATCCTTGTTCAATCCGGTCTCAGCCACGCCGTTGGTCACCAGCTTATACAGCGAGCCCACGGCGAACTGCACGTCCTGCCAGCCGTCGGCGGCGGTAATGTCCACCGTGACGGTATCCCCGGCCTTCAGCGCCTTCACGGCGTCGATCTTGGTCTGGTCGGCGGCGGCGGGCAGGCTCAGCACCATCTTCCCCGCGGGTATGGCGATGGCGCTGGAGGTTTCCTTCACCTCGTCCACCGTCAGGGTGACGCTGCAATTCACGGTGAGGTCATTCTGAGACGGGGTGCAGATCACGTCATAGCCCGCTGCGGTGCTCTTGGTGGTGGGACCGTAATCCGGGGTGAGCAGACTGAAGTCTGCGGTATTGCGGGTCTTGTTGATACGGATGGGCAATCCGTCCAGCCCCGGCAGGGTCATCCACGGGCGGAGGGTTGGCTTGCCGATGACGGCGCTGCCGTCCGCCTTGAAGCCCACGGCATTGAAGCCGTTGTCGGAGGAGATGAGCTTGCCCTCATAAATGGCGATACCCAGCGGCTCGTAGTTGGACAAATTATAGTAGTCCCCGTTGATGCCCGCGATCACATGGTAGCCCTTGCTCGCCAGCAGGGACGACATGGACGAGTAGCTGCCGTAGTTGGTCAGCTTGGAGCCGTAGACGATCATGGGCTGCACGTCGGCATTGGGGGTGTATTCAAGGTAATTCTCGTTGCGGTAATCCGAGCCGGTCCAGTAAATGCCCTTGGCCAGCGTCATTCCCGCGCCCTGAGACACGCTGTAGCCGGTGAGACAGTCGCCCATCACATCCGCGAAAGCGGATATGGACAGCGTCAGGCTGACGATCAGCGCCAGCGCAATGGATATGGTGATACTTTTTCTTCGCATGACAGTTCCTTTCTCTCGCTTTTGATTAAAGACTTTCCCCATCATAACATCCCCCTCCCCTTTTTTCCACCCTTGAGAGGCAAATTAAGAAAGTTGCGTCCCCTGCCGAAATGGGGTAGAATACGGGAAACGCAAGAAAATCGAGGCAGGGAAATGAAAAAATCAACATCAGTGGATCATGTCCGCCTGTCGGAGGACGAGCGCGGCGTGGTCATTCTGGATCAGACGCTGCTGCCGAACGACGTCCGCCATCTCACGCTGCGCTCCGCCCAGGAGATGTACGAGGCCGTACGGAAACTTCAGATCCGTGGCGCGCCCGCGCTGGGTATTTTCGCGGGTTTTGCCTACTGCGCGCTGGCCGGGCAGCTGGCGGACCGGGGGGCGGACACGGCCGCCTTTCGCGGCATTCTGAGCGAGTGCGCCCGGTACTTGGCTTCCTCCCGGCCCACGGCGGTGAACCTGAGCTGGGCGCTGGGGCGCATGGAGCGCGTCTGCGGCGCGGCCGCCGGCGCCCCGGCGGACATTCTGCCCGTCCTGCGGCGGGAATGTCAGGCCATTCTGGAAGAGGACATCGCCATGTGTACGGCCATCTCCGAGTACGGTCTGGGCCTGTTGCGGGAGGGGGACGGCGTGCTGACCCACTGCAACGCGGGGCCCATCGCCACCTCAAAATACGGCACGGCCATCGGCCCGCTGCTGCTGGGCCGGGAGCGGGGCATGAATTTTCGTGTTTACGCCGACGAGACCCGCCCGCTGCTGCAGGGGGCGCGTCTCACGGCGTGGGAGCTCCGCAACGCCGGGGTGGACGTGACCCTGATCTGCGACAACATGGCTTCCATGGTGATGAAGCAGGGCAAGGTGCAGGCTTGCTTCGTGGGCTGCGACCGGGTGGCCGCCAACGGCGATGCCGCCAACAAGATCGGCACCTCCGGCGTGGCGGTGCTGGCCGGCTATTACGGCGTCCCCTTCTATGTGCTGGGCCCCGGCTCCACCGTCGACCTCGCGACCCCGACGGGGGCGGACATCCCCATCGAGCTGCGCGACGGCGAGGAAATCCGCTCGCTGTGGTATGAAAAGCCCATGGCCCCCGAAGGCGTCAAATGCTACAATCCCGCCTTCGACGTGACCGACCACAGCCTCATTACCGGCATCATCACGGAAAAGGGTATCTGCCGCCCGCCGTACACCGAAAGTCTGGCGGCACTTTTCAGATAAGGCATGTAAAGGCCGGACGGCTGCTCAAAACCGTCCGGCCGCCTTTCTTGCTTCCCCGTGGCGCGCGCCGGTAATTGTCCGCGGTGCAAATACCATTGTTTTTCCTCGGCAGACTTCATCGTGCCGCTTTGTGACACCTGTAAATTGCACAAATGTGTTTTTGTAAAAAGTACATAATTTGGCGGTTGAAATGAAATTGCGGATCGGGGGTTTTTTCCGCCCTTGGATTCTTGACACTTCATCAAATCAGGCTTTATAATTACGCAAAGAGAGCAGAAGCGCTCGTCTTGAGGGTGCTTGGCTCTTGTTTTTTATCCATTGAACCGCGAGGAGATGATTTTGGGATGGAAGATGACCAGAGAAGGTCTGACGCGCTGAATGCAGAGCACGACGCCTGCGGTATCGGCGCCGTGGTGGCGTTGGACGGCGGCGGCAGCTGGCAGACGGTGGACAACGCCCTGCGCATCGTGGAGAAGCTGGAGCACCGCGCCGGCAAGGACGCCTCCGGCGAGACCGGCGACGGCGTGGGCATCCTGCTGCAGGTGCCGCACCCGCTGATGGCGGCCTGGGCGAAAGCGCAGGAGCTGGCGCTGGGGGACGCCCGGGATTACGGCGTGGGGATGTTCTTTTTCCCCACCGACGCCCTGAAGCGCGCCCAGGCCAAAAAGATGCTGGAGATCATCGTGGCCAAGGAGGGCATGGAGTTTATCGCCTGGCGGGCGGTGCCAACCTGTCCCGATATTCTGGGCGAGACGGCGCGGGGATGTATGCCGGTGATCGAGCAGTGCTTTGTCCGGCGGCCCGCCGACTGCGCGCGGGGACTCGCCTTCGACCGGAGGCTGTACGTGGCCCGGCGGGTCTTTGAGCAATCCAACATCAACACCTATATCTGTTCGTTTTCCAGCCGCACCCTCGTCTACAAGGGGATGTTTCTGGTCAGGCAGCTGCGGAAATTCTATCCCGACCTGCAAAGCCCGCAGTGCCAAAGCGCCATCGCGCTGGTGCACTCCCGCTTTTCCACCAATACCACCCCCAGCTGGGAGCGGGCCCATCCCTACCGCTACGTGCTGCACAACGGCGAGATCAACACCATCCGCGGCAACGCGGACCGGATGCTGGCCCGGGAGGAGACTCTGTTCTCTCCGGTGCTGGAAGAGGACATGGACAAGATTCTGCCCGTAGTGAACGTCACCGGCTCCGACAGCGCCATGCTGGACAACACGCTGGAATTTTTGCTGATGAACGGCATCGAGCTGCCCAAGGCCGTCATGATGACCATCCCCGAGCCCTGGGCCAACGACCGCAACATGGACCGGGAAAAGAGGGATTTCTACCATTACTACGCCACCATGATGGAACCCTGGGACGGCCCCGCCGCCCTGGTGTTCTCCGACGGAGACAGCGTGGGCGCGGTGCAGGACCGCAACGGTCTGCGCCCTTGCCGCTGGTATCTCACGGACGACCGCCGTCTGATTTTGTCCTCCGAGGTGGGCGTGCTGGACATCCCGCCGGAGCATATCGTGAAAAAATCCCGGCTGATGCCCGGCAAAATGCTGCTGGCGGACACCGTGCGGGGCGAGATCCTCTCTGACGAGGCCGTCAAGCGCGGCTACGCCCGGCAGCAGCCCTACGGCGAGTGGCTGGACGCGCATCTGGTGTGTCTGAAGGATCTGCCCATTCCCAACCGCCGGGTGGACCGCCACACGCAGGAGACCCGGGACCGGCTGTACAAGGCTTTCGGCTACACCTACGAGGAGGTTAAGGACATCCTGCTGCCCATGGCCAGGGACGGGGTGGAGTCTCTCTCCGCCATGGGGGTGGACGTCCCGCTGGCGGTACTCAGCGAGAAGCGCCAGCCGCTCTTTAACTATTTCAAGGAGCTGTTTGCCCAGGTCACCAACCCGCCTATCGACGCCATCCGTGAGGAGATTGTCACCGACACCACCGTGTATGTGGGCACCGGCGGCAATCTGCTGGTGGAAAAGCCCGAAAACTGCACCATGCTGCAGATCCGCAACCCCATCCTCACCTCCCTCGATCTGATGAAGATCCGTTACATGAAGACCCCTGGCTTCAAGGTGGAGACCGTGTCGCTGCTCTATTACAAGGGCTCGCCGCTGGAAAACGCGGTGGAGCGCCTGTTCGTCACCTGCGACCGGGCCTGGCGGGGCGGCGCCAACATTCTCATTCTCTCCGACCGGGGCGTGGACGAAAACCATGTGGCCATCCCGTCGCTGCTGGCCGTGTCCGCGCTGGAGCAGTATCTCATCCGCACGAAAAAGCGCACCGCCATTTCCCTGATACTTGAGAGCGCCGAACCGCGGGAGGTCCACCATTTTGCCACGCTGCTGGGCTACGGCGCCCAAGCCGTGAATCCCTATCTGGCCCAGGAGTGCGTGGAGGAGATGGTGACCCTCAACATGCTGGGCAAAGACCCGGCGGCCGCGGTGGACGCTTACAACGCCGCCGTGCTCCACGGCATCGTAAAGATCGCCTCCAAAATGGGCATCTCCACCGTGCAGTCCTATCAATCGGCCAAAATTTTTGAGTGCGTGGGCATCGACCGCGCCGTCATTGACCGCTACTTCACGGGCACGGTGAGCCGGGTGGGCGGCATCGGCCTCAGCGAGATCGGGGAGGGTGTGGAGTGGAACCACAATCAGGCCTTCGACCCTCTGGGTCTGGGCTACGACACCACTCTCAATTCCATGGGCGCGCACAAGCTGCGCTCCGGCCCCGACAAAGAGGATCATCTCTATAACCCCCGCACCATCCTGCTGCTGCAAAAGGCGGCCCAGACCGGGGATTACAGCGTATTTAAAGACTACTCCGCCCTAGTGGACTTCGCCGACAAGCCCCACACCCTGCGGGGTCTTCTGGACTTCAAATTTGCCCCCGACGGCGGCGCGCCCATCGACGAGGTGGAGAGCGCCGAGTCCATCGTCCATCGTTTCAAGACGGGCGCCATGAGCTACGGCTCCATCTCCGAGGAGGCCCACACCTGCATGGCGCTGGCCATGAACTCCATCGGCGGCAAATCCAACTCCGGCGAAGGCGGCGAGACGCCGGAGCGCCTGCGGGACGGGCGCTGCTCCGCCATCAAGCAGGTGGCCTCCGGCCGCTTCGGCGTCACCAGCGAATACCTGAACAGCGCCAGGGAGATTCAGATCAAGATGGCACAGGGAGCCAAGCCCGGCGAGGGCGGCCATCTGCCTGGGCGGAAGGTCTATCCCTGGATCGCCCACACCCGCTGCTCCACTCCCGGCGTGTCCCTGATCTCTCCCCCGCCCCACCACGATATCTACTCCATCGAGGACCTGGCCCAGCTGATCTTCGACCTGAAAAACGCCAATCGCTTCGCGCGCATCTCCGTGAAGCTGTGCTCCGAAGCGGGCGTGGGCACCATCGCCGCCGGCGTGGCCAAGGCCGGGGCCCAGGTGGTGCTGATCTCCGGCTACGACGGCGGCACCGGCGCGGCCCCGCGCACCTCCATCCACAACGCGGGCCTGCCCTGGGAACTGGGCGTGGCGGAGGCCCACCGCGCCCTCATCGAAAACGGCCTGCGGGAAAGGGTTGTCATCGAGACCGACGGCAAGCTGATGACCGGGCGGGACGTGGCCATCGCCTGTATGCTGGGGGCGGAGGAATTCGGCTTCGCCACCGCGCCGCTGGTGACCATGGGCTGCTGCATGATGCGCGTTTGCTCGCTGGACACCTGCCCCATGGGCATCGCCACCCAGAACCCGGAGCTGCGCAAGCGCTTTAAGGGCAAGCCGGAATACGTGGTGAATTTCATGATGTTCGTTGCCCAGGAGCTTCGGGAATATATGGCCAGGCTGGGCGTGCGCACCGTGGACCAGCTGGTGGGCCGCAGCGATCTGCTGCAGGTGCGGGAAAAGCTGAATACCCGACGGGCGGAGACGCTGGACCTGCGCTACCTGCTGACGAATCCCGGCACGGCGGACACGCCGCACTTCCGCCCCCAGGCCGTCTACGACTTTCATCTGGAAAAAACCGCCGACATGTCCGTGCTGATGGAAAAACTGGGCAAATCCCTGAAGGGCAAAAAGTCCGGCAGGCTCGATCTGGCGGTCTCCTCTACCGACCGCGCCTTCGGCACCCTGTTCGGCAGCGAGATCACCCGCCAGTGCGGCTCCGACCTTCCCGACGACAGCTATGTGATCACCTGCCACGGCGGCGGGGGCCAGTCCTTTGGCGCGTTCATCCCCAAGGGCCTCACCCTGAAGCTGGAGGGCGACTGCAACGACGGCTTTGGCAAGGGCCTGTCCGGCGGCAAGCTGATCCTGTACCCGCCCGCGGGCAGCGCCTTCGACCCCAGCGAAAACGTCATCGCGGGCAACGTGGCACTGTACGGCGCAACCTCCGGCAGGGCCTTTCTCTGCGGCCAGGCCGGCGAGCGCTTCTGTGTGCGCAATTCCGGCGCCTCCGCCGTGGCGGAGGGCGTGGGCGACCACGGCTGCGAATACATGACCGGCGGGCGGGTGGTGATCCTGGGCCCCACGGGCAAGAACTTCGCCGCGGGAATGTCCGGCGGCGTCGCCTATGTGCTGGACGAGAGTCACAGTCTCTATATGCGCCTGAACAAGGAGCAGGTGAGCATCGGCGCGCTCACCGAGGCCCACGACATCGACGAGCTGCGCGGACTCATCAAGGAGCACGCGGCGGCAACGGGCTCGGCAAAGGCCAAAAAAATCCTGGCCGACTTTGACCGTTACATCCCCTGCTTCAAAAAGGTCATGCCAAGGGATTACGACAAAATGCTGCGCGCCATCGCCCAGATGGAGGAAAAGGGCCTGCCCAGAGAGCAGGCCGAGCTTGAGGCGTTTTACGCCAACACCGCAGCGGCGGAGGAGGATTGAGAAAGATGGGAAAACCCACAGGATTTCTGGAATATGCCCGCCGGGACGAGACGGCGCGGTCCCCGCTGGAGCGTGTCGGCGACTGGAACGAGTTTCGCGTTCCCCTCGCCCCCGCCCGCCGGGAGGAGCAGGGCGCGCGGTGCATGAACTGCGGCGTCCCCTTCTGCCAGGCGGGGATGCTGCTGGACGGCAAAGCCTTCGGCTGCCCGCTGCACAACCTCATCCCCGAATGGAACGACATGATCTGCATGGGCAACCGGGGCCACGCCCTGTCGCGTCTGCTCAAGACCAACAACTTTCCGGAATTCACAGGCCGGGTCTGTCCCGCGCCCTGTGAAAAGGCCTGCATCTGCGGCATCCACGACAGCCCTATCACCATCAAGGCCGGGGAGCTGTCCGTCATCGAGGACGCCTTTGCCCAGAAGCGCATCTTCCCCCGCCACCCGCCCCAGTATGACGACAAGAAGGTGGCCGTCATCGGCTCCGGCCCCGCGGGACTGGCCGCCGCCGATCAGCTCAATCACCGGGGCCACGCCGTGACCGTCATTGAAAAGCAGGAGCGTCCGGGGGGCCTGCTGACCTACGGCATCCCCAACATGAAGCTGCCGAAATCCGTCGTCCGCCGCCGCGTCGAACTGATGACCGACGAGGGCGTGACCTTTGTCACCGGCGTGGACGCCGCCAACCCGAAGATCGCGAAACGCCTCCTGAACGAGTATGACGCCGTGATCCTCTGCTGCGGCGCGGGGCTGCCCAGGCCGCTGGGCTTCGACGCGGCCGGTATATCCGGCGTCTGCTACGGCACGGAGTATCTTCAGGCCGCCGTGGAGCGGGCGCAGTTCGGGAAGTCCCCGGAAATCCCCGCCGCCGCGGGCCGGGATGTGGTCATTGTGGGCACCGGCGACACCGCCAGCGACTGCGTGGCCACCGCCATCCGTCAGGGCTGCGCCTCCGTGACCCAGCTGGTGCGCCGGCGTCGGGAGGATTACGCGGCGGCGGACGGATCGCTGCCCACGGACTACGCCCATGAGGAAGCCCTCGCCGTGTTCGGTGCGGACCCCCGGCGCTTCGGCGTGGGGGTGAAGGAGGCCGTGACGGAAAACGGGGCGCTCACCGGCGTGGTCACCACGGGCGGGGATACGCCGCCCTGCACGCTCCTCATCGGCGCCACAGGCTTTGACCACTGCGACACAACGGTGTGTGAAGCCTTCGGCGTGGCCTTCGGCAAAAACGTCACCACCGAGCCGGGGCACTACCGCACCAGCATCGACAAGGTGTTTTCCGCGGGGGATATGCGCCGGGGCCAGTCCCTGGTGGTGTGGGCCATCGCGGAGGGCCGCGCCGCCGCCGCCGAGGTGGATGAATATCTCAACGGCTACACCAATCTTGTGGGCATCTGACACGAATCGATCGCCCGAATTTTTGAACCGCGCCCCGTCAAACGAATAAAAACGATCTAAAAAGCGGCCGGCAGCGGATGCTGCCGGCCGCTTTTTATGCGGCGGGGCGGCGCTCGAAAATGCTCCCTTGATAAGTTCCGGTGACTTTTCTTTCACGGTCTCTTATCAGGGGAGCATCGTATCCATTTGCGGAGGGATTACGGATTATCCTCGTCCTGCAGCGCGTCGTAGCCTTCCTCGCCCGTACGGACTTTGACGACGTTCTCAACGTTGTAGACGAAGATCTTGCCGTCACCCATGTGGCCGGTGTACAGGACACCCTTGGCGGCCTCGATGACCGCCCTGACCGGAACCTTTGCCACGACGATTTCGACCTGCACCTTCGGCAGGAGATTGACCTCGGTTTCGACGCCGCGATAATATTCGGTCGTGCCCTTCTGCATACCGCAGCCCAGCACCTGAGTCACGGTCATGCCCGTTACGCCGATATTGTTCATTGCGACTTTCAGCGCTTCAAATTTGCTCTGTTTCGTAATGATTTCAATCTTGGTGATCTTTATGTCGGATCCGACCGCGGTCGCCGGCTCCGTGACGAGCTGAATCGGAACGGCCTTGTCTGCGCTGACTTTGGGTTCAGGCATCTTTTGCGGAAGCGAGTAGGTCTTAAACCTGCGAAGCTGTCTGATCTCCGCATTGTCGGCGGAATCGAAGTCCAGCTCGCCTCTGACGAGCTGACTGTCGGGATAGGCGAGTACGCCCATTTCAGGAATATCGAGACCTTCAAGCTCGACTTCGGGATCCACCCTGAGCCCCCACACCTTGTCAAGAAGCTTGAAGAAGAGGAAAGATACGCCGAAGCCCCACACGATGAGGACGCCGCAGGCGATCAGCTGCGCGAGGAACTGAGAACTGCCGCCGTAGAACAGGCCGGCCACATTTCCGGATACTCCGTTCAGGCCGCCACCGTATTTTCCATCCGCGAACAGGCCGGTGGCGATGATGCCCCACATACCGTTGACGCCGTGAACCGATATGGCGCCGACGGGGTCGTCGAGCTTCCACTTGTTCTCAAAGAAGGGGACGGCCAAACACACAAGGATGCCGGCGATGAGCCCGATAATTGCGGAAGAGATCCCATTGACGAACGCACAGGGAGCGGTGATGGCGACAAGGCCCGCGAGCGTGCCGTTGGCAGTCATCGAAGGGTCGGGCTTACCGAACTTGATCCACATATAGAACATCGCGACAAGGCCGCCGACGGCACCGGCGATCATCGTGTTGGTGGCGACGACCGCAAGCCGGTAGTCCGCGGAATTCAGCGTTGAGCCCGCGTTGAAGGAGAACCAACAGAAGAACAGAATGATCGTGCCGATAATCGCCATTGGGATATTATGCCCGGGGAAGGCTCTCGAGGTACCGTCCTTTTTAAACTTGCCGATGCGGGGGCCGATGACGATTGCGCCCGCCAGCGCGACCATGCCGCCCATGCAGTGCACGACGCCCGAACCGGCGAAGTCCACAACGCCGTGGCCAAGGCCGAAGTTTTTGCCAAGGGTAGAGAGCCAGCCGCCGCCCCAGACCCAGTTGCCGTAAAGGGGATACAAAAGCATCGAAATAAAGAAGGATGTGATCACGACGGCAGAATACTTGACGCGTTCGGCCATTGCGCCGGTCGGGATCGTGACCGTCGTGTCCATAAACACCATCTCGAAGAAGAACAGCGCATACACGCCGGCATCATAGGTGCCGCTGAGCAAAAAGCCCTTGTAGCCGAGAATGCCGCCGAGGCCCGGGATCGTGAGCAATCCGTTCAGGGCGGAGCCGCCGGAGCCAAGGCCCGGAGCACCGCCCGAGCCGCCCATCTGAAGGGCGAAGCCGACAAGGAAGTAACCGACCGCGCCGACGAGGAAGACCATGAAGTTCATCGTCATCGTGTGGGCCGCGTTTTTTCCGCGGCAGAAGCCGGTTTCAACCATTGCGAAGCCGCATTGGAAGAAGAAGACCATAAATGCGCAGATCATGACCCAGGTATAGTTTGCCCCATACAGGGCCTGATTCGCCGTCGTCGCGACATCGGAAAGCGTCTCATTGCCCGTAAGCGCCGTATAGGACGCGCCGGTCGGGTCGGCGCCTTCGGCAAACGCCGCGATGGCAAGCAGTGCTGCGACAAGCAGTGCAACGACCAGCATGCCGAGGATTTTCTTTGCTTTCTTCATACTGTCACCTCATAAAAAAATTGACTGTTTCATACTCCATAGCTTAGTTTTTGCTCTGTTTGAAATTACTCCAACTGAATCTTGAAGTGGGTTTGTAGACCTCGTCTTTCAGTTTCCCTACCGCAATCAGGCTTCGAAGTCCGAGGAATATTACAACAATACCGAAGAGATAACCGGGAATCTGCGATGTGAGGACGGTCAGGCGAACGCCGTTCATGATGCTTATAACGGTGAAGCAGGAGCCCGAAAGAATTACCAGGCCCGCGACAAGATAGAGAGCCCAAATTGAAAGCGCTTTGCTTCCGTCGACTTCTGGTGTACTTGGCTGTTTCTTCATGTAAAAACCTCCTTTCTGTCCGGCTGTTTTATAAATGGCCGGTTTGAATCCGGGGCAGGAAATTTGGCCCCCTCTCTTTTTTGCCGGAAAATAAAAAGAGGCGCCGTAAGGTTTCCCTTACAGCGCCTTTGCTCCATGCGTTATAATATGCGTCTGTCAACGCTATTTGTCAAGGCAAATTTGCCAAACCCGCAATTTTTGTATGTTTTCAACGGATTCGAAGCGCACTGACTTGAAATTTGCGTGGAAAATGCCTTATCGGCAAATAATGCGCTTTCTCAGGCGCACCGCTCCCCTTTTTTATTCCCGCAGGCGAGCTTCCGGTAGGCCACGCACAAAAGTGCCGTGACCGCCATGTCGACGGCGGTGTAACCCACGGGCGCGGCGGGAAGGGTCATGAGCAGGCGGTAAAAGCCGAAGCCGAGGCCCCAGATAACAAGGTTCGCCCAGTCGTAATCCCGGGCGGAGCCGTCCCTCCGGAGCAGGAAGAAATCCGCCGTCTGCACCGCGATCATGGGGGCGAACACGGAGCCGATGAGATAGAGGAAGTTCGTGATGTTGTCCATATTCCACAGCATGGCCGCGGCGGTGCCGATCACAGTCACCGCGATGGCGGCGGGCTTGCCCCGCAGCTTTTTCGAGATGGTCTCACAGGAGACGCCCGCGGAAAAGGCGTCGAGAAAGGTAGTGGTCACGGTGGAGAACACGACGATGACCAGCGCCGCCACACTCAGGCCCGCTTTCAGCATAATTTGCGCGATATCGGTTTCGCCCGTGAAGATGGCGGCGCCCATACCGATGACATACATCCAGATGCTGACTAGGGAATAGACCCCCACGCTCACCGCCGTGGCCGCGGCGGGTTTTTCCGCCTCACGGGTGTAGTCGCTGATGAGCGGCAGCCAGGAGAGCGGCATGGCCACGGCGAGCTCCACCGCCGCGCCGAAGGACAGGGAATCGTCCATAGCGGAGACAGGGCTTGCGCCGGAGAAGAAGATGACCTTGCAGAGAATGATTGTGAGCACAAGCAGCGCCGCCATGGCGACGATATTGATCTTACCGAGGTTTCGGATGCCGATGACGATCCACAGTACGATGAGCGCGCCGATGACGAGGCACCAGATCCACGCCCCGCCGGAGAAGATGCCCGCCGCGGCCAGCGACCCGTCGTAGATCATGATGGCCGTCCAGCCCACCAGCTGGGTGACGTTCAGCGCCGCGAACAGCAGGCAGCCCTTTTGGCCAAAGCTGCGCTTTACGGTCTCCATGGCGCTTTTCCGGGTCCGGGCCCCGATGAGCCCCGCGAAGAACAGCAGCGCCGCGCCGATGAGATGGCCCAGCAGAATGGCCAGCAGGCCCTTTCCCATGCCCAGGGGCGCGAAATAGGTGCCGGTGATGATTTCTGCCAGCGACACGCCCGCGCCGAACCAGATGAGGCCGTTGGCGAAAAGCGAGGTCCGTTTTACTTCCATTTCCCCGCCCCCCCCCTCAGTATTCGCCGTCAATGGCGAAGGCGTGGTCCATGGGGCCGCTGCCGCTGCCCAGGTCCAGCATGGCGGAAAGTGCGCCGGAGAGGTAGCGTTTGGCCCGCTCCACCGATTCGTCGAGGCCCCGGCCCTTGGCCAGGTTTGACGCGATGGCCGAAGACAGGGTGCATCCCGTGCCGTGGGTGTTGGGGTTGTCAATGCGGGCTCCGTTAAACCAGGTATACCCGCCGTTTCGCCACAGGAGGTCGTTGGCGTCGTTCAGCTGATGCCCGCCCTTGCACAGCACGGCGCAGCCGTATTTTTTGCTGATGGCCCTGGCGGCGGCGATCATTTCGGAAGGCGAGGCGACTTTCATGCCGGAGAGGACTTCCGTCTCCGGGATGTTGGGCGTCGCCACCGCGGCGAGGGGCAGAAGCTCCGACTTGAGCGTTTCGACGGCGTCGTCCGAAATGAGCTTCGCGCCGCTGGTGGCCACCATCACGGGGTCAACCACCACGTTCTCCGCCCTGTACTGGCGGAGCTTTTCCGCGATGACGCGGATGAGGGCGGAGGACGAGACCATGCCGATCTTCACGGCGTCGGGCCGGATATCGGTGAACACGCAGTCGAGCTGCTGGGCCAGAAATTCCGGGGTCACTTCAAAGATGCCTTGCACGCCGGTCGTATTCTGGGCGGTCAGGGCCGTGATGGCGCTCATGGCGTATACGCCGTTTGCGGTCATGGTCTTGATATCTGCCTGGATGCCGGCGCCTCCGCTGGAATCGCTTCCGGCGATTGTTAATGCTGTTTTCATGATTTCTCCTTTCATTTTCAGCACTAATTTTGTAAAGCGGCACAGGGTGGTGCCCCCGATGTGCCGCTGGTCTGACAGTTTATCCGAGCATTTCGAGCGTTTTTGCCTTGAGCTCCTTTGTTGCTTTCGTGATATCCCCGGCGGCGAAAACGGCGCTCACCACCGAGACGCCGCAGATGCCGGAGCCGCGGAGTTTCATGACGTTATGCGATCCGATGCCGCCGATGGCGACGACGGGGATGCGCACCGCCGCGCAGATGGCGCGCAGCGTATCATAGGAAACCTCCGAGGCGTCGGTTTTGGTGCCGGTGGGGAACACGGCCCCCACGCCGAGGTAGTCCGCACCCCGTTTTTCGGCGAGAAGCGCCTGCTCCACCGTCTGGGCGGAGACGCCGACGATTCTGTCCCGGCCGAGCGCTTCCCGGACGGAGCCTGCCTCCCTGTCGCTCTGGCCCACATGGACGCCGTCCGCGCCCACGGCGGCGGCGATGGTGACGCTGTCGTTCACGATGAACGGTACACCGTAGTACCGGCAGAGGGCTTTGATACGCTTTGCCTCCTCCAAAAAGGCTGCTTCACTGAGCTCCTTCTCACGGAGCTGCAGCATGGTGGCCCCGCCCTGAAGGGCTTTTTCCACCTGCCCGTACAGCGTCCCGCCGCGCAGCCAGCTCCTGTCGGTCACGGCGTAAAGCAAAAGGTCGTTTCTATTGCAGTTCATAATATTCTTTCAAATTTTGCGCCGGCGGCAAGCTCCGCCGGGGTCATGTTGTAAACCGCGTCGATGATGCGATTCCTGTAAGTGGAGTTGCCGTCGCCCGGGAGCATCCTCTGAAATCCCGTCTCCCCCGCGAGACCCATGAGGCACACGGCTGCCGCCGCCGCCTCAAGGCGGTTGTCCGGGTTTGCGGTGAGATAGGCCGTCATCAGGGCGGAGAGCTGGCAGCCCGTGCCGGTGATCCTGCCCATCTCCGGCCGTCCGTTGCGGATGACATAGCAGCTGTCCCCGTCGGAGATGAGGTCGATGGCCCCGGTGACGGCGGCGACGCAGCCCCGCTCCCGGGCAAAGGCTTTGACGAACCCCACAGACGCGGTGAGATTCTCCTCCGTCACGGCGTCGCCCACATCGGCGTCCACGCCTCTGGTGGAGCCCGCACCCAGCGCCAGCGTCCGGATTTCCGAGATATTGCCCCGGATGGCGGCAAGGCGCAGCTCCCGGATGAGTCGCAGGGCCGTTTCCGTGCGCAGGCGGCTGGCCCCCGCGCCCACGGGATCGAGGAGGACAGGGTGGCCAAGCTCGCCTGCCTTTTTTCCGGCGATGAGCATGGCCGGGATGGTGGCGGCGTTGAGGGTGCCGATATTAATGTTCAGCCCCCCGCACAGGGCGGCGATATCCTCCGCCTCCTCCGGGCTGTCGGCCATGATGGGGCTGCCCCCGCAGGCTAGCAGGATATTTGCCACGTCGTTGACCGTGACGTAGTTCGTGATGTTGTGGATCAGCGGGCAAGCCGAGCGCACGTTGCGCATACAGTTCTCAAAACTCATGTGCTTTCTCCTTTCAGGGCAAAAAATAAGGCGGGTTCCAAATTTGGAACCCGTCGAAAACCGCAGGGACGCGCCTTCCTACGCCGGCATTACCCGGATCAGGTTCGAGGGTCTCGGGCTTCCATTCGCACCGTCTCAGCCGGAACAATCCAGCACCCCTTGCTGTTCAATTGCCTTTGTTATACCACGCCGCCCCGCAAAGTACAAGGATTTTGCGAAAATTTACTTGTATTTTTGCTTTGCCTCGGTAAAATATGCTATACTGGTGAAAACTTTCGGGAGGAATGCCGTCATGCTCAAGGACGCCAAAACCATCGTATTCAAGGTCGGCACATCTACTCTGACCCACGACACGGGCAAGACCAATATCCGGGGGCTGGAGCAGCTGTGCCTGGTGCTGTCCGACCTGATGAACGAGGACAAGCGCATCGTACTGGTCACCTCCGGCGCCATCGGCGTGGGCGTGGGCAAGCTGGGCCTGCCGGGCCGCCCGGAGGACACCGCCGGCAAGCAGGCCGCCGCCACGGTGGGCCAGTGCGAGCTGATGTTCATGTACGACAAAATGTTCTCCCAGTACGGCCACAAGGTGGGCCAGCTCCTCATCACCCGGGAGGATGTGGACGATCCCCGGCGCCGGGAAAATCTCATCAACGCCTTTGAAAAGCTCTTTGATTTCGGTGCCATCCCCATTATCAACGAAAACGACGCCGTGGCCGTGGAGGAGATCGTTTACGGCGACAACGATTCCCTGTCCGCCGTGGTGGCCGTTCTTGTCAACGCGGACGCCCTGGTGATCCTCACGGAGACGGACGGACTCTACACCGCGAACCCCTTCGCCGACCCCGCCGCCCGCAGGATTCCGGAGGTGGCGGAGATCACCGATGAAA
>Ga0268263_1001682_pt1 | contig 17810 bp, 20 predicted proteins | sample Biomet5_FD_190358 | JGI IMG/M metagenome (GOLD analysis project Ga0268263, IMG submission 190358) | Microbial communities from bioreactor (seeded with sewage sludge) at LBNL, California, USA - Biofuel metagenome 5 (SPAdes) (version 4) | ecosystem: Engineered > Bioreactor > Anaerobic >... | reverse complement strand
GGTTTCGGTTATCGAGCTGTGCGAAGGTACAGCAAGTGTCGTAGATGCTTGCTGCTTTTGTGCATTTTGTTACTGCATCAGGATCTCCAACATGAATATCTCCAGGCTAGAGCAGAGAACTCTTCACATTCTCGCCAAAGGTGGCCGAATCGTTCATTATCGCAATGAACGTGGCCACATCGAATTTGTCGAGTGCTATACCAGTGATGGTTTAGTACTTTCCGACTGTACCTTGGCCGTTTTCATTAAGCTTAAAAGCAAGCGGCTCATTTCTTCGAAAGAGGGACGGCCGTATCGAATCAATATGGCAGGTCTTAAGGCCGTACGTTCACAATTGGATAATCGCTAACTCACATGGGCACTGGCGGGGATTGACTCTCGAAGAGAAAGTCCTTGCCAGTGCCACTTTCTTTGCCACGGTCAAACAAATCAGCGCCCAAGCTTGACCCCTTTCCAGGCCAGACGACAAAAACAACCTCCCAGATTTACCCAGGAGGCTGCCGTTTCGATCCGAACACATCAGCCGCCCACCGAAGCCGATGACGCCGATGAGCACCCGGTCGAAGAGGACTATCATCAATCCCACGCTCCGTATCACCACCGGACACACGCTTTTCTCGTATCCGGCGATCCAGGCAAAGTGTTCGATCTTCCATCGTCTCCGATAGCGCCTGATCGGTCTTCCATCTTGGCTCTTCGGTCGCTTGGGCCACCGCGGTGCGGCACGACCATCTCGATATTCCAATCGTCTTGGAATTGCTGATCAACGCAATCGCCATCGTAAACTTTATCTCCAATCATTCGACCCGATATTTCACCGAGAGGCCCTGCTCTGAGGCTCTGTTCGACAAGCATCACTTCATGTGGCGAAGCGCGGACTACGTATACGGCGACGGAACACCAGAAGTATCTGCCACTTCTTTGATTTTACGGCCTTTTTCGCCCTTGGTTTTCCAACAGCGCTTTTTTTGCAGGATAAAATGTCCAGCCGATGAAGATCTCTCTGAGTTCAATATTGCATCGTTCATAGACATCTCAGCAAGCAAGAGTAAAATATGGTCAAAAACTCCTTTCTTTCGCTAATTCTGGAATAATCGATGGTACGTTTGCTATGGTGGATATCACGCTGGCATGTCCGTTCAAATCTCACCAATGTCATAATCAAAAGTATCCCATTGAGTACCTCTCGCTGCGGTGTTGACATTCTTCCTTTGCTTCCAGGTTGCTTTTTTTCGGTGGAATCAACGGTGCGATACATTCCCGCTGCTCATTTGTGAGGTTCATTTGAACCAAATTGTATCAATATGGAAAAAAGTCTAGCTATTCCTGATGGTCAGATGAAAACATTTTTGAGATAACTTCTACTGACAATTCCGACAAATTTGTTAGCCTTTCCGACAAAAGTGTCATTTGTGTCGCAAGACGCTGGACCAGAACCACGGCATCGCCCCCGTGCCAGTGGCCCGCGTAATCAAGCCATAAGTTTTCCTTCTGCATCGCCGGCTTGTTGGGTCGTCCCTCTTCCGTAGGTACGATTTGTATTCTTTGAGTATCTAAAACAATTTCAATATATTATAGAGATCCCTGAACGATTCTTCCCCGACTCGAGCCCGTGGACTGGTCTGGGCCGGGTCTTGGGTTTGCACTGGGAACCTCCGAAACGATGCAGGCTCCCATTAGTTTTAATTACGCATCGAGGAGGATTTCATGCGATCTCACGCACCAGTCAATTCGCTCGTTTCCCCCCGGTTTTCGGGAATCAGCACCTTCATGCGTCTGCCGGCCGTCCGGACGCTGACCGATGTGGATTTTGTCGTGGTGGGTGTGCCCTTCGACACCGGGACCTCGTATCGACCCGGCTGCCGTTTCGGTCCCCGGGCCATTCGGGAAGCGTCCTCGATCCTCAAGGCCTACAATCCGGTGCTCGAAGTCGACATCTTCGAGCAATGCGCCGGGGTGGACTATGGCGACATCGACATTGTCCCGGGCTACCAGGAAAAGTCCTACGAACGCATCACCGCGGGCCTGGCCCCGATTTTCGCCTCGTCGGCGATACCGATCATTCTCGGCGGTGATCATTCCATCACCCTGGCCACCTTGCGTGCCGCCGCCAAGGCCCATGGGCCAGTGTCCCTGCTCCATTTCGATTCCCACAGCGACACGGCCAGCGAATACTTCGGGGAGCGTTACAACCACGGGACGCCGTTTTACTGGGCCATCGAGGAAGGGCTCATCAATCCCAAGACCTCCATTCAGGTCGGCATCCGCGGCCCGCTCTACGATGGCAACTGCTACGACTACCCCCGGCAAAAAGGATTGGAGATTCTGTCCGGCTGGGAACTTCACGACATTGGATTGGAACGGGCCATCACCCGCATCCGCGATAAGATCGCCAACACCAAGGTCTTTTTGACCTTTGACATCGATTTCCTCGACGCGGCCTTCGTGCCGGGGACCGGAACGCCCGAGATCGGGGGCTTTTCGTCTTATGAGGCCCTCAAGCTCGTGCAGGCGTCCTGCCTGGGTCAGCACATGATCGGCATGGATCTGGTGGAGGTGCTCCCCAGCCTGGACACCGCGGAGATCACTTCGCTGGCGGCTTGCGGCATCATCCACGAATTCTTGTCGGTCCTGGCCTGCAACAAGCGCGGCGCTACGGTCTAGGACGACAAGTGATGGCTGTGGACGGCTTTGGTCACTGCATGGGGAGGCTCGGGTGAAGACGGTGGATGTTGTTGAGATCAAGAATGGATTCAAGGTCAGAGGGACCTTTTCCAGTGCGGAAATGCAACGGCGCATGGCGTCCCTGCGCCTGTTCATGGGCACCTCGGACATCGACGCGATTTTGTTTATATCGCCACATAATATAAATTATTATAGTGACTTATTTGCATATTCCATGGGCCGACACTACGGTCTGGCCGTGACCCAGCAGCATTCCACCACCATCAGTCCGAGTATCGCCTATGGCCAGCCCTACCGGCGCAGTTTCGGGGAAAACCTCGTCTATACCGATTGGGAACCGGATGGCTTTTTCCGGGCCGCCAAAAGACTCCTCAGCGGCATGAAGCGAATCGGTATTGAATTCGACCAGGTCACCTTGGAGCTGCGCCGGAAGTTGGAAGAGATCGTGCCCGGAGCCGAACTCGTGGATGTGGGCGCAGCGGTCAGGCGGACCCGCCTGATCAAATCCGCCGAGGAAATCGAACTCGTCCGTATCGGCGCCCGGGTGGCCGAAGTAGGCGCAACGGCCTGCCTGGACCTTCTTGAGGAAGGTCTGCCGGAACATGAAGCCGCCTTGGCCTCGACCAACGCCATGGTCCGGGAGATCGCCCGGCGCCTGCCCCATGCGGAAATCCGGGGCACCTGGACCTGGTTTCAATCCGCCACCAACACCGATGGCGCTTTCACTCCGACAACCACCCGGCGCATCCAGCGGGGCGATATTTTGGGACTCAAGTGTTTTCCCGCCATTGCCGGGTATTGTACGGCCCTGGAACGAACGCTTTTTTTGGGGGAACCGTCGCCGCGTGCCCGGGCGCTGTGGGAGGCCAATTGCGGCGTGTACCGCCAGGCCCTGGAGTGCATTCGACCTGGAGTGCGGTGCAGCGCCATTGCCCAGGACATCGAGGCCTTTTACGCCGAGGCCGGACTGCTCGATTTTCGCGGCGCCGGCTACGGCCATTGCTTCGGCGCCTGGAGCCAAGCGCAAGGCCTGGAGACGAGCCTCGAACTGCGGCGCGACGAGGACACCCTGCTTGAACCCGGTATGCTCGTTTCCCTGGAGCCCACGATCACCGTGCCCTACGGCGCGGACGGTGCGGGCGGCTATCGCGAAAATAATCTCGTCATCGTTGGAGAAAAGGGAGGGGAGTGCCTGCTTGCCTTCCCTGTGGGCCCAACGGCCAACACGGTTTCCTGTCCGGGGAAACAGGCCGGGGCGGCCAGTGGATAATCGCGCCCGCCTCGGGTCCTGGGCGCGCTGTCGTCATGGTCTGCAACCTGTAACCGTATCGCATGGAGGTTTTCAATGACGCGCAAACACATTGCCCTGGCCCTCCTCCTGGTCGCCTGCTGCCTGGCCTTGGGAAACACGGTCCAGGCCAAGGACCTGCTCTCGGAAATCAAGGAACGCGGTGAAATCGTCATTGCCACGGAGGCGCGCTTCGCCCCGTTCGAGATGATCGAGGACGGGAAGATCGTGGGCTATGCCAAGGATCTCATGGACAGCATCCTCAAGGAGGGATTGCCCGGGGTCAAACTCAAGCAGCTCGACCTGCCCTACCAGGGGATGTTGGCGGGCCTGAATGCCAAGCGGTTCGATTTCGTCTGCACCTCGGTGACCATCACCAAGGAGCGGCTGGACAAGTATGCCTTCACCCTGCCCATTTCCACGGCTTCCGTGACCATCGTCAAGCGGACCAACGACACCTCCATCAAGACCGCCGAGGATCTGGTGGGCAAGACCGTGGGTATCCAGGCCGGAGCCGCGCCCTATTTTGCCGCGCTCAAGGAATACGAGGCCACGGTGCTCAAGCCCAAGTTCGGCAAGGGCGTCGCCGAAATCACGGAATTCATCGACAACGACGAGGCGTATGCGGCCCTGGCCGGCGGTCGGGTGGACGCCGTGGTCAACACGGTCCCGAACCTGGCTCCGCTGGTGAAAAAACGTCCCGAGACCTTTGCCATAGTCATGCCGCCCTTTGGCCCGCCGTCCTACTTTGCCTGGGTCGGCCGCAAGGACGCCGACAGCGCCTCCCTGGTCAAGTTCTTCAGCGACGGTATCGCCAAGCGCAACAAGGACGGCGAAATGGCCAAGCTGCAGCAAAAATGGTTCGGCTTCACCATGGATGTGCCGAGCGACAAGATCCCCGAACCGTCGATCTAACCCCACGAAGCCAACGGCAGGATAGCGATGTTCGATTTCACCGTCATAGCGCGTCACCTCCCGGAGTTGTTCCGGGGAGCCGGCGAAACCCTGTTCGTTTCCCTGCTCTCCATCCTGGTGGGGTTTGTCTGCGGCCACCTTTTGTGCTTCGGACGCATGTCCCCGCAAAGGCTGCTGCGCCGTCTGTGCATCGCCTACATCAGCGCCATCCGCGGGACGCCCCTGCTCGTCCAACTGGCCATCATCTTCTACTTCCTGCCGTTGGCCAACATCAACATTCCGGCCCTGTGGGCCGCGGTGATCTGCCTGTCCGTCAACACCGCGGCCTTTCAGGCCGAAATCCTGCGCGGCGGGTTCCAGGCCCTGCCCGCGGGCCAGACCGAAGCCGCCTACGACCTGGGGCTGACGCCCTGGCAGATCCGCGTTTTCATTCAAATTCCCCAGGTCTTCCGGGCCACGCTGCCATCCCTTTTCAACGAGACCGTCAACACGGTCAAAAACTCGGCCCTGATCTCGACCATCGCGGTCACGGATCTTATGCGGGTGTCCCAGACCCTGGCTTCGACCACCTTCCGGCCCATCGAATCCTACACCGTGGCCGGAGCGATCTATTTCATCCTCACCTACTCCATCAGCAAGTTCGGGCTCGCGTTGGAGAGAAAGCTGGACATCCACTAGGAGGATCGCATGCCCCATCTCTCCATCCTCGTCGATTATGCCCCGCTGTTTCTCACCGGTCTGTGGCACACCGTTTTCATCTGTGTCGCCGGAATCGGGATCGGGCTCTTTTGGGGCCTCGCGCTCTATCTGGCCAGTACCGTACGCTGGGCCAGCCTTCGCTGGCTGGTCCGGGCCTATGTCAACATCTTTCGCGGAACGCCGTTGCTCATCCAGCTGTTTTTGCTTTTTTACGGCGGTCCGCATTTCGGCCTGCGCTTTTCGGCCATGACCACGGGCATTCTGTCCCTGGCCCTGTACAGTGCGGCCTATTTCACGGAAATCTATCGCAGCGGCTTTCAAAACATTCCGATCGGCCAAATAGAGGCCTGCCTGGACTTGGGCCTGACCCCACTTCAGACGCTGGTGCATGTGAAGATACCCCAGATGCTGGCCCTCATCATCCCTTCGGTTATTGGCCAGACCATTTCCATGGTCAAGGAATCCTCTCTGCTTTCCATCATCACCGTGCCGGAATTGACCGCTGCCGCCGCCAAGGTTTCGACCCTTACCTTCAGCATTGTCGAACCGTATCTGCTGCTGGCCCTGGCCTATTGGTTGCTCATCGTCGGCATTACGAAATGCGGCGAACTCTGGGAGCGTCATCAGGTCCGCTATCTGGTTTTGCGCTAGGGTCGCGCCCCTGCAACAAGAAGGAAAACACCATGCCACACGAACCGGGAAATGAAGTCGAATTGTGGGATCTTTGGAAGTCGTTCGGGTCCACCACCGTGCTCCAGGGCATTGATTTGCAGGTGCGCAGTCAGGAGGTTATCTGCCTGATCGGTGGGTCGGGTTCGGGCAAAAGCACCATGCTGCGCTGTATCAACGGCCTGGAAGTGTTCGATCGGGGCAAGATCTACATTCGCGGCCACCTGTTCGATGCCATGGGCAAAAGTACGGCGGAGCGGCGCTTTGTCAGACGGTCGCGGCAAAGCGTCCTGAACACGCTGTGTATGGTGTTCCAGCAATTCAATCTGTGGCCGCACATGACGGTGCTCAAAAACATCATGACGCCCCTTGAACTGGTCAAGAAGCTGCCACGCCAGGAGGCCATGGACAGGGCGCACGCCGTGCTGGCCAAGGTGGGATTGCTTGACAAACAGGACGACTATCCCGCAGCCCTTTCCGGAGGACAGCAGCAACGGGTGGCCATTGCCCGGTCCCTGGGCATGGAGCCTTCCATCATGCTGTTCGACGAACCGACCTCGGCCCTGGATCCGGCCCTGGTCGGCGAAGTCCTGACGGTCATGCGCGATTTGGCAGCCGAGGGCATGACCATGATCATCGTCACCCACGAGATGGGGTTCGCGGCCCAGGTCGCGGATCGGGTCGTGTTTCTGGCCGATGGTCGCATTGAGGAGTCGGGCCCGCCCAAGACGGTCTTCGGCGCGCCCCGCAGCCCGAAATTGCAGGAGTTCCTCAAAACCTGGTCGCAGCGCAATGCGCCTTTGAGTTGATATGGAGAAACAGCTGTCCCTGGATGCCCTGCGTGTTTTTGCCGTGGCGGCGAAGCACCTGAATTTCACCAATGCGGCCAAGGAGTTACATATCTCGCAAAGCGCCGTCAGCCAGCAGATCAACAAGCTGGAAAAGACCTTGGGCTTTGTGCTTTTTTCCCGCAAGGGCAAGGGGTTGGAGCTGACCGAAAAGGGGTTGCGCCTGCGCGACGCCGTGCGTGACGCCCTGGGACGCCTCGAACACACCATCCAGGAACTGCGCGATTCCCGGTTGCGCGAGGCCCTGACCGTGCGCACTCTCCCGTCCATCGCCGTCAAATGGTTCATGCCCCGGCTGACCAAGCTGCGCGCCTGGGCGCCGGAACTGACCATTGCCGTGGATGCCGAGCTGGCTTTGCCGGATTTTCTCACCGACGGCATCGACGTGGCCATTGCCTATGGCCGGTCCGATCACCCGGAATGGGACCAGACCTTTCTTTTCGAGGATGCCATTTTCCCGGTCTGCGCGCCGTCCTTTCTGGCCGATCACCGCCTGGAGTCCCCGACCGATCTCGAAGGCCGGCTCCTGCTCCACGATTCCGTTCCCCATGGCATTTACAGCACAAGTTGGGATGCCTGGTTCGTCAAGCTCGGCATGTCCATGCCCCAGGGTGGCACCGGTCCGGCCTTCAGCACGGCCGCCCTGGTCAGTGAAAGTGCCGTGGCCGGTCAAGGCGTGGCTCTGACCCGCTACTCCCTGGTCGCCGACCACCTGGCCGCCGGGAATCTGGTCCGGCTGTTCGACACGGTGCTTTACGAGGACGGATTTTATCTCGTGTGCCCCAAGATCTTCCTCAAGCGGGCGGCCATCCGGAAATTCTACGAATGGGCCTGCAAGGAAGCTGCGGACTTCAAGGCCGGCATGCGCTTTTGAGGTCGGATCGACCGGCGGCCGAGGCGGGTTCGTATAATCTTGTTGTCATCGGAGCGCAGCGGTGTAGCGGAAAAGATGGATCTCCTGAGAAGGGGATTCACCTTCTCTACACATCAAGAATTCGTTACCATGCGTAACAAGCCAGGGGACTCATGCCCTGGGTCGATCGTTTTGCCTAACTTCAGCGCAGAAGCCATTCCTCCGCTATCGAGACTGCTGCACAATTCGTCAAAAGTGATGTCTCCGGCGGCCAAAGGGCGAAGCCCTTTGGAATCCCTTTATGATTCTAGCCGATTGCAATATGTATTTTCGGTGTCCCACACGCAGCCAGACAATAGTGCAGCAGTCTTCTAGCGATTTTGACTTTTCGGCAGCACTAAATCCAACATATCGATATCGATTCCATGCGGCAAATATGTTTTATTCACGGTGTCAATTTTACGCCTCCCCCCATAAGAATTCATAGACACCCTCGATCTAAAAAATATTCCCACAAAACTGTGGCCATTCACCTCCTGCATACAGTTCATGAACGCCACATCTGGAGAATCTGTGGTGCGTACCGGTCCCCGACGATGGTTCCCGGCGCAAACATCTGGCCAAGCACGGCCAGGTCTTCTGGAGAAAGACGAAGATCCGCCGCAGCCAGAATTTCTGGTATGCGCTTGCGATTGGTCATGCCGATCAACGCAACAATATCGTCGCCTTGGGCCAGGACCACGCCGTAGCCAATTGCGTTGGCGTACAGCCCGTTGCGGCGGCAAACGCCTCGAACGAAGCGATGGTTCGCAGGTTGGCGGTACGAGCGTCCCCGTGAAGACGAGGCGTCCAGTTGCGGGGATCATCGGCCGGCCGCGCCCCTTTGATCGCACCTGTCAGCAAACCTTGCGCCAGGACGCTAGAGGTCACGATACCGACCCCCAGTTCACGTGCGACGGGTAAAAGGTCCTCCTCCACCGCGCGGCCGGCCAGCGAATATTCGATTTCGACCGCTGTTACGGGATGCACCGCATGGGCAGGGCGAAGCTGTTCGCCAGTCACTTCCGACAGGCCAAGATAGCGGACTTTCCCCTCCTTGATGAGATCGGCAACGGCCCCCACCGTTTCCTCAATCGGCAGGGATGTTGGGATGCGTCCGGGCTGGTAAAGATCAATCACATCAGTGTCCAACCGCTCCAACGAGTAAGAACAGAAATTCTTGACCGCGCGTGGACTGACATCGATGCCGAGCGGGACGCCGCTCGGAGCCGCCAGCATGCCGAACTTGACGCTCAGAAACGCCTGCTCGGGCCGTCCGTGAAGCGCCTCAGCGTGGTCAAGCCGATGGCCATCAGGTACTTGGGTTGCACCCAGCGCACCTGCTGCCCCGCGATCGGGAAAATGAACATAAGGGCCAGCCCCAACCGTCCGGCGTCGAGCGCGCTGTACCCCAGCAACTGCTGGGCGAACTGGGGGATCAGGACGGTTGTGGCATTGAGAATGAATCCGACGACAAACTGCAAGACCATGGAAGTCGCGAGATTGGCGTTGCCAAGGAGGGGGAAGTCGACAATCGGATCCTTCGTGACCAGTGTCTCCCAGACGATGAGGCCAAGGAAGCCGATCAACGTCAAAATGCCAGGGAAATGCAGATAAACGTCGAACCCAACCAGTCCTCTTCTTGTCCCTTGTCCAACACAACCTGGAGACAGCCAAAAGCAAGCACCGTGAAAGCGAATCCAATATAATCGATACGCAGTCCGCGTGCCCGTTCGCGTTTTGTCTCCTCCACGGCGGGGGGGATCTTGGATGAGCCGGCTTGTCAGCAGGAGCGACAACACGCCGACAGGGACATTCATAAAAAATATCCAGCGCCACGAATAATTCTCAGTAATCCAACCGCCCAGGGTCGGACCGACCGCCGGGGCGACCACGACCGCGATGGCATAGACGGCAAACGCCATGCCCAAGGATTTCCCGGGGAATGTGTCCGCAAGCACCGCCTGCTCGCTTGGGGCCAGCCCGCCGCCGACCCCTTGCAACACCCGGAAGCACAAGAGCAGTCCCAGGGAGGGAGAGATGCCGCACAGAAAGCTGCTCACGGTGAACAAGGCAACGCAGAGCATGTAGAACCGCTTGCGGCCAAGGATCACCGAAAGCCAGCCACTGATGGGGATGATGACCGCATTGACCGCGAGGTAGCTGGTCAGCACCCAGACCGCCTCCGTCTGGCCGGCTCCAAGGCTGCCGGCAATGTGCCCCAAGGAAACGTTGGCGATGCTCGTATCGAGCACCTCCATAACGGTCGCCATGGACACGACAATCGCGACCAACACCCGGGTTGGCTGCAGTGTTCGGTGTTCGCGGAATGGCCACGCTTCCCTCACTTCTTGAACTCTTGCCGATTGTGCCGCGACCGCCTGGATCGCGCGGCTATTGATCCCTGTCCCGCGAAGCCCGGCTCCGCTGGGGGTTGGTTACGGCCGGGCTCGGTGGCTGCCTGGGCAAGCATTCGCCACCTTAGTCCGCGCTGCACTTCCCATATAGTTTATGCATATAAAGTATACCGCCATACTAATTATACAAAAAAAATCGCTACGCCCCTCGAAATGCCGGCAACCCGGCATGCATCTTCATCAGCAGCGCGACAAGGTTCTTCCGTTCCGAAGGGGTGAGCACGCCCATAAGCGACGCAAAATGCGCGAAGTATTTTGAAAAAATATCCTCAACCAACCGCTCACCCGCTGTCGTCAACGAGATGAGCGAGATCCGACGATACTCCGCACTGTCTTCACATTGCATCAACCACGACTTCCCCTGTCCACAGGCTTGTAATATTCCATATTGCGGAGTCCATCAAATACGCCAGTTCGGAATGAGACAAGGGCTGCGGACGCCGCTCAAGAAACAGAGCCAGTACATGGAGTCGCCCCTCACTAAGTCCATCTCTTGCAAGCATTTCTTTTTTAGCGGCTGCGACTTCTTCGGAAATACTTTGCACAATACAGTTGGTCAGTATGGAGTCAGGGTCAAGCGACGGATACCGCTCGGCCATGCGCTGGAGCCGCTCGTACTTCGGAATGGGGTGGAACGTGATGGCAAGATAATTTTCCGGGGTGGCCGAGGGACTCTTTTTACCCCTGGACCTATCGAGAAGGCATGCTGCCGTTAGCGGCATTTGCCCGCCAACACGACGAAAACATCCTGGACCTGGAGAAATCAGCCACAACTGCCGTCTCATCCCCCTGAAAACCAGGGCCCGCAGCGAGTTACGAGAGTTACGCAGTAGTCTCAGATCAAAATACACTGTTGCCGCAACATAAACAATCAACAGAATATGTTTTACTGCTCTTGGCATACGATAGGGAATTGGACATAAAAAATCGTACCTTCGTTTTCTTTTGTTTCAAACCAAATTTTCCCTTTATGTTTTTCAATCAATTTAAGAACGATAGCTAACCCCATACCAGTTCCCTTCCCAACTTCTTTTGTTGTAAAAAAAGGATTAAAAATTTTATCTTTTACTTTGTCAGGCATTCCAGAGCCATTGTCAGCTATTGTTATTTTGATATTATTTTTATCATGCAAAGTTGATACGAAAATAGTTCCTTTACTGTTAGTTAGTCTAAATTTTTCTTGTATGGCATGCGCAGCATTAACAATTAAATTTAAAATAATTTGATTAAAATCACTTGCCACACACACTAAATTTGGAATATTTTCGTCAAATTCTGTCACTAACTCTGCGTGATACTTCCATTCATTTCTTGAAATGTTAATCGTATTTCTTATTTCTGAATTCACATCAACACTTTGAGACTCATTAAACTCTGGGTGAGAAAATTTCTTAACAGATAAAACAATTGATGAGATACGATCTAATCCTTCAATTGATTCATTTATAGCTGCAGGGATCTCTTCGGATACATAATCTATATCAAAATCATTGATAATTTTTTCAACAGCAAGTAATTTATCCTCAGCCCCGGAAAGTGTGGAGCTGGAGCATTCACATTTGAGCGATTTAATAAGACGGATAAAACTTTCCATTGTTTCCTTTACAAAACGTGTATTGCCAACAATATATTGGAGTGGCGTATTAATTTCATGAGCGATACCAGCGGCCATTACACCAATGGTTTCCATCTTTTGCGAGTGAACCAACTGCATTTCTATAAGTTTGATATTTGAGATATTTGTAACAACTTCATAAGAACCTTTAAATTGCCCGTCATCTGACAGCATCACTGTCGGAGATGACAAGACAAAAACTTTTTCTCCATTTTTGTTAACAAGAATCATTTCATAACTTTCTGAGACGCCTTCCTTCCTAAGCTGTTGCTGATATACAAAATTATTTTTACTGTCGTTATGAATAAAATCACTAAAATCATGGTTTATAATTTCATCTGAATTATATCCAATAATTTTGGCCATTTTTGTATTCACAAATGTAACAATATGTTTTGAATCAAGAACAAGCACGCCTTCATTCATAAGCTCAACAAGACTCCTATATTTTTCTTCACTTTTTTTGAGAAGATTTTCTGCTTCAATTTGCATAATAACTGACTGTATATCATTCAAAAACTCTGTAATCCTGGCCACATCATCTTCTGTATAGTCTAACTCTTTATTTGCCACAGCTGCGACAGAATAAATCCTATTGTCAACAAAATGTGGAATGACCATTAAGTTTTTGAGTTTAACGTGACCAACAGGGTACCCTTTTTTAGGTAAATCACATAGTGAATAGTCATTAACAACAAGAGGTCGCCTTTGTCTAATCGCCTCAGCCCAAAGTCCAGAATCCTTAATCGAATACACAAAAGGTTTGTCAATAACCATACAACCCTTCATAGTTTCACCTGACCAAGAATGAATAATCATATTTTCTTCATTGTCATCTAAAAACCCAAAAAAACCATATCTACTTTTTGTGATCTCACCAATCGACTCTAAAGTTATATCACACACTTCTTTAATAGATAAAAATCTATTTTTTGAAACATTCCAGAGATTTTCAAGGCGGGCCATAGCACATTCAAGCTTTGTTTGTGAAATAATCAAATCAGTTATATCGTCCACTGTTGATATCACGCCTGTAACAACACCATCCCTTACAATTGGAGATGAATTCATTGATATTATTCTTCTCCCCCCGTGCCGAATTATCGAAAACACAAACTCCATCGGCTTTTTATCATTAAAATTTTTAAAAATTGGGTACTCATCAATCTCCACAGGTGAGCCATCAAGCTTTAATCCATGTATCGAGGATAATACCTGACTAAGCCGCATGCCACGAGCTTCTGCCTCTATTAAGCTGAAAATTTCATAGCATTTCTTATTCATCCGTTCAAATATTTTTGAATTGCGATATACAATGATGACGCCAACTGGGCAGCAGTCAAAAGAATCAAGCACAAATGAGGATTCTTCCGAAAAAAAAGTCATTACATCGCTACGCACGACAGGTATCTTATTGGTCTTTTTCATAGTATATTCCAAAGAACTAGTTCCTTATAAAGACTATTCTTTTAGACCACCTCAAAACTGGACAGCGGAAGTATGATTCTCAAGTTTTAGTAATTTACTCCTAGTCAACGGTTGGTGCAACCCGCTTGGCTCTGATAAAAGAACATAATCAACATGACTTTCGCACTCTATCTCCTCATTCCAACAGGTAAACTACCGCCTGACACCCCTGGCAGTGCGCTCCGAAGCGTTCCGACCGATCCGGAGTTGCTGCAGTCGAAAAGAAGGCTCTCCCCCCCAAGTCCGCCGGGACTTGAAAGACTCGTTGGCGAAGTACCAACGGGATCTTTGCCCCAATTGGCCTTGACATACGCCAGTAATTGGCTATTTTGCCAATTAGTCAACGACTGGGGTTCGCAATGAAATCACGCCGATTCTCACCGCAAGTCAAAATTTTCAAAGCGTTAGCACATGAAACGCGCATGCTCGTCGTGGATGCGCTGTCAGGCGGTGAACGGTGCGTTTGTGAATTGACCGGGCTGGCCGGGGTCGACATCTCGACCATGTCAAAGCATCTCAGCGTGTTGCGCGAAGCCGGCATTGTCGATTCCGAAAAACGGGGAATGCAGGTGTACTATCGGCTGTTGACCCCCTGCGTCTTGAAGCTCTTCACCTGCGTGCACACTGTCTCGACGCGTATGCCTTGTGCCCGGCAGGGGCTGGGCGAATAGATTTTTTTTGCCGTATTATTTTGCTGATTGGCAAAATATACAAATACTGTCGGAATTGATCCTGACGTGGAGATCCCGACAACAAACCTGGAGAACGTCATGTCCGAGAACAAAAGTTGCTGCTGCTCCGCTGCCCCCAAACTTGTTTTTGCTTGTTCCGGAGGGGCTGATGTCGGCGCCCTGGCCGATCAGACGGCGCGGAAACTCACCGCGGACGGTGTGGCGAAGATGTTTTGCCTGGCTGGAATCGGAGGGCGTGTCAGCGGGATCATGAAAACCACCGAGGCCGCCGCCAAGGTCGTGGCCATCGACGGATGTCCCTTGTGCTGTGCGCGCAAGACCTTGGAACAGGCGGGTTTTACGGAATTTGCCCACGTGCAGCTTGCCGACTTGGGCTTCAAGAAAGGCGAAAGCCCCGTGACCGAAGAGCGTGTGCTGTCGGTGGCCATGGCGGTTGCTCCCCATTTTACCAACCAGTGTGGGTAGTTGGCTGTAACAAGGCGTTTGACGTGGGGGCCGCTTCGGCGGCCCGTCCCCAGCCTTGAGAACCGAGGGATTTTCGATGGAACCAATGGGTTGCAAGTCTTGCTGTGCGAAGGAAACCGTGGACGAGGGGCTGGTGATGGGCAATGGGAAACTCGCCCGCTACCTGCTGCTCCTGGCACCGAGCCTGGTTGCTTGGTGGCTGATCTATGACATGCTGCCGGGATTTTCCCGGCTCCTCACCTACCAGGTGTTCGGGATCGCCCGAGGAAGCCATCTCGGTGACTCCCTGGAGTTCTTGTTTTATGATACGCCCAAGGTGCTTATGCTGCTCACCCTGGTGGTTTTTGGGGTCGGCATCATTCGAACCTTCTTTACCCCCGAACGAACAAGAAAAGTACTTGCCGGAAAGAAAGAGTCCGCCGGCAATGTCATGGCTGCGCTGCTCGGCATCGTCACGCCCTTTTGCTCCTGCTCCGCCGTGCCGCTCTTCATCGGTTTTGTCACGGCCGGCGTTCCGATGGGCGTGACCTTCTCCTTTCTCATTTCCGCGCCCATGGTCAATGAGATCGCCCTGGTCCTGCTCTACGGCTTGCTTGGTTGGAAAGTCGCCGCACTCTACCTCGGCACCGGATTGTTCGTTGCCATCCTCGCGGGTTGGGTGCTCGGCAAGCTCAACCTGGAGCCGTATGTCGAGGATTGGGTCATGAAAATCCGGACCGATCCTTCCGTCGTCCCCGCGGACGAACAGACCTGGGCGGATCGCATCGAGGCCGGCCTGCGCGCGGTCAAGGATATCGTCGGCAAGGTCTGGATCTATGTCGTGGCGGGTATTGCGGTGGGCGCCGGCATCCATGGCTACGTGCCCGAAGGCTTCATGGCGTCGATCATGGGGAAAGGCGCGTGGTGGTCAGTGCCGGCGGCCGTCTTGGTCGGCATCCCCATGTATTCCAATGCGGCGGGCATCGTGCCGGTGGTCGAAGCGTTGCTTGGTAAGGGGGCGGCGCTTGGGACCGTCCTGGCCTTCATGATGTCGGTCATCGCCTTGTCGCTGCCCGAGATGGTGATCCTGCGCAAGGTGCTCAAGCCCCGATTGATCCTTGTTTTTGCCGGTGTCGTGGGGCTCGGTATCCTTCTGGTGGGATATCTTTTTAATGCGGTCATTGCCTAGCGAAACGAAGCGGTACGCTGGAGGAAAAGCATGGATATCAAGGTTCTTGGTCCTGGTTGCGCGAAGTGCAAGGAAACAGAAAAACTGGTCCGTGAAGCCGTGCATGAGGCGGGTGTGACCGCTACGGTGGAAAAGATTTCTGATTTCCAACAAATCGCTGGATATGGAGTTTTTTCGACACCGGCGGTCGTCATTGACGATGAAGTCAAGGTGGTGGGCAAGGTCCCGTCAAAAAGTGACGTGCTTTCGTGGCTCAAGGCGTAGGCATGGTCCGCGCAGCATGCATTTGCGTTCTTGCGTGATGGTTGGCCACCGGTCACTCTGATTGGTGGCCAAATTTATATACAGAGAGGCGGATTCCTTGCTGTGTATGATTATTATCGCAACGTAAGCCCTATCTGTTTAAATATTATACAGATATGAAATTGCCCTGATCGGTTTTGGTTGGTATGTATTCGATATGCAATTGGCACACTGAGTGCAGGTGTGCCTTGGCTGAAAACAATGGAGGGAACCGTGAAAGTTGTATCTTGCTTCTTTGTCGTCTTGCTCGCCTGCGTTTCAATCGTTTATGGTGCTTCAACCCAGGAAGTCCCTGTCAAAAATATGGTGACCGTCGTTGATCTCGGAGCGACCACTTGTATCCCTTGCAAAATGATGGTCCCTGTCCTGGATGCCATGGAAAAACAGTATCAGGGAAAGGCTGCTATTGTTTTCATAGATGTCCGTGAAAATCCTGAACAGGTCGCAACATTTGGAATCCGAGCAATTCCCACGCAGATATTTTTTGATAAGACAGGAAAGGAAGTCTATCGGCACGAAGGCTTTCTGGATCAAAAGCCGTTTGCCGAAATGCTGGATAAGCTCGTGACCAAGTAAGGTGAAACGGTATGCTTGACCAGTTATTTCTTGCCATCAATAGCTGGATGACAGAGAGCTTTGCGATTGCTGCGCTCGGGTGTTTTCTTTGGGGCGTCGTCAGCGTCCTATTCAGTCCGTGCCATCTGGCGTCCATACCGTTGATCGTCGGTTATGTCGCCGGGCAAGGCAGAATCATTGAGGGACGGGAAGCCGCCAAGTATGCCGTGGCCTTCTCTTTCGGGCTGTTCATAACCATCGCTGCCATTGGAGTGATTTGTTCCTTGCTGGGGCGCATGCTTGGCGATGTAGGACCGTACTGGACAATTCTTGTCGGTGCTATCCTACTCTGGGTAGCCCTCGATATGCTGGGGGTGGCCAAATGTTCCGTCTCCAGTGGCATGCTGGGACGGCTCAGGGTAAAAGGGATTGCCGGTGCGCTTTTCCTCGGCTTGGCTTACGGTGTGCTGTCTGGTTCGTGTACATTCGGCTTTATCGCTCCCATTCTCGCAATCATCACCATCCAAGAAAAGATGCTCACCGGGGTGGTCCTCATCGTGCTGTTTGCCATAGGGCACTGCCTTCCCATCGTGGCCGCCGGCAGTTCCACTGCGCTCGTGCAGCGCTGGTTGGAGAACGGCGCCATGCGGCACGGCGGGATCTGGTTTCGCAAAAGCGCTGGGATCGTCATCGCATTGCTTGGAGGGTACTTCATCGCACGACCATTCTTCTCGGTATGAAGCGATGAGTTTCCACGCAACGCACGGTCAAGACATTTTATTGTCCATTTTCCTGCCCGAGAAACGTTTGGATACGACCACAAAGAACAGTGGAATAAAGATGAGGTCGATGAACGTGGCGGAGATCATACCGCCACACACCGCTGTGCCGATGGCGTTCATGGCCCCGGCGCCGGCTCCGTTGGCCAGGGCCAAGGGCAACACACCGAAGAAAAACGCCAAAGACGTCATCATGACCGGACGGAACCGGGTTTTCACCGCCCCGAGGGTGGCCTCGATCAAGGTTTCCCCATGCCCCATGCGCTCCTGGATGAATTGGATGATGAGGATGGCGTTTTTCGTGGACAGGCCAAGCGTCGTGAGAAAGCCGATCTGGAAATACACGTCGTTGG
>Ga0268263_1001681_pt1 | contig 17822 bp, 16 predicted proteins | sample Biomet5_FD_190358 | JGI IMG/M metagenome (GOLD analysis project Ga0268263, IMG submission 190358) | Microbial communities from bioreactor (seeded with sewage sludge) at LBNL, California, USA - Biofuel metagenome 5 (SPAdes) (version 4) | ecosystem: Engineered > Bioreactor > Anaerobic >... | reverse complement strand
AAGATCGGCTATAAGGGCGGCAACGAGTTCCTCAACCGCATCACCGGCGACGGCACCATGGAGCGGCTGACCGAGGCGGCCAAGATATTGGGCCTGATCGTCATCGGCTCGATGATCGCCTCGATGGTCACGATCAACCTGACGGCCGTCATCGACATCAACGGCGCCCAGGTCAACCTGCAGCAGATCTTCGACGACATCTGCCCGAAGCTGCTGCCGCTGCTGCTGACCTTCGGCTGCTACCATCTGCTGCAGAAGAAGGTGTCCGGCACCGTCATCATGCTTGGCCTGATCGTGCTGGGCGTCCTCGCCACCTGGATCGGCCTGATCTAGCGTTGGGCATCTGAATCGATACTGAATCCGGGGGACCGGATGCGAAAGGAACATCACATGGATAAGCAGAAGATCGTCGAAAGCCTGTATCATGGCCTGATCGTCTCATGCCAGGCCGTGCCCGGCGAGCCCCATTACATGCCGGGGGTGACCGTGATGTACGCCCAGTGCGCCAAATGGGGCGGCGCCGTGGGCATCCGCACCGATTCCCCGGAGGACGTCAAGGCCATCAAGAAGGCCGTCGACCTGCCGGTCATCGGCATCTGGAAGATCGGCCGCAACATCAAGGACGTCTATCTGACGCCGACCTTCGAGGCCGCCAAGGCCGTCTACGAGGCCGGGGCCGAGATCATCGGCATCCAGTGCACCCATCACTATCGTGAGGATGGGCAGCTGTCCTATAAGACGATCGAGGAGGTCAAGAAAGGGCTGCCCGGGGCGCTGGTGTTCGCCGACTGCGCCACCGCCGAGGACGCCCGGATCGCCGCCAGCCTGGGGGCCGACTTCGCCGCCCCGACGATGTACGGCTACACCAAGGCCGGCTACTTCACCAAGACCGAGATCAAGGACGCTCCGGACTACATCCTGCTGCGGGACATCGTCGATGCGGTCAAGGGCACGTCGACCAAGGTCATCATGGAAGGCAAGGTAGCGACCCCGGAGATCGCCATCCAGTGTTTGTACATGGGGGCCTGGGCCGTGGTCGTCGGCAACGCCATCACGCGTCCGGAGATCACCACCAAGCGCTTCGCCCGTGCCCTCAACGGCTACCATGAATAAATGGACGGTCATCGCCATGGTGGCCGCCGCCTGCCTGGCGGCTTCGCTGGCCTATCAGCACTGGGCCCAGGGTGACGCCCTGCGCAAGCTGTATGGCTTCCGTGCTCACGGCGCCCCGGGGGATTTCCTCAAAGCCCTGGACACGCCATACATCAGGATGCATGTGACCCAGGCCCGAAGGGACCTGATGAAGCTCGGCTACCTGATCGACCAGGGTGATTATCAAGGGGCGGAGACGTGTTATGGCCATGCGATGGTCCTCAAAGGGCTTAGGCCGGATGACCGGCTGGCCCTGCAGGACCGGATGCTGGGTTATTATCTGGATAGGAAGAAATATGACCAGGCCGCCGGCTGCATAGCCGACCTTGAGAAGGGGCTGGCCGGGCGTCATGACCCGGCCGCGGTCAACCGGCTGGACGAGGTCAGGCATCTGAAGGCGGTATATCTGGACAGGGACGTCTCGCTGATACCGGACATGGAACAGATGCTCGGCCTGGTCAGCATCGACGAGACCAAGGCGGTGATCGCCTACCGTCTGGCCAAGTTGTACCACTTCAGCGACGACGACGCCCGGGCCCGGGCATATATCAAGCAGGCATCCGGCCTGACGTCCGACGGACGCAGCCGCGCGGTGCTGCGGACGGTTTTGACGGATATGAAGGAACTTGATTGAACAGCGGAAAGCGGGGAATGTGAAATGCCAGACAAGGACTGGGATATGTATCAGTACATCCTTGAATCCAAACCGGCGGTACGCGACATCGCGGCCCGTCAGGACGCCATCTTCGGCGCCGCCCTCGACTACTGCATGCACAAGACGATAAACGAGATATATCTTCTGGGTTCAGGGACCAGCTATCATGCCTCCCTGGCCGCCAGAAAGCTGATAGCCGATGTGCTTAAGGTCCGTGTCACCGTGATGTACGCCATGGACTTCGTGGAGAACGAGAGGCTGCTGACCAAGGACGTCCTGGTCATCGGAACCTCGCATGCCGGCCGCAGCGCCTCGACCATCAAAGCCCTCGACAAGGCCAAGGCCGCCGGACTGGCCTGCATAGGCATGACGGCGGAACACGGCCGGCCGCTGGAACAGCATGGCGACATGACCCTCTATATCGAGATCGGCCAGGAAAAGGCCGGGCCCAAGACCAAGGGCTTCATCGCCTCCATCGCCACGCTGCAGATGCTGGCCCTCAACCTGGCCGTCCGCCAGGGCAAGCTGACGGGACAGCAGAAACATGATTATGTGAGCCGGCTGCTGGCCACCACGGACAACATCCCGGCCATCGCCGAGACGGCCAGCCGGTGGTATGCCGCCAACCGTCAGGAGCTGATGAAGAGCCGTCGCATCATCGTCACCGGCTATGGCGACGGCGTCAGCGCGATGATGGAAGGGACCCTGAAGGTCATGGAGGCCGTACGCTACAGCGTCACCGGCTATCAGATGGAGGAGTTCATGCATGGCGTCTACCATGGCATCGACGCCGACACCTACCTGATCTATCTCGGCGCCAAGAGCGCCAACGACGATTATCAGCGCATGCTGCGGATGAAGCGCTACTTCGAGCAGGAACGCCATGCCCACAGCTTCCTGATCACCAGCGACGCCAGCCAGCAGGGTGATGCCCACAACCTGGTGTTCCCGTTTGCCAACGACCCGTATTTCATGAGCATGGAATACGTCGTGCCGCTGCAGGTGGTCGCCCGCCGGCTGTCAGCCGACCTGGGCATCGACTGCAACATCCCCAGCGACCCGGACTTCCACCGCAAGATGCAGAGCTACGAATATTGAAAGGAACAGATATAAAAAAATGGCAGAAGTGTTATCGATGATTGGCCATGTCAAGGACACGACCAGGGTATTGAGACGCGCCTATGACGAGCGGCAGGCGTATGGCCGGCAGCTCGTCGAATTCTTCGCCAGCCATGACATCAGGAAAGCCTACTTCGTCGGGTCAGGCACGTCCCACAACGCCTCGCTGGTCATCCGCGACATGTTCATGGACATCGCCGGCATCGAGGGTGTCGCCTGCGAGCCGACCATCTTCGCATATCATGAGGACGTAAACCCCAACGGCATATACCGCAAGGACCAGATAGTGGTATTCGGCCTGTCGCAGCATGGCGACAGCAGCTCGACCTGCGCGGCCATCAAGGCGGCCAAGGCCCAAGGCCTGTTCACCATCGGCGTGACCGAGGATTTGACCAGCTACATCACCACCATCAGCGACATGCCGCTGCACCTGGTATGCGGCCGGGAGGAGATCGGGCCCGAGACCCGCGGCTATACCGAGACGCTGATGCAGTTCTATATCCTGGCCATCGAGATTGCTAGGGCCAAAGGCAGAATCGATAAGGCCCGGTATGAGAAGCTCGATGACGACGCCCGCCAGCTCATCGCTAACTTCGATGCCGTCATCAGTGAGAGCATCGCCTGGTTCGAGCGCAACCAGGAGGAGCTGGTCAAAATGTACAAGTCCAGCATCGCCGGCTATGGCATCAACTTCCCGACGGCCCAGGAAGGCCGCCTGAAGTTGATGGAGACCTTCGGCCAGCCGTGCATGTATTACGAGATGGAAGAGCAGATGCATGGCCCGCTGCGCGCCTACGGTCCGGACAACTACATGTTCGTCATCGGTTCGGAGGGCAAGCAGGAGTATGCCCGCTTCCTGACGCTGATACCGTACTTCAAGGAAGCCTTCACGCAGCATGTGTTCGTGGTGACGGCCGAGAAGTATGAAGGCACGGCCAAGGACCTAGTCTTCACCGTCCATACCACCGACGTGCTGTCGCCTATCATGTATGTGGTGACGTTCCAGGTGCTTGCCGCACTGCTGTGCGAGAAGATCGGCAAGGACACCAAGGTCAGCCCGATAAAGAACAAACGCCTGTCGGGCCATATGACTCACTAATAGAAGAGAATCAAGCAGCAAGGCCATATCCAGTATATAGGATATGGCTTTTTATTGTCCTTGATATGATCTGGTTAAGCAGCGGCAGTATAGACTGATTATCTTGGAGTTATATAATAATTACTTTCGATAATATCTACGTTAATGTGACCATATCGACTCTATCGGGTGGTCAATGTTTTGCTTCGTAGAATTGGTTGATGGCAGGCTTCGCAGTAATGACAAACCACTAGCGCATCATCATCCCATGGTAAAACATATGAATAATCAATATGTGTGCCATTCAAGACGATATACGTATGGATATCGTAAACCACGGAGCTATTTGCCAAGTCCGCATATTTATATCATAATTAAATAAATATAATATAAATGAGGATGGATCAACAATGGAAGTAATACTATCGCGAAAAGGATTCGATTCCTGTGATGGCGGCTGTGCCAGTCCGATTATGCCTGATGGCACGCTTCTTTCACTGCCAATACCGGAACGCAGCAAACTAAAATTCACCGACATCGGCTATGACGGCATGACATATGACGAGATATGGGAGCAGCTTGATCCACGCAGCCATTGGAAGACGACATGCCACCTGGATCCCGACATCCGTCCCGGTATACGTTTAAAGCCAGTCAAGGGCTGGAAGCCGGCCTTCGGCCAGGCCGGGGCGGCCGAGACCCATCTCGAAAACCAGGGCGTCGACATAGGCGACGTCTTCCTGTTCTTCGGCTGGTTCAGGCAGACGGAGTATACCAGCGATGGGAAATTGCGTTATGTCGCTGGCGCCCCCAACCTGCATATCATCTACGGGTACATGCAGATCGGCAGGATAGTCAGCGGGAAGGGGAAGCGTGCCTATAGCTGGCATCCGCATGGCCAATGGAATGGTGAAGAAGACAACGACACGCTCTATATACCGACAAAGAAGTTGACAATCAATGACCAGGATATGGGATACCCCGGATATGGGGTTTTGAGCTATGCACGTAAACGGGTGCTGACCGCCCCCGGCGAGAAGAAATCGGTGTGGAAGCTGCCGCCTTGGTTTTCAAATGTTGAGCTTAGCTATCATTCGAAGAAGAGTTTTGTCGATGGCTATCTGCATACGGTCGGCCGCGGTCAGGAGTTTGTGATAAAAGATGATCGGCATCTGAACAAGTGGGTTATGTCGATCATTGAATGATGCCCATCTTGAATAATTTAATGAAGTAGGTTTTATCAAAGGATTATCTGCTTTTGCTAGATAATTTACTGATTGATGACACCCGTTTCATATAAGGGATGGACAAAAGGTGATAAACCTGTTACTATTATGACACAAGCATGATTAAACGTTTAACCAAGAGGGATATGAAAGCGACAATCAAGGATATTGCTAAGCGAGCAGACACGTCAATTGCGACGGTATCGAATGTACTGTCCAATAAGGATATGCGTGTATCTGCATCTACAAGGAAAAGGGTTCTTTCCGTGGCCAAAGAATTGAACTACTCTCCAAACGTGAAAGGTGTCAACCTAAAAAAAGGATGCACCAATCTTATTGCGGTCATCGTTGGAGACCTTTTATATCCATTCTATGCTAAGCTACTTAAGCAGATTGGTGATCAATTGCGCCCGTATGGCAAGAGCATTGTGGTTTGCGATATTGATAATAACTATCAATTGGAAAAAGAACATTATCAACGTCTTGCTACTGGATATGTCGATGGAGCAATCATCATCCCATCCCCCATTACACAGACGACAAAAAATGTGACGGCAGTCAAGAAGCAACTGTCAGCGATAGGTATTCCTGTCGTCATCGTTGCCCCAGGAGCTAAGTGCGTATATCCAGAACTATCGACGGTTGAAACGGATGCTTTTCAGAGCGCGTATATAGCTACGGAATACCTGCTTTCTTTAGGGCACACCGAGATAGGTTTTGTGAGTGAAATGAAAGAATTGAGCGTATATAATGCTAGATATTCCGGCTATGTGGCGGCCTTGAAAGAAAAGGAAATAGAAGTCAATCCAAGGCTCATCGCAGCGGGGTATACCAGATATACAGGGGGGCATGCATCCTTTGATTATCTGCGTGGGAATCAGCATGCTACGATGAGCGCCGTACTATGCTCAAGCGATATGCTGGCCATTGGCTTTAACGCTCAGGCCAGAATGCGAGGCTACGATGTGCCAACCGATATCTCAATTATTGGAATGGATAACATTTTGGCTACGGAGCATAATGATCCAAAGATTACGACCGTGAATCAAGACGTAAATAAACTTGCAAGTCTGGCTATCGAAATGTTATTGAAAGAAATCAACAGTTTTGATGTCGGTTGTTTCCCGGAGGTATCGCATTTGGTTTTGTCTCCTAGCATGGTTTATCGTGAAAGCTGTGCTGAAAAACATGGATAAAAACGATAAAAAACCATATCTGATATTGTTGCTGTGCTTTTTATTGCAAGGCGGCACGTTAGGTATTGTGGTGAATTGCCGGGGCATATTCACGATTCCGGTATGCAGCGAGATTAAAACAACAGCCGGTACCTTAATGTCATACTCTTTGTTTTATGGGGTGGCGGTATGTGCCGCCATTCCTTTAGCAAGGCGGCTAATTAATGGTAATCATTTCCGCGCGGTCATAACAATAGGGGCATCTGTCACTTCTCTCGCTGAGTACATGCTATCATTCTGCACTTCGGCTTATCAATGGTATTTGGTTGCGGCTATCCAAGGTGCTTGCTATTCGATATTGACGGTATTGACCGTGCCGATGCTGATTAATAACTGGTTCCTTGAAAAAAGAGGTACATTCATGGGCATTGCCAGCATGTCTGGCGGGATTGTTGGGGCCGTCATGAATATGATCGTTGAAAATGTCGTCAAAACAAGCGGCTGGCGCATTGGCTATAAGTTATTGGGAGTAACCATGTTCATAATGATGGTCGGTGCTTGTGCTGCGTTTGCTTGGAGGACACCTGATGATGTTGGCTCGCATCCATTAGGGAAGGCGGAATCAACAAGCGTTGACACCGATACTGGTACTCCAGCTGCGACGGCAAGGAAGACCGGCACCTATCGGTTGATTATTCTTTTTACGGCACTATTATGCGGCACCGTCGGGTTCAGTCAGGCATTATCGCCAATCGCTAATGAGTACGGACTGACAGACAATGGGGTTTCAGTATTCGTATCGTTATCAATGATTGGGATAATAGTGCTAAAGATGGTCGTAGGCATTGGGATAGATCGTCTCGGCGTGAGGAAGACGTCTTTTGTCAGTACCATTGCATTGATGGCGGCGTTCATCCTTTTGCTGCTAGGTAGAATGAACAGACTGTCCATGGACGCAGGGGCGTTTATGATGGGGCTGCCAATGTCGATATCAATGATACTTATTCAAGCGATGGTGTTGCATCTTTTTGGAAAGAGAGATTTCGTAAAGATTTATTCAGACATCTCCATTGCACTCAATCTTGCCAGCAACTTTAGCTTCACCTTGATTGGCTGGGTTGCTACGATGACAGGGCGGTATGTGGATACCGTATTTATGGGGCTGATCTTCTCGGGCTTGGCGCTTGCCGTGGTGATATGGCTTTATAGGACGGCAGACAGGGAGGGGTACGGATGGACAGCGTGATAGACGTTATAAAGACACGTCGATCGATCAGGAGATTTGCTGATCAATCAATAGATGATGGTTTGATTGCACAAATCGTCGAATGCGGCAGATGTGCCCCCAATGCATGGGGACATCAAGGCTTTGAGTTCTATGTCGTCACAAATCAGTCAGTGATCGATTCTCTTACCGAGTTGAGTGCGAAGTATCTGGATGGAGAGAGAGAAAAATTCTGTTTCTTTGGAGCACGGCTATTGATTTTGATTGCCGACCGGCGTGACAACTTTATGCGGCTCGCTGATGCTGGTTGTGCTATGGAGAATATGTTCATTGCCGCTGCAAGCATGGGAATAGGGTCTGTGTGGATTAACCAGCTGTCGCCAATAAGTGACAAGATTGATGTTATCGACATGCTTGAGACGATTGGCATCACCAAGGACAAAGTTGTAACCAGTGTAGGAGCCTTCGGATATCCTGACGAGATTCCGACTGTGAAACAACTGATTTCAAAGGTTAGTTATATTAAATAAGGGGGAATGCATATGAGCATGCACATCGATGCTGCTAAAGGGATGATTGCTAAAGACGTAATAGTTGTTGGCGATCCTGACCGCGCCGTACATATCGCTGATTGCTACCTGACTGATGCACATCAAGTAAGCCAGAAGCGGGGGGCGGTATGCTTCACTGGATCTTTCAATGGCAATTCTCTGTCTGTCATGGCAACAGGCATGGGCGTACCTTCGATGCTGATATACGCGACTGAGTTATACCGCGATTTTGGGTGTGAAGTCATTGTCCGTGTCGGAACGGGTGCGGGTTATATTTCTACTATGAAACGCAATGAGACCATACTTGCCCAGGCAACTTGCTACACGTCAAGCATTAATCAAGGGTTGTTCAACGGGACGTTCTGCCCCATCGCTGATTTCACGCTATTGTCCATGGCGGTCTCCTCAGCCAAGAAGCATGGTTTTACTACCTATGTTGGCAATACTGTTTGCAATGACAGATATTATCGAGAGTACATCTCGGCCACGGCGGCCAGTTGGCCTGCTTATGGAGTCTTGGGTTCAGAGATGGAAGGAGCAGCCTTGTATACCGTCGCCGCGCAATTCCATAAAAAAGCATTGATGCTTGTTTCTGTCATGTCAAAGATAGATATTGGCGGCGATGGACAAGAGCATGTCACTCCTTTGACAGCGAATCAGGGCCATTCAATAGATGATGCGGTCATTGTTGCGCTTGAGACTATCACCAGCCAGGAGTCGAGGAAGTAGTGATGGACGCCATGGAAGCCATGAGGAGACGTTGCAGTGTACGGGCATTTCTCCCAACAACTATTGAGACAGGAAAGATCAAAATGCTTGAACAGGCGGCTTTGCTTGCTCCAACATCGCTCAACCTCCAGCAGCAGAGATTCTACTTCATCATGGATGCTGGCCTCATCTCTAGAATGGCATCTGGAATTATTGAAGAATCAAGACAGCGTGGCGAAAATGACTATCTGCAACGATTAGCACAACGCGGAGGAAAGGTTTTCTTTGGGGCGCCATTAGTGGTTGTCATCGCCGTGAATGGCTCCAATAACTATGTTGACGTCGATGCCGGAATTGCTGTTCAGAACATAGCTATTGCTGCCACGGCCGCTGGATTGGGGTCGGTCATCATGGCTGCCCCTGATCGTATCTTTACAGGCAGAGATGATGCAGGATTCAACGAAGTGTTAGGTTTTCCGGAAGGATATCGTTTTGCAATCGCCATCGCAGTTGGATATCAAGAGCATGATTTCCATCCGCATGACCTAAAGCCGGAGAATATAGTCGTGATCTGATAACGATGCTAGATAAATGGCTGACTTACCGTAAATGGCCAATACGGTTATCGAAGCCGTTGATCTATATAGATTCCTGACAAAGAAAGGAAGAAAGGAAATTATGAAGAAAGTCATCATTTGCATGTTGTCGTTGCTGCTTGTTTTCGGACTTTTCGCCTGCGGCTCTGCTGACAATAAAGGCAATGAGACTGCCAACAAGCTCAATGTCGTGTTGGTAGTCCCCAACTCGTTAGGTGATAAGGCGTTCTCAGACATGATATGGAATGGTATTAGTATTGCCAACAAGCAATATGGTCTTGGCAAGACAAAATGCATCGAGCTGCAAGGAGATACCTCTGCGCCGCTTCCGACTCTGACTGAGTTGTGTGAAAGCAAGGAATGGGACATCATTGTTACGGGCACGTTCAGCCTTAAGGAATCGATTCAGACCGTGGCCAATAAGTTCCCCGATCAAAAGTTCATTATCTATGATATGAACCTCGACTTTTCTAATGGCCAGTTCCCTAATTGCGCATCGTTCGCTGCCATGCAGAATGAAGGATCGTTCTTGGCCGGCGCATTGGCGGCTTATATGAGCAAGACAGGCGTTGTTGGTTTCATCGGTGGTAAGGAAACGACATCAGTGAGCGATTTCTTGGTTGGCTATATTGAGGGCGCCAAATACGTCAATCCGGATATCAAGGTCAGATCATCGTTTATCGGCAGTTTCACCGACACGGCCACAGCCAAGGAATTAGCGTTGGCTCAGAACGCTCAGAGCGCTGACGTCATCTTCGCGGTTTGCTCGGGTGCTGGTTTGGGCGTCTACGAGGCTGCTTCTGAAAAAGGGTTCTGGGCAATCGGAGTTGATTCTGATCAATCACTCATCCTGGCGGATACCAAACCTGAGGTAGCCAAGGCGATACTCACATCTGTCGTTAAGCATTTTGATACTATCCTGTCCAATGCTCTTGGAGAGGTAATCGGCGGCACATTCGAATGGGGCAAGCATACTTCTGTAAATCTAGCTGCGGATGGCATTGGTTTAGCAAATAACGACTACTATACCGCTGCCGTTTCTTCCGACATTCGCACAAAGGTAGATGATATCGGGAAGAAAATTATTAGTGGTGAAATCAAGGTTAGTTCTGCTATCGGGATGGACGCCGATACTTATAAGGCCCTCAAAGCCTCAGCAGAGTGACTATAAATCTTGAAAGATTGAGAATTTTATAAAGCGCAAGGAGGGGCATCATGGAAGACGATACTGGATATGTATTGTCGATGAACAACATCACCAAGATATATAAGGATGGTTTCGTGGCTAACAAAGGTATCTCCTTCTCAGTCAGGAAAGGTGACATCCATGGCTTGGTAGGTGAAAACGGTGCTGGAAAGAGTACCCTGATGAAGGTGTTGTTTGGGATAGAACACCCCGAAACAGGCGAAATCATTTATAAAGGATCACCTGTGAGCATCAATAGCCCCTTGGATGCACTTCGGCTTGGCATAGGGATGGTGCATCAGCATTTTAAACTAGTACCATCCCTTACCGTAGCCGAGAACATGGTGTTTGGAATTGAGCCAACACGGTTGGGATTGTTTGATTATAAGGAAGCGGTCAGGTTAACACGGCAGGTATCAGAAAAATTCGGACTTGACGTTGATCCCAACATGAAGGTGCGTGACCTGTACGTTGGGCAGAAACAGCGCGTTGAAATTCTAAAAATGCTTCTGCGCAATGTCGAGGTATTAATCCTGGATGAGCCTACTGCCGTTCTGACGCCGCAGGAGACACAGGAATTATTCAAGCAGTTGCTGAACCTAAAAAAACATGGTATCACTATCATCTTCATATCTCATAAACTTGATGAGATCAAACAGATTTGTAATCGACTAACTGTTTTACGTAACGGATGTTCAATCAATACCGTGGACGTTGACAGTGTCAGCAAACAGGATATCTCGCGGATGATGATAGGCCGAAATGCAATTAATTCCATCGTCAACAATCATTCAAAGCCAGGGAGTACACTCTTGACGGTGAACCATCTGAATTACTACAACCATTTTGGTAAGAAAGTAATTGACGATATCTCTTTCAGTATTCGCCAAAGAGAGATTATTGGAGTCGCGGGGATTGAAGGCAATGGCCAGCGTGAGATCTCCGAAATGATTACCGGACTTGACCATATACAGAATGGTTCAATCTCAATCGATAATATACCAATCGACAATAAAAGCGTCAGGGATATAAGGGAGATGCATGTATCCCATATCTCAGAGGATCGCATGACATATGGAGCCTCCGCTGATGAGAGCATCGCCGACAACATCATATCAGATCGATTTTACAAGCCTGGGTATTCGAAAGCCCATATACTAAACCGGAAATACATAGTTACCAACACCGATGCAATAATCAAGAACTTCGAAATAAAGTGCGATGACGGTGCAGCGGCAGTTAGAACACTTTCAGGTGGCAACATACAAAAGGTTGTTGCGGCCCGTGAGTTCTCCAATGACCCAGCGATATTGATTGCTAATCAACCAACCCGTGGGATAGATGTAGGTGCCAGCGAACTGATCAGAAGAAAAATACTGAAGCTACGTGATGAAGGGGCAGCAATACTGCTGATTTCAGCCGATATCGGTGAACTGCTGGAGATAAGCGACGGTATTATCGTTCTCTGCGGCGGCCGAATCGTTGCATATTTCGATGATGTCGATAATCTTGATGAGAATGAGCTTGGTGAATACATACTTGGTCTTAAAAGCCAAACGTCACAACAGATTGCGAGGTGCTGCAGATGAACGAAACGAAAAAGATTGACGTGTTGTTCTTCATAATCCGCGATGTTGTTGCCATAGGCATCGCCTTGATCGTTTCGCTAGCGTTAATTGCTTCAGTAAGCAAGGACCCACTGGGGTCATTGACCTATTTTCTGATAGGACCGGTGCAGACGGTGAGCCGTATTGGCTATATCGTTGAGAAGATGATTCCCCTAATGTTCACGGGCGTAGGAGTAAGTTTGATGTTTCGCTGCAAGCAAGTCAACATGGGCAGCGAAGGTGCTTTTTATCTGGGTGGAGTCATCTGTGCAGCAGTGGCAATTAATGTAAAACTTCCCATTGTGGTACATCCGATCGTATGTATGTTAGCCGCCGGGATGGTCGGGGCATTAGTCTGTGGTGCAACGGCCGTCATGCATACTAAGTTTCATTCTCTGACCATCGTCACCTCCTTGATGATTAACTATATTTGTCTTTACCTCGGGCAATACCTGATAGGCAATCCGTTATGGGACACCTCAGCGGGATTCAAGGCCTCTTTCAAGTATCTTGAGACAGCTTTGCTGCCTAAACTATTCACGCAGACCAATATCCACGTTGGTCTTTTCATCGCTATCGCGGTGGTAATCGGAGGGCATTTCCTCATAGAGAGGAGCACCCTAGGCTATCGTATACGCACGGTTGGCTCTAATTCCAAGTTCGCAGCCTATTCAGGAATAAATGTCAATGCGACAATCATCACCTGTGAGATGATTGGCGGTTTCCTGGCAGGGCTTGGCGGTGCCGTTGAACAGTTGGGGATGTACAAGAGGTTCGAATACTCTGGCTTATCAGGGCACGGATTCGACGGAGTAATGATTGCAGTCATAGCGGGGAACAATCCTAAATATGTGCCATTGGCAGCCCTTTTCTTAGCATATGTCAGAGTGGGGGCCGAGACGATGGCGCGTATGTCGGACGTCCCTTCGGAGGTAGTAGCGATTGTACAGTCAATCATTATCATGTTCGTCGTCGCAGAACGTTTCTTGGCGGGTTGGAAGCATAAGGTGATTGCCAGACAGTCTTTGAAGCAACTCAATGAAGGGGAGGTGAAATGATGCAAAGCGTCATTGGATACATCCTCTCAACAGATTTCATTGTCGCAATTCTACGAATGAGCACACCGCTAATTCTGTGCTCCATGGGCGTCCTTCTGGTCCGAAAATCAGGAGTCGTCTGCATTTCTTTTGAGTCGATGATGCTTGCCGCAGCATTCGGGGGTGTCATCGGGAGCGCATATTCGCAGAACATTTGGGTTGGGATTGCCACAGGAGTTGCCTTCAGCGAAATGTTTGCCATGTTGTTTGGCTATTTCGTGCTGGTGTTAAAAGCCAACAATATGTTGGTAAGCCTTGCTCTCAACACATTAGGCAGCGGCGGTACGATTTTCATGCTATATGCACTGACAGGAGATCGCGGTAGTTCTACCAACTTGTTGAGTCTGTGCTTCCCTACCATCGATATTCCGTTAATCAAGGACATACCAGTGTTGGGTAAAATACTGTCTGGGTATAACCTAATAACATATTTGGCACTATTGAGTGTTCCATTGGTATACGTCCTTCTCATGAAGACTCCGCTGGGGTTAAGAATCAGAGCTGTCGGAGAGGATGAAGGAGCCGCGGAGTCTTTAGGCACAAGCCCTACGAAAATAAGGTTTATTGCACTATTGATTGCTGGATTGCTGGCTGGGTTCGCTGGGATGTATATGTCCATGGGCTACGTTTCCTATTTCACTAGAGATATGATTTCAGGACGAGGCTTCATAGCGATAGCGGCTCAGAACCTTGGTGGATCGATGCCCTTGCCAACATTGTTATGGGCCCTCGTATTTGGAGCTTCTACAGCAATTGCCAATGCCTTCCAAGCTATCAACTTACCGCCAGAATTCCTGCAGATGTTCCCCTATGCGGCTACAGTCATTGGACTGCTGATTGTTGGCATCAACATTAACAAAAAAGAAAAGCAGAGCGAGAGAAAGATCAAAGAAAAATCTAAGGAATCTGGAAGCCAATAGAATTGAATTAATTTCGTTAATTTTGTATACATAGCACAGTTAATGGTTCCCAGCCGTAATCCAATTCGCATGTCCCTAATTTGAAGATATTGCCAAGTCGAAAAAGGCATGGCTCCTTGCTTCAAAAGGTGTCAGTGGAATGGGACCACCAACACCAGATTATGCAGAGCCAATTATTCTTGCTGCTCTTTTCAAATACTTTAGTTGACAAGATATTTTGTAAATGCTACCATACAAATGAAGTTGGTGATTGCCATAAACGCAAGCCAGACTTATCTGCTTTTTGAGCGGGTAGGTCTTTTCTTTCGTAGGATGGTGGTCAACGATGACCGGGTGGGGTAAATGAAGATCGCAAGGGTGCTTAACAACAATGCCGTGCTTGTCGAGGAGGCTGGCCATCAGTATCTGGTGACGGGCTTGTCGATTGGCTTCCATAAGAAGGCCGGAGCCGAGCTTGACGAACACAATGCGGAGCATCAGTACCTCCTGACCGACAAAGCTGGCTTCGAGGCCTTCGGCCACGTCTATGAGTCCATACCTGAACCGTATATGGAGCTTACCACCCAGATCGTCGAGATTGCCAACCGTCGGCTGCATTGCGAGTTTTCGGGCAATGCCCTGATCGGACTGGCCGACCACATCTATTCGTCAGTGGACCGGCTGCGCAAAGGCATCGTGTTCGACGAGGCCATGACGTTCGACGTCCGGCAGTATTATCCCCTGGAATATCAGGCGGCATGTCAGGCGGTGGAGCTCATCGAGCAGAAGTTCGGGGTGAAGATGAACGGCGAGGAAGCCGGCTTCATCGCCTTCCACTTCATCGAGGCCGAGCTGGAGCTGTCCAACGGGCTGACCGAGATAAAGAGCATGACCAGGATCATCAACGACGCCCTGAAGATCGTCGGTGACTACTTCGGCCATGGCTATGACACCAGCTCCACGGCCTATTCGCGCTTCATCGTCCATCTGCGCTATTTGGCCCAGCGGGTGGTTAAAAAGGAACGGGCCAAGGATGACGACGATTCGGAGCTGCTGGCCATGATCAAGGCCAAGTATGCTCGGGAGTACGGCTGCGCCGAGCAGGTGGCGGCGTACCTGCGTGACAACTTTGATTTCAATCCGCGCGGATTTGAAATAATGTATCTTGCGATTCATATCGCCAAGATAGAAAGGGACGGAAAAGAATGAAAGATGTGAAGGATACCGGCGTGAAGATTGTCAAAGCGCTGGGCGGGCAGGGTAACATCGTACATGTCACCAACTGCATGACCAGGCTGCGCTTCTCGCTGAACGACACCGCCAAGGTCAACGCTGACGAGCTGAAGGCCATCGATGGTGTCAGGGGCATCGCAGACAACGGTTCTATCTATCAGGTCATCATCGGCACGGACGTCGACGAGGTCTACCGTGTCATCCATGATGACATCCTGGCTTCCACCGACGTCAAGCAGGAGATCAAGGAGACGGTCAAGCAGGAGAAGGGCAAGCGGAAGGGCTCCAAGATTCTGGATGCCGTCAGCGCCACCCTCAGCCCGCTGATCCCGGCCATCATGGGCGCGGCCTTCGTCTCCATCCTGGCCACGATATTGCAGATGACGGGCGTCATCACCTCCGATTCGACCACCTATAAGATACTTTCGGACATCTCCAGCGCCGTCTACTATTTCTTCCCCGTGCTGATCGCCTGGAGCTTCGCCGACCGCATCAAGTGCAACAAGGCCATCGCCATCTCGGTCGCCTGCTTCCTGCTGCTGCCTGACTTCGCGGCCCTGTTCGGGACCGACGGCACGGCGGCGGTCACCCTGTTCGGCATACCCGTCAAGTTCGTCTCCTATTCCAAGCAGATCATCCCGATCTTCCTGGCCATCCTGTGCCAGAAGTACATCGAGATCGGAGTCAACCGCGTCGTTCCTAAGGTCGTCCGGACGATGGTGGCCACCGGCCTGGAGTTCATCCTGACCGTGGCGGTCACGATCATGGTCTGCGGCCCGCTGGGCGCGCTGGCGACCCAGGGCATCAACGCCTGCATCTATTTCATCGTCGACAAGTGCGGCTGGGTCGCCGTCCCGCTGATTGCCTTGATCAACCCGCTGCTGCTGGGCACCGGTCTCGGCTCGGCCAACTTCCCCATCATGCTGATGAGCTACATGAACAATGGCTATGAAGCGCTGATCCTGCCGGCCGCCCTGGCCAGCAACGCCGCCCAGGCGGGCATCGGCTTCGCCATCGCCTCCAGGACGCGCAACGCGCACCTCAAGGAAGTGTCCAGCGAGTGCGCCGTGACCGCCCTGATGGGCATCACCGAGCCGATCATCTTCTCGGTTCACTACAAGCTGCGTAAGACCCTGCTGATCAGCATGGTCGCCGGCGCCATCGCCGCCATCCTGCCGGGCATCACCTACGTCAAGTGCTACGTCCTGGCTACCGGCGTCTTCTCGCTGCCTGGCTATCTGGCCGGCGGCACGACCAACTTCGTGATGGCCTGCCTCAGCATCGTGTTAGGCATCGTCGTCGGTTTCGCCGCGACGTGGATCGTCGGCTTCGATGATCCCGAGGAGTTCTGAGTCAGCAATGAACAGATGTCTATGGGGCGCTGCCATGTCGGCGGGCCAGGCGGAAGGTGCATATCTGTCCGACGGCAAGGGGCTGTCGATCTTCGACACGCTCGACCAGTCGCCGCGGCGGGCGTCCGTGCGGTTCCCCCGTCCGCAGGACGGCCAGTTCTATCCTTCGCACGTCGGGCCTGATTTCTATGGCCATTTGGACGAGGATCTCGAGTTGATGAAGGAATGCGGGCTGCAGTGCTTCAGGACATCGTTTGCCTGGTCCCGTATCTATCCGACCGGCTTGGAAAGGGAACCCAACCAAGCCGGCCTGGATTTCTATGACCGTTTGATCGATAAGTGCCTGGCCTACGGCATCGAGCCGATCATCACGCTGAGCCATCTGGAGATGCCCTATGAGCTGTTCGACCGTTACGGCGGCTTCGAGAATCGGGCATGCATCGACAGCTACATGCGCTACGCCGTCACGGTGTTCGAGCATTTTAAGGGCCGTATCAAGTATTACATCACCTTCAACGAGATCAACTGCGCCATCCACTTCCCATTGATCGTGGGCGTGGGCGTCGACCGCAGCTCGAATCCCAAGCAGTGTGAATACCAGGCGCTGCACAACCTGATGGTGGCCAACGCCAGGGCCATCCAGGCCCTGCGGGGCATCGACCCGCAGGCCAAGATCGGCTGCATGATCGCCTATGGGCCGGTCTATCCTTTGACCCCCAAACCGCAGGACGTCATCAAGGCCCAGGAAGTTGAACGGGAGAACCTGCTGGCCGCCGACGTCATGGTCAGGGGCCACTACCCCAACCGTACGCGCCGGTTCTTCGAGGACAACGGCATCAAGGTCAGGATCGAGCACGGCGACATGGAGCTGCTGGCGTCGCAGCGCATCGATTTTCTGGCCGTCAGCTACTACAACTCCAACGTCGAGGCGGCCGCGGGCGGCACGGCCACGGCCGGCAACCT
>Ga0268263_1001680_pt1 | contig 17837 bp, 15 predicted proteins | sample Biomet5_FD_190358 | JGI IMG/M metagenome (GOLD analysis project Ga0268263, IMG submission 190358) | Microbial communities from bioreactor (seeded with sewage sludge) at LBNL, California, USA - Biofuel metagenome 5 (SPAdes) (version 4) | ecosystem: Engineered > Bioreactor > Anaerobic >... | reverse complement strand
ATCTTTTCGAGGGTAAAGTAAACTAAGTTATTAAAATGAATCAAAATAAAAATCAAGGAGGCAATAATGAACACGTTAAAAGGTAGAAGTATTTTAGGTATCAATGAACTCAATTATGATGAAATCGAATTCATATTAAGCGTATCCCATGACTTCAAGCGGAAGTGGCGCTGCGGCGAACCGCACGAATATTTGCGCGGCAAGAGTTTGGCCGGTATTTTCAACACCCAATCCACACGCACCAGTTGTTCTTTTGAAACAGCGATGACTGCATTGGGCGGACATATGCTTTGGCTGGATAAACACCGTATCTGGGCAGGGGAGGCTGGCGCAGAGAACTGGCACGATACAATTAAAACAATTACCCGTTTTGTCCATGGTATTGCCCATCGCCCCGTTACTCGTGAATTGCTGGAAGAGACAGCTTCGTTAGCTACCGTTCCGGTTATCAACGCGTCCTGCCCGGTGGAGCATCCTACCCAAGCATTGGCGGATGTCATGACCATGCAGGAATATGGCGGAGGAAGCGTTAAAGGGGCTAAGGTTGCTTTCTGCTGGGGTTACGGCGAATTGAACCCGCCGGCTGGCCTGACAAATTCCACACTGGCCATGGCTACACGGCTGGGCTTCGATGTATCGATCGCCTGCCCTGAAGGCATGGATCCGGATCCGCGTTATATTAAAGAAGCGATGGATAGACAGGCTGACGTGGGCAACAAGATCGAGATTGTCCACTCGTATGAGGAAGCAACCAAAGACGCTGACTTCATCAACGTTTATGGCTGGGTATCTCCTGAAATCTTTGCTGAAGGTCCGGCTACCGGTTACCGCGGTAATCCGGAATTTGCTGCGTATAAACAGACTCTAAAGCATTGGTGTGTTGATGAGAAGGTTGTCAGCTCGGCCCCGAAGCGGGTGAAGGTTATGCATTGTCTGCCTGCCGCGCGCGGCGAGGAAGTCACGGATGGCGTTTTGGATGGCCCGAACTCCATCATATTCGACGAAGCCGAGAACCGTATGCACACAATAAAAGCGCTGTTGGCTTTGTTGATGGCATAATTATGGAATTGGATTGTTACCGTCCTCAGCTTTCGGCTATTCATGATCGGAAATAGTAAAATTACGTCTGCAAAATGGTTGAGCTAATAGCCGTCGGCCCGGCAAAGGTTTCTTTTTGCCAGGCCGACGCGCGATCATGATTTTCGGGACTCTATTGTTTTTGGAGTGTCGAAAAGCATGCTGCTTCCAATGATTCAGGAACGGATTTTATTAAGTGACGCCTTAATTGAAGATAATTAATTTTTAGGAGGTTCAAACATGGACCTGAGTGTAAACATTAACAACGTAAAATTGAAGACACCTGTGATCTCTGCATCCTGTGTTGACGGCAAGGACGGCTCGCGGATCTGTGCCGTCAGCGAGTTCAAGCTGGGCGCTGCTGTTACTAAAACCATTGTTAAAAACATGCAGAAGGATGTTCTCCCCAATATGAAGATGGTGAAGGGGGGCTCCATGATAAACTGTGTGTTCGGCACCAATCTCACTGCCGAACAGTGGTTCAAAGAGGAATTTCCCATTGCTTTGAAGGCAGAAATACCAATTATTGCCAATATGGCTGCAGTTAATCCGGAAGAGGCCATTGAAATGGCAAAAGCTTGCGAAGATGCGGGCGCCAGCATGATAGAATATCCTTCCGCATGCCCGCATATGGGTAATGTCCTTGAGGCAATGTACCCTGGTCTCAAGATCGAATTGCCGGAAGTGAGCGATCCCACCGATTACGCCCGTCAAATTGAGGCGGTCAAGAAAGCCGTGAGCATTCCGGTTATAGCCAAATTCAGTGCTATTTATCAGTTGGATTGTGTACGGTGGGCAAAAGCTGTGGAGTCGGCGGGCGCAGATGCCATTACCGCGGCGGATTCCATTGGCCCGGTTATTGATATTGATATTGAAAGCGGACAACCTGTTTTGGGAGGGCCCAAAGGTTACGGCGGTCTGACCGGTCCGGCAATTAAGCCCATTGTCCTGAAGATGGTGTTGGATATCTCCGAAGCGGTTAATATCCCGGTCATTGGTGTAGGCGGCATCACGACCGCTGAGGACGCAATAGCATATATTATGGCAGGGGCTACCGCTGTTGAGCTAGCCACCTCCGCTACGATCAACGGTTGCGAGCGTTATGCAAAAATTGTTGACGGGATTGAAGCTTTTATGAAACGCAAAGGCTACAACAGTCTGGAAGACTTTCGTGGCTTGACGCATAAGAAGATTGCAGAGCGCGCCGCTACTGGAAGGAAGATTATACAGAACGTTGTGTTGCCCGTCCAGGACGAATCAAAATGCAATGGATGCGGAAGCTGCTATCGGGCTTGCGTTTATGGCGCAATCAAATTGGATGGACATAAGGTCGAATTTTTATCGGATAAGTGTGCGGGTTGCGGTCTATGCGCTTCAGTGTGTCCCAGAAAGGCTATTAGCCAAGACTATTTCGAATGATAGCCGCCAGGCCGAAAACATACATATAAATGGAAGAGTTGGATGGGCGGCCAGAGAATCAGGGATGCATTTTAGCGCTTGCTTCGTACTGATTAACGTATAAACAGTCAGACAGTGAATTAGAAATAAAGCGGATAACAATATGGAAGAATGGGCGGAAGATGGGGTGGATTATCGCCGCTATTAATTTTCTGTTCGCTAATTATGCTTTCTGAAAGACGAAATGACCGTGTACTTGGGATGGATAGCAGGCCTGCGATGGCGTATTTAGTTTTTAATCAATAGAATATGGCTAATTAAGTTAGAGACTTACAGGATCGACTAAAGGCTTTTGACAAGGAAAATGAGTCAGCACATATCCGGAGGAGACGTTATGAGTAAAGGACGTATCGTGGTCGCTTTAGGCGGTAATGCACTACAGGAAGCAGATGGTCCGGCGACGGCTGAAAGGCAGCTGCAGATTGTTAAAAAAACTTGCGGTTATATTGCCGAAATGGAAGCGGCTGATTACGAGACGGTAATTGTTCACGGCAATGGCCCGCAGGTAGGACGTATCGTACTGGCTAGTGAAACAGCGAAAGATATAACGCCGGCAATGCCTTTCGATGTATGCGGTGCGATGAGCCAGGGCTATATAGGTTACCATATCCAGCAGGGCATGGAGGAAGCCCTTCATAAGATGAACAAAGACTATGTTTCCGTTGTTACTTTGGTTACACAGATGGTGGTTTCCGCCAATGATCCTGCCTTTAAGAACCCAACAAAGCCGATCGGTCCGTTCTACTCCAAAGAGGAAGCCATAAAGCTCATGAAGGAAAAGGGCTGGATCATGAAAGAGGATGCCGGACGTGGCTGGCGGCGTATGGTCCCTTCTCCGATCCCGACTGAAATCGTTGAGATTAACAGCATAAAGCAGCTATGGGATACAACTGTGCTCATCACATGCGGCGGCGGCGGGATTCCGGTGATCCGCCGCGAAGACGGAAGTTTGGAAGGCGTAGCTGCTGTTATTGATAAGGATTTTGCTGCAGAATTGCTTGCGGAAAGTATTAATGCCGATGTATTGTTGATTCTTACCGGAGTTGAAAAGGTATCATTGAATTTCCGCAAACCGAATCAGATAGATTTGGACCGTCTAACTGTTACGGAGGCGGAAAAGTTTATCGAAGAAGGCCAATTCGCCGCTGGTTCTATGCTACCTAAGATACAGGCCGCAGTTAAATTTGCAAAAGCGTATCCCAAAAAACGCGCCATTATCAGTTCTCTATGCAAAGCGATCGAGGCACTTGAAGGAAAGACAGGGACCTGTATAACATTATAAATGAAGGGCGTCCGATACAGCGGAGGCCCTTATAACAAATCTGTTTTACAGCATTATTATTTAATGATAGCTGAGGTTATTATTAATAAAATGGACTGCTATGGTGTGCTGCTACGCCAAGGTTTATGCATTTTCTATTATTATATAGAAAATGCTGTTTTAATATGAGAAAAACCTTGTGCAAAATACTAAAATCGTACGATGTTGGACAGGTCGGACAACTTACTGTTCGGATAAAGACTGGCGGCGCGCATCAAAAAGTTAAGTTTTTCGATCCGCTCACCCGAACGCGGCGCGCCATTTTTAATAAAAGGCACTTGGAGCCCGACGGCAAGATCCATGACAATATCATCGATAACACCACCTGCACGTCCGGAGGTAATGGCAAACAGGTTGTGCCGTTGCGCAAAACTATACGCGTCAAGAGCTTCGGTAATGGTTCCGACCTGGTTTGGCTTTAATATAAAGCCCTGGATCGCTTTGGCTTCATACGCACGCCGGATACGGCTGATGTTTGTTACGGTAAAATCGTCGGCGATAATAATGGAGCGATTGATTTGAGAAACCGCATTGGTAAATCCCGCCCAGTCATCCTCGTCCAACAAGTCTTCAATAAACAGGAGAGGGAACTTCTCTGACAAGCTTTTCATATAGCTGATCAATTCGTCTGATGAGATGCGTTTCCCTTTAAGGAGGTAGGTGTTGCTTTTTTTATCGAACATTTCGCTGGATGCACAATCCAGAGCAAAGACTACTTTATCCCGGTAGCCGCATGCGATTACTGCTTTTTGCATGAGCGAGAGCACGACTTCAGGATCATCGGAAGGTGCGGCCCATCCATACGAACGCCCGACAATAGGAGCAGTTCCTAGAAATTCCGAAAGCACATCTTGCAGTTTTTGAAAAACGCGGATGCCGATATGAACGGCTTCGTTAATATCCTCAGCTTTATAGGGAACCAGTAGAAATTCGTTGAAAGCAAGAGTAATATCGCCATTACGCCCACCATTGATGACATTAAAGGTAGGCACCGGCACTGCTTTGATATCCTCGCCTGCAAGATAGCGGTAAGTGGTCATGCCGGACGCATTTGCGGCTGCGCGAAGACATGCGACAGATGTGCTGTATATTGCGTTGACTCCCAAATGAGATTTATTCGGCGTACCGTCTAGAGCGATCATTCTATCGTCCAAGGCACGCTGGTCGGTCACATCCATACCGATAAGTGCCGGGCGGATGATCTGTTCAACGTTTTGAACCGCTTTATGTACGCTAAGCCCATTATATTCTGCGGGATCATTGTCACGCAGAACAAAAGCCTCATGCATGCCCACGGAAGTGCCTGTTGGCGCGCTCCCTCTTCCAAACGTCCCATTATCGGTAATGACATCTACTTCTACTATCGGGCGGCAACTGCAATCCACCAGTTGCCGGGCAAATATATCTTTAATTTTTATATTTGGCATAGCCTGTTATTCCTTTCGATGCATACATTAAATGCATGATGGTTTTTGAGTATGGGTTTACTGAATAGCGGGAATATACATTATATTAAAGTCGCACAGGTTTGTGCCTGTATTTCCTGTCATTACCGTATCACCAATGTCGAGAAGTGCCTCATAGCATGCATGTCCGCGAAGCGCAGCGTACAAATCCACTTTATTGCTGCAGGCCATAGTATAGCTTTTTGAATCGGTCAACCCGCCGGCTACTGGCGTTGTACCGTCAGTGCCTTCTGAATCGATGGATAACATGCAGCAGCCGACCGTTTTCGTCGCTGAAATGGCAAAGCTTGCTGTCAATTCCTGTGATGGGCCGCCGTGTCCTTTGATCATCCGGTTATCCGTGATCTTGGTTGTTGCTTCTCCGCTGCTTAATATGACGCATGGGGGCGCTATGGGATTGCCGTATTTCTGTACTTCACGGGCAATGGATGCAAATACGGTACCGACATCCCTGCTCTCGCCTTCCAGAAAAGAAGTGAGGATAATAGCCGGAATACCCATCTGCTCCGCAACCTTTTTTGCGTATATACAGGAATCCGGTAGTGAATTCAAAAGAAAATATGTATTGTCGGGAAATGCCTTTGGGGTTTCGCCTTCCGGACCGCAATTCATTAAATAGTCTACAACCCGGCTGGGCAGCCTATCCGCAACGTCGTAATCACGAATTACCCTGCGAGCCTCCTCCAATGTCGTCTGGTCGGGCCCCATGGGCGTACCTTTATAAAATTTATAAGGAATTCCAATATCTCCGGTTGCCTGCGTGCCTACCGCGTCGCTGATACCAATCCCGACGAGCTCGGCGCCTGTCATTTGTATTCGTTTTGCCAGCATACCGCCGTTGAGTTGGGAAATATGCCGCCGGATCGCGTTGATTTCCAGAATGTTGGCTCCCGACTTGAGAAGGACTTCGGTTGCTTTGATTTCATCTTGCAGCGTAATGCCGTCTATCGGACAGCTCATCAGTGCGGAACTGCCACCGCTGATCACAACAATAAATAGATCGTTGGGTTCTGCGGCATCCACCATTTTGATAATTTTTTTGCACGCGTTGTATCCGTTTCGGTTAGGAAGAGGGTGGCCGCCAACGTAAACCTCTGTTTTTCTGAAAACATCCGTATCCTCAGCAACCTTAACAATTGCTATACCGCGTGTAAGCCGATCCCCCAATATCTCGTCGATTGCCATTGCCATTGCGTTGCACGCTTTTCCTGCGCCGATCAGATAAATATTGCGTTTTTTGGACAGATCCCAACTGCGGGTCCCGATCTTAAGGAATCTGCCATCATAAGAGGCAATGCTTTTTATGCGTTCGTAAGCGTCCAGATATTTCAGCGTTGCTTCTGTAATGTCCAGAACAACTTTTCTGGATTCGGAGTTGCCATGAGACAAAAGTTGCTCATAGTTTTTAATTTTTCTTTGCACAGAAACCTCCCTAAAACAGGAATGTACTATTTAATACTAAAAGTATAATTTAAATGATATGCTCTTGTCAACCTCATAAAAAGTTTGCTTGACATAAAGGAATGTAGAATGCTATTCTTTTTGTAGTAAATAAAACATATTTAGTGAGTTCTATTTTCAATGAAGAAAATGTGAATAACGACGGCATTGTATTTATCGAACCTGATGAATACAGGGAAGCTGGCAAGATCGCAGGAAGTTGACGAACCAGCGTTTAACGGTTTCAACGGCGAATTGAAGTGAAAGACGCAGAAAGGGGAAGTATGGCGAAAAAACATAATAAAACAGTTCTGGTGATGATTCCAATGAGGCAGGCCGACAAGAAAAAGTTTACGGAAGCGGCGCCTGGATATCAGTTTATTTACAACGAGGAGCCTGAAAAGGAGGAACTTGAACAGGCACATATCATAGTTGGGGAGCCTACTCACGATATGATGGCAATAGCCGGTAAGCTTGAATGGCTTCAAATTACGTGGGCTGGCATAGACTATTATGCAAAGGGTTATAAATTTCCCCAAGATGTTTTTTTCACCAATATGAGCGGCGCATTCGGCCAGTCTATTTCCGAATATGTGTTGGCAATGATATTGTCTCTGTATAAAAAGATGAATCTGTATCGAGACCAGCAGAATGCCGAGATATGGAATGACTGTGGCCAGGAGTTTTCGCCTGTGGGTAAAACCGTTTTGATAACCGGTGTGGGGAACGTTGGCGGAGCAGTCGCTGTGCTGATGAAGAAGTTTGATTGTTACACGATGGGTATTACGATGTTTGTAGGCAAGATACCCGAGTATATGGATGAGCTGTATACCATGGAAGCTTTGGACGATCTGCTGCCAAGGGCAGATATCATTGTAAACTGCCTTCCGAGTACAGACAAGACAAAGGGAATGTTCGATTCAAGACGGTTCGGCTTGATGAAGCAGGGCGCCACGTTCGTCAATGTGTCCAGAGGCGATCTTGTGGATACTATGGCTTTGGTAAATGCTCTGGACAGCGGTAAGCTCTTGGGCGCGGCCGTCGACGTGACGGAGCCCGAACCCCTGCCGGCGGGGCATCCGCTTTGGCACTGCAAAAACGCGATCATAACGCCCCATATCTCGGGTACGTGCTTTGGCCATTTGGAAGCAACGCAAAATATGATCATCGATATCTGCGCAGACAACTTAGGCCGGTATGCAAACGGGCAGAAAATGCGCAATGAGGTAGACTTGCAAGCGGGTTACAAAAAAGAGGAACCGGAAAAGTAGCTGGTAGATCGATAGCGTGAGGGTAAATATAAGTATATAATTGTGATGATAGTGTAGATAAGAAAATTGATGTTCTGTAGTGAATGGTATGCTGACGGGATTAATCAAACGAGGCCTTAATGGAGATGATTGCCGAAGCTTTGGGCTTTGCCTATCGGCACGCCCCTCTGAGACAATACAAACATTTTAAGTGTACAGATGGAGGTGTAATTAATGGATATTTTAATTAAAAACGGTTTGGTGCTTACGTTTGAAAACGGAACACTTGGTGGAAGAATCATTCCTGACGGAGCGGTTGCGATAGAAGGAAATGTAATCGCAGAGATCGGACCCAGCGCCGAGTTGGAGAAAAAATACAAAGACGCGAAAAAAATTATTGATGCCTCCGGAAAGCTGGTAATGCCGGGCTTTATTGTAACGCATACGCATATGCCGTATGTGCTTGGGCACAATATGCCGGTCGATTTTACCCAGTTGCATGATTTTTGGGATATGCTGCAGAAAATGGGATGGGAATGGTTGGAAGATATCACCACCAAGGAAGGCGTATACGCCGCCACACGTTATGCCGCTTTAAAAATGCTGAAATCAGGTACAACTACGGTATGCGAGCTGGTTGAGGCCCCTTGCGACATGGACGGCGTTTTAGACTACAGCGCCAAAGCAGTGGACGAAGTGGGCATCCGGGCGCAAATTGGTTTTGAGACGACCGAACGTGTAATCGGAAAGCCGATATTGACGCATCAAAAGAGAGAAAACGCCGATGCGGGCATATCAGAAAACATCCGGTTTATTGAAAAATATCCCAGGGGAAACGGCACCAGGATTGAAGGACGCTTAGGTGTGCACACGGCGTTCACGAACAGTACGGAAACGCTTAAAAAGGCGCGATCAATAGCTGACAAGTATGGGTGCGGCATACAGATCCATATTGCGGAAATACCGCGTGCTTTTCTGGTGGAGAAATACGGTATGTCTGCTCCCGCTTATCTGGACAAGGCCGGCCTGCTGGGACCGGATGTGATTGCCGCACACTGCATAGATTTAACTGATGAGGATATGGAGATCCTTTGCCGTAACAAAGTCAATATCGCACATACGCCGATGACAAACTCGCTGGGCGGAAACGGCGTGGCACGAGTTCCCGATATGCTTAAGATGGGTATGAACGTAACCGTAGGCCACGACTGCTTTTTTACACTGGATGTATCCGAGTATCTACGGTACGCATATCTGGTGCATAAGGCTGCGAGGGCAAACCCCAACGTGATGCTGCCTTTCGAGGTATTGGATATGTTCCTTGGCAACGCCGCAAAAGCACTTGGCAAGGAAAAAGAAATCGGCAGCCTTGAAGTGGGTAAGAAAGCGGATATACTGATTGTTCGACCGGACAGCCCGGTACCTGTTGCGCCATGCTCGGCGATCAGTTACCTGATTAATACTTTCCAGGGGAAACAAGTCGATACCGTGGTGGTTGATGGCAATGTTGCGATTGAAAACGGCGTGAGCACCCGCGTGAACGAAACCGAGGTAGAGGCGTCCTGCCTGGAACAAGCAAAGATTCTTTGGCGTAAAAATGGAATTGAAGTGTAGAAGCCTTAAAGGAGAAAAATCCATGGGTACCAAAGGCTATAAATATTTGAATCAGTCGATTAAGAGAGTCGATGCCTATGACAAGGTTACAGGGAGGGCGCGATATGCGGATGACCTGTCGTTTGAAGGCATGCTTCTTGGCGGCATGCTCTTCAGCCCGTATGCCAGCGCAAAGGTTACGAGGATCAATACAAGCAGAGCAAAGGAAATTGAAGGGGTAGCCTGCGTCATAACCTTTGCGGATTTACCCAAAATGGAAAGCTGGAGCTCCTATCGGCTTTTAACTGATGTGATCAGGTTCAAGGGCGATGCGGTGGCGCTTGTGGCTGCTGAAACAAGAGAAGCGCTGGAAGAAGCCTTGGATGCGATTGAAGTGGAATATGAGGAGTTGCCCGCTGTTTTTACGATAGAAGAGGCGCTGGAAGAAGGCGCGCACCAAGTTCGCGAAGAATGGCCGGGCAATATCCACAAGCCAAGTTACCACAAAGTGTGTAAAGGAGACGTGGAAACCGCGTTTACCTCCTGTGATATAGTAATCGAGAGGGAATACCGTACGCATTTCGTGGAACATGCGTATATGGAGACGGAGTCAGCCGTTGCGGTTCCCAATATTGGGGCAACGGAAATGATCGTATACGCGGGCTGTGTAAATCCCTTTTTTACCCGACACTGGGTCGCGGATGCTTTGGGTGTGGCGCGCAGCAAGGTTCAGGTCGTACAGCAGATACTGGGCGGCAGCTTTGGCGGCAAAGAGGAATTAATGGGACAGGTGGCTTGCTGGGCGGCGATTCTGGCAAGAAAAACAGACAAACCGGTAAAAGTAACTGTGAGCCGCGAAGAATCCATACAGGGAAGTACGAAACGGCATCCGATGCGCCTGCGCTATAAGGTCGGTGTAAATCGGGATGGGAAACTACAGGCACTGAAATGCGAGATTGCGGAAAATTTGGGTGCGTACAGCATGCATCAGTTTATGAACTTCCGGGCGTCTGTACACGCTGCAGGAGCTTACAACATACCTAATGTGCAGGTTGATGTTTTTGGAGTCTTTACCAACAACGTGACATCGGGTGCTATGAGAGGCTACAGTTCTCCACAAATCATTTTCGCACAGGAGCAGCTCTACGAGGAAGTGGCCGAAGAACTGGGTATGGATGTTATAGAATTCAAAAGGCTGAACGTGCTGCATTCGGGAGAAACGACGCCCACAGGACAGCTTTTGGAGGGCGATGTGATTCTGGAAAAGGTAATGAATTCCGTCGTTGAAAAAAGCCAATTCTGCGAAAAGCGTGATGCATATGCGAAACAAACGGGTGCTTTTAGAAAAGGTATCGGCATGGCCTTGTGCTTTCGGGGGTGCGGGCTAGGGGCAGAGTCAGCCGACGCCTCGGGCGCGATCGTGACGGCTCATGATGACGGAACAGTTATGATCAATGTCGGCCTCAGCGAAAACGGTCAGGGGCTGAAAACCACGTTTGTCCAGATTGTTGCAGAAACAATGGGCATATCGCCTGATCTGATCAATTGCATTGGGGTGGATACAAATACCATTTCGGACGGAGGAATTACCGCCGCCTCGCGTTCAACTTCCGTGGGTTCCATTGCTTTAAAAAAGGCCGCGGAAACGCTGAGGGAGAATTTGATACAGACGTGTGCCGAAATGATGTTTCATTGCCCAACCGATATGGTTTATGTGGCGGACGGATTTTTTTGCATGAAGAATGTGCCCGACGCCAAAATTCCTTTTGCGGATGTGTGTGCCGCCCATTACTGGACGGGACACCAGTCTACCGTATATTGCTGGAACCGCCCGGCGGATTTGGGCTATGACCACGAAAAAGGTTATGGGAAAGCATTCCCAAATTACACGTATTCCGCGGTTGTTGCAGAAGTTGAAGTGGATATGGAAATTGGCCTCGTGGACGTAAAGAAGGTATATTCGGCGCATGATGTTGGAACGGTTGTGAATCCGGAAATGGCGGCCGGTCAGGTATACGGGGGTGTTGCCATGGGAATGGGATTTGCGTTGATGGAAGAATTGGACATTCAAAAGGGAAAGATAAAGAATGTTAACTTCGATTCATATATCTTGCCCACCGTACTGGATGTGCCAGAGGTTGAGCCGATTTTCTTTGAGAGCGGTAATCCGGACGGTACCTTTGACACAAAGAGCCTTGGTGAGCCCGCAACAGAGGCGGTTGCCGCCGCGATTGCAAACGCGTTGCATAATGCCACTGGATTCCGGTTCCGGGAACTGCCTGCAAATCTTGAAATGGTTATGCTCCATAAACATTTATCCCGGGGAGGAGTGTTTCAATGAAACGGTTTCATTATGTAAAAGCGGGGAGTATAAGAGAAGCCTACGAGTTTTTGTTCGAACATCCATACAGCACAAGGATACTGGCCGGAGGGACCGATCTGGTTGTGGAAATAAGGATGAACGGGAAATCAGTTTGCGATATGGAATATGTTTTGGATATTAGCGGGCTGAAAAGTCTTGACGGTATTCGTGAAAAAGCTGGTATGATTACAATCGGGGCGCTAACCACGCACGAGGAAGCAAGCAACTGTGCGCTGATACAAAACAAGGCGCCGCTTTTAGCAAAGGCATGTGGTTTGGTGGGCGGACCGCAGACGCGTGCCAGAGGAACCGTGGGCGGGAATATCTGCAATGCATCTACTTGCGCCGATTCTGTGACCGCGCTGGTAGCGCTGGATGCGTCGTTGCATTTTTCATCGATTAATGGGAACCGGCAGGTACCCCTGCTGACGTTTTTATTAACCAAGGAAAAGAACCGTATTTTGCCCGGAGAACTTCTGACAGAAATATCATTTGCCGCTCTGAATGAAAATGAGACTTCCGCCTATATAAAGCTGGGAAGAAGAAAAGCGCTTGCTATTGCCAGAATGAATGCCGGAGCGGTTATAGAGCGGAAGGACGGAATCATTACAAATGCGCGTATCTCTGTTGGAGCGGCCTGCCCTACACAACGTCGTTTGGGTGAAGTGGAATCGCACCTTATTGGAAGAAGGCCGGATGAAAAAGCTCTGACAGAAGCTTGCGGTGAGGCTGGAAAAGAAATGGTGGAGATAACCGGTGTACGCTGGTCAACTGAATATAAGGAACCCGTCATACGGACTTTGGTAAAACGCTGTGTTGAGCAGGCTTTGGGAGTAGAATGAAATGGAAAAGATGAATGTACACTTTACAGTTAATGGGAAGACGGTGACGCTGCAGGTTTATCCGCACGAAACGCTTCTCCATGTACTGAGGGAAAAGTTAAACCTGACAAGCGTGAAGGAAGGCTGCGGCATTGGAGAATGTGGTGCGTGCACCGTGATTTTGGATGGGAAAGCGGTCAACAGTTGCTTAATTCTTGCTCCTTCGGTGGAGGGAAAAAAAGTGGAAACCACCGAAGGCCTCATGAAGGACGGCAAGTTGCATCCTCTTCAGCAGGCGTTTATAGACCATTTTTCCCTGCAATGCGGGTTTTGTACATCTGGATTCCTGATGGCGGCAAAGGCGCTTCTGGATCATAATCCACATCCAACTAGAGAAGAAATCAAGGTTGCGATTTCAGGAAATTTGTGCCGATGCACTGGCTATCACCAGATAGTGGACGCAGTTGAAGATGTTGCGAGTGAAAAAGAAGAACAGATCATCAAGGCAATCGAAATTGTGGCAAATCAGCAGAATTCAGGAGAAGAAAATAAAAGCAATGGGAGTTAAGTGATTGAAAAGATATGATTGCTATGTATCATATCTTTTTTATTAGACAATTTATGAACCATTCTATTTATCGAATATTTAGTATTTAAGATGAGATGTTTTGTTTTGATGAAAAAACATAATTATTATTGAAATGACCTGTTCATTGAGTTAAAATAGAGTCTGTTAATAGGAAAGGCGGATTAATAGATTCTATAAATAAAACATATTGAAATATTTAATACATTGTGTTATATTTAGTACAGGAGCATTGTATTATTTATAGAATAAATGCTTATAACGATGACATCAAATAACGATGAAGCTCCTATTTGCATTAAACATCTCAATCAGATGAAGGGAGAATATCATAATGAATCCGCTGTCTTACATCAAAAAGGAACCGTACAAGCTTTATATTGATGGTAAGTTTGTACCTTCTGATTCAGGAAAAACGTTTGACGTGATTAATCCTGTTGACAATCAGCCGTTTGCAAAGGCATATAAGGGAAGCACTTCGGATGCTGAGAAAGCGATCCTTGCGGCCCGGCGTGCATATGATGAGGGCCCCTGGGGACGGATGTCTGCAAAAGAAAGAAGCAAACTGCTTCTGAAAGTCGCAAAGGCCCTTGAGTCCAGAGTGGAAGAATTCGCCGCTACGGAAACGCTTGAATGCGGAAAACTATATATGAGTGCACTTTATTATGAAGGCGCTATGTGCGTGGACGCGTTCGAATTTTCCGCCGGTAAGGCTCGTACTCTGGAGGGTAAGGTAGTGCCGACAGAACAGGGGCATTTAAATTACGTGCTTTGGCAGCCGTGCGGTGTAGTTGCGGAGATTCTTCCCTGGAATGGACCGTTTATGATGGGATGTCAGAAAATCTCCACCATACTGGCTGCGGGAAACACGGTTGTTGTAAAGCCCTCTAGCCTGGCCTCACTCAGCATGCTTCTGTTGGCGGAAGTATTTCATGATGCGGGTATTCCAGATGGCGTTGTGAATATTATTACGGGATCGGGCGCAGAGATTGGAGATGTACTTGTGCAAAGCCCCATGGTTGACATTGTGGCGCTGACCGGCGGAACAGAAACCGGAAGCAAGCTTATTACGAGCTCAGCAAGTTCGATTAAAGATTTGGAGTTGGAACTGGGGGGTAAGAGCCCTAACATTGTATTTGACGATGTTAATATAGATGATGCGGTGAAATGGGCTAAATTCGGCTTTACTCTCAATTCCGGACAGGTTTGCGTTTCGGGCACAAGGTTGATACTTCATAAAAATATCTATGAAGAATTTCTTGAGAAGCTAAAAGCGGAATGTGAGAAATTTGTTCCCGGTAATGGGTTTGATTATGAAAAGGGAGTCAACTTTAGCACGTTAATATCGAAAGAACATGCCGCAACGGTATGGAAATATATCGAAAGTGGAAAAAAGGAAGGCGCAAGGCTGATTACGGGAGGAGAGCCTTATACTGATCCGGTTCTTACAAAAGGAAATTTTGTTCCGCCAACCATTTTTGCCGACGTGAAACCGGAAATGACTATCTTCCAGGAAGAGATATTCGGGCCTGTTCTGGTTGTGACGCCTTTTGAAACGGAAGAGGAAGCTATTTCATTGGCAAATGCCACTAAGTACGGGCTGGCCGGGAGCGTATTTTCCTCTGATGTGAAGCGTGCACTACGCGTGGCGGAAAAGATCAGAGGCGGGCAGATCTATGTGAACACCTATTTCAGCAAAGGTATGATAGAGTCTCCCGGCACTGGATGGAAGGAAAGCGGTATCGGTACAGCAGGCATTACAAAATACATGAAGTCCAAAACTGTATTTGTAGATTTGATTGATGGCAGTATACCGCCCGTTTGATGTGAAATAGCAATTCCGGTCGGGTACAAATAAATGTCAGGAGCAGATACTGATGGGAAACGAGAGCAAAGAGGAAGTAAATATCGGTCTCAAGATCAGGAATCTGAGGAAGATGAGGAATCTTTCATTGCAGCAGGTTTCGGAAGAGACCGGGATGAGTTACTCTTACCTGTCTGGGCTGGAAAATGACAAGCATTCAATTTCTATTGTGAATCTTCAGCGGTTGGCAAATTACTTTGGTGTTGATTTGATCCATTTCCTGGACAACAAGGATACGGATACCTTTCTGATGAGAAAGGATGACGGAAAAAATCAAAAAACTGAAGATGGGATCATATTCAATGTAATAACCTCGCAGAAGGCGGATTACTTGCAGGTGAGCTATGTCACATTGCCGCCTCATTCTCCCAGAGAGAAGAACATACACAAACATGCGCGGGGGAAGGAATTAATCGTTACAATCGAGGGGCAAGCGCTGGTTATGGTTGAAGGCGAGAAATACAAGCTTAACGAAGGCGATTCAGTGATGTTTAATTCTGAGGTAGAGCATCTGATTTATACGGAAGAGGCCGGAGCAAAAATTATTATAGTCGCTTGTCCTCCGTATGGAAGGGACGTAATTCCTGGGGTTATTAATGAAGAAAATAAGCAATAGATAAAAAATCAGAAATAGACAATTAAAGTGAAAGTATTTTTACAGAAAAGGAGTGATATGTTTGGCTAAGCTGAAAGCTGTACACTACATAAACCAGTTTTATGCCGGTATTGGTGGAGAAACCATGGCAGATATTGGGTTGAGTGTGCTGGAAGAAAAAAAAGGCCCGGCCATAGGTCTTGAGAAGCTTTGGCGCGATGAGATGACCGTTGAAAAGATTATTGTCTGCGGTGATAATTTTATTAACGACGATAATAACTTTCAGAGCGTTCTTCCTGAGATTAAAAAAATCATTGAAGAAGTTAACCCGGATGTATTTGTCGCAGGCCCGGCTTTCAATGCCGGACGGTATGGCGTGGCATGTGCAAAGGTGTGCGATTTTGTCAGGAGAGAACTGGGCGTACCCAGCGTAACCGGTATGTGGCATGAAAACCCGGCGGTTGACATGTATATAAGAGACAATTATATCGTCTCAACAAGAGAGACTGCAGCAGGAATGTCCAAGTCTCTGCCCGCAGTGGCGGCGCTTGCCCTGAAACTTGCCAAGAGAGAGCCAATCGGTCCGGCCAGAATTGAAGGGTATCTGCCTACGGGACACAGGTATAACGAATACCATGAAAAAATAGCGGCACTGAGAGCTACTGAAATGCTGCTGGCTAAGTTGAACAATAAGCCGTATGTCACCGAAGTGCCGTTGCGCGGATTTGAAGCAGTGCCGCCGGCACCAAAGGTGGATGATCTGAAAACCGCCACGATTGCGCTGGTCACGACGGGCGGTCTTGTTCCTGTAGGAAATCCGGATAAAATAAGGCAGGCATTCGCAACCGATTTCGGCAGGTACGATATGACAGGCTTGGATGCATTGAAAAAGGGCGTATATGAATCCATCCACGGAGGCTATGATACGACGTATGCCAGCAATGATCCCCACCGCCTGATTCCTTTGGATCAGATGCGTGTCCTTGAAAAAGAAGGAAAGATCGGTGGGACTTATAAGTACTTCTTTGCGACTTGCGGTGTGGGAACGAATATTGAAAGCAGCAAGGATATGGGGAGAAGAATGGTTGAGGAGCTGATGAGCGAGGAAGTCAAAGCGGCCATTCTAACATCTACGTGAGGAACCTGCACTCGTTGCTGTGCAACGATCGCAAAAGAGATGGACAGAGTGGGAATCCCCAATGCCCTGATCACTGGATTTACATCCATTGCCTATAATGTAGGCGCAAACAGAATAATATTTGGCGGAAACTTTACTTCTCCTGCCGGAGATCCTGATCTTCCTTTGGACAGAGAGAAGGCGTATAGGTATAAAATCCTAACAAAAGCTTTGGAAGCGCTCTCACAGGATGTATCAGGTCCTACGATATTTACTGTTGATGAAAGTAAGGAGGGAGACAAATGAATCTTACAAGGCAGTATTTTGACGTAAAAGATGCGGTCTTTGGGAACAAAACTTCATTTGATAACGGCGTCCTTACCATCAACAAGGAAGAATTGGTACAATTGGCGAAGCCGCTTATGAAAGTGGTTGAGAGCATTGATTTTGAAATTGTAAAGCCTGGCGAAAATACGCGCATCATTCATTTGTTGGATACCATACAGCCTATGGTTAAGGTGAGCGGCCAAGGGATGCAGTATTCGGGATTTTTCGGCAGCCCTGAAACGGTTGGTGATGGTGTGACCAACCTGCTTTCCGGCTTTACCGTAATGGAAAGCGTCGCTTTGCCTTGGGACGAATCCAGCGCCAGCAGCGGCCTTTTGTATCCGCGTGATGCTATCATGGATATGACGGGCCCGATTGCAGGTTTTACGCCGTTTAGCGAGACCATCAATCTTGTAATTTTGTACAAGCTGGTGGAAGAGAAATCATCAATCGAATACGATAATGATATTCGGCTTATCGCGATAAAGTTATCGACGTATCTGGCTTCCCTTGCGGCAGAATTAAAGCCGGACCGAAGCGAGGATTTCAGTATCGACGAG